>Ga0307515_10008683_pt1 | contig 19761 bp, 12 predicted proteins | sample 17_EM_MG_FD_194513 | JGI IMG/M metagenome (GOLD analysis project Ga0307515, IMG submission 194513) | Populus trichocarpa ectomycorrhiza microbial communities from riparian zone in the Pacific Northwest, United States - 17_EM | ecosystem: Host-associated > Plants > Roots > Unclassified | place... | reverse complement strand
GGGCGATCGGCTGTGTGCCGGCGCTGGGCGTCGTGGCGCTGGCTGACGCCGCGGGCCTGCGCGACGCGGTGATCCAGGCCATCGTGCTGGAGCATCGGCGCATGGGCCGGCTGGCCGATGTGCGCAAGCAGGTGGCGGCGTCTTGGTTCGAGCAGGTGGAGCTCAAGCCAGCGACGCTCGCGCTCGAGTTCCACGGCGCCGAGGCGTTGCGCCAACTGCAGCAGCGCAGCGAGCCCTTGCTGAACGGCGTGGCCGAAGAGATGCGGCCCGACCCGCGCGCCGCCATCGGGCTCGAGGAACCGCTGGTGACGCTCGAGCGCGCGGTCGAGGGCGCGTTCGCGCGCAGCGTGCTGGTGGTGGGCGCCGAGGGCAGCGGCAAGACGGCGCTGGTCCGCCACTACGTGCGCGATCGCGCACGGCGTCACGCGGCTGCGCCATGGGAGACTAGCGCCGCCCGCCTGATTCAGGGCCTGACGCGCGACGGTGGCTGGCAGCATGCGTTCGCGGTGCTGTGCGGCGAGCTGGCGAAGCGCGACGTGATTCTGTACGTTGGCCATCTGTCGGAGCTGTTCGAGGTGGGCCAGTACCAGGGCAACGCAGTGAGCCTGGGTGACGCATTGCGCGAGCCCCTCGCGCGCGGCCGGCTGATGTTGCTGGCCGAGGCGACGCCGGCCGAGCTCACGCGCATCGAGCTGCGTTCGCCCGGCTTCGGCGCGCTGTTCCAGACGGTCCGCATGCCCGAACTCGGCGAGGCCGCTCAGGAGCGCGTGATGGTGGAGGCGGTCGCGGCGCTGGCGCGCGAGCATCGCGTGACGGTCGCGCGCGACGCGGTCGCCGAGCTGCTCGCGCTGCAGCGACGCTTCTCGCCGTACTCGGGCTTCCCTGGCAAGGGCATCCGCTTCTTCGAGGAGCTGATCCTGCACGCGCGCGGCCGCACCGCGAGCCTCGGCCGCGACGACGCGATCGAGGCGTTCTGCGCAGAGACAGGCATGCCGCGGCGCATGCTCGATCCGCGCCAGCCGCTGGATCTCGCCGAGGTCGACGCCTTCTTCCGCCGCCGGCTGTTTGGCCAGCCCGACGCGCTCGACGTCGTCACGGGCCTGCTGGCGTCGACCAAGACGGGCCTCGCCCGCACCGGCAAGCCGATCGCCTCACTGCTGCTGATCGGCCCCACCGGCGTGGGCAAGACCGAGACCGCCAAGGCGTTGGCGGAGTTCATGTTCGGCGATCCGCGGCGGATGATCCGCTTCGACATGAGCGAGTACGCCGACCCCGCCGCCGTGCTGCGGCTGCTGGGCGATCTGGGCCAGGACGAAGGGGTGCTGACGGGTGCGGTGCGGCGACAGCCGTTCTCGGTGCTGCTGCTCGACGAACTGGAAAAGGCGCATCCGAGTTTCTTCGACCTGCTGCTGCAGGTGCTCGGCGAAGGCCGGCTGACCGGCGGCGACGGCCTGACTGCCAACTTCTGCGGCTGCTTCGTGGTGATGACGTCGAACCTCGGTGCCGAGGCCTCGATGCGCGCGCCGATCGGTGTGCTGCGAGGCAACGACGATCCGCGAAAGCATTTCGAACGCGTCGTGCAAGAGAGTCTCCGGCCAGAGCTGTTCAACCGCATCGATCACGTCGTGCCGTTCGCTGCGCTGACTGCCGCAGAACGTGCGCCGATCTTCGAGCGTGAGATCGGCCTGCTGCGCCGGCGCGACGGCCTGCTGGAGCGCCAGGCCCAGCTGCACGTGGACGCGGGCCTGCCTGCGCAGTTGGCCGTGCTGCCCGGTGACGCGCGCTACGGCGCGCGCGACGCGCAGCGCACCTTGCGCCGCGAGCTCGTGCTGCCGCTGGCACACGCGCTGGCGCCGCACGCCTATGTCACGCCGCTGACGGTGCGCGTCGACGCCGGCGCGCAAGGCTCGCCGAGTATCCACGTGGAGCCCTCGCTGCGTCCGATCGACGGTGCGCCGCTGCTGGCCGCCGACGCGCTGGCCGATGCACGCCGCCACTGGGTGCGCGTGACCGATGGCCCCCTGTTCGTGAACCTCGTCAACCAGGTGTTCCGGCTGGATCGCGAGCGCCAGCGCCATGAGAAGCGGCGGCGGAAGGATCCGACGCTGCCGCACTGGGACACGACGGTGCCCGCCGCCCGCTGGCGCGAACTCGACGCGGTGCAGCAGGAGGCGAAAGGGCTGCTGGGCGAGATCATGGACCTCGAAGGCCAGGCGCTGCTCGCGCTCGCGGGCGAGCCGGTTTCGTCTCCCGACGTCGCAGCGTGGCGGCAACGCTTCGTCGCCTTCCAGCAGCGCGCGTTCCACGCGATGCGGCCCGACAGCAGCGTCTGCACGGTGGGCCTGTACGCGGCACCACGCCTGCTGCCTATGCTGCTGGCGGCGTGGGCCGACGTCATCCGCCTGGCGGGCTTCGAACAGCGCTGCCAGGTGGTGCGGCTGAGAGAGGAGGGCGGCCGCAAGGAGACCGAAGGCGAAACCCGGCCTGCACCTGAGTCTGGGGGGCCGTACGTGAAGTTCGCGTGGCCGCGGGTCGAGAAGGTACATCCGTCCACGGAGGGGCCCATGGTGGGCTTCGAGTTCGAATGCCACGGACCGGCGGCGTTCGACTTCCTCCGGTTGGAAGCGGGCGTCTGGCGCCTGTTCGAGGGCGACCGCAAGTCCGACATCTGGGTGTCGGTGCGCTCTGTGACGTTGGACAAGTTCGGCACGCCGGCCAACGTGCACCGGCAGCATTTCTTCGACGCGCTGCCTGTGCATCGGCACATCAAGGACGGACAGCTGATCGATCAGGCGTCGGACCTGCGCTGCGAGTTTCCCGACGCGAAGGCCTGGAAGCGCGCGCTCGATCGCCAGTTCGAGGCCCTGATCGGCCGCATGCTGCTCGGGGAGGAAGCGTGATGGAAGCGCTGCGCATCCCGCTGCTGGTCGCACACCGCAAGGAGTTGGGCTACAAGTTGCGTTGCCTGTTCTTGCCGCACATCGAAGCGACTGCCGAGCGCTACGAAGCCGCGATGAACAAGCTGCGCCAAGCCATCGTGGGCCATTTCCGCGGCACGCGCAGCGATCGGTCGACGCTGGACGAGCGGCTGTGGCTTGCCTTCACGCCACCGCTGCGCTTCGAGCTCGTGCCGCTGGGCTTCGATTCCGGCCGGCGCTGGGTCGAGGGTGTGTTCGCCGCGGCGCACTTCAAGCTCGGCGAACAGCGCTACGCATGCCTGCCGCAGCTGGACGGCATCGTGGCCGATCTCGGTGACGGCAGCGTGCCGCAAGCGCAGCGCACCGAACGCCTGGTGGCGTGCATCCAGCGCTATTTCCGCGAGCAGCGCAAGGAATTCGGCGAGGCATTCGATCCGCTGCGCTGCCTGTCCAGCGCCAACGACGAGCTCGGTGAGCTGGAGCTTTCGCTGCACGTGGCCAACGGCCGTTTCCCGTTCGAGGCGGACGCCGAGCGCTTCGCGGCGCTGCGCGGAGACGACATTGGTGACGGGCCCACTGAGATGGCGCGCGTGGCCACCGACCTGAACGAGCTCTACTCGGAAGAGCTCGGCCGCGCGATCCTGCGCGACGCGCAGGTCGTCGAAGTGGAACAGGCGATCTACCGCGCCGATGCGAGTGCCTTCGTGCTCGTGGGGCCGCGCGGCGCCGGCAAGACCGCGCTGGTGCACGGCGCCGTGCGCCGGCACATCGACGGCCAGCCGGGGCGCCAGCGCAGCAAGCTGCAGAAGGTCTGGCACCTCGATCCGATGCGGGTCATCTCCGGCATGAGCATCATCGGTCAGTGGCAGCGCCGCATGGCGGTGGTGATGCAGCACGTGCAGTCGCGGCTGCGCGAGACGCACGCGATCGACAAGCCCGACCATCTCTTCTGCGACAACCTGGTGGCCTTGCTGGCGATGGGCAAGAGCTCGCAGAGCGCGCTGACGCTGGCCGACGTGCTGCGTCCGCAGCTGGAGCGCCGTGCCTTCACGCTGATCGGCGAGGCGACGCCCGAGGCTTGGCAGAAGGTGCAGCAGCGCGATCGCCGCTTCGCGGACCTGTTCCGCGTCATCCGCGTCGATGCGCCGGCGCGCGCCGACGCCATCCGCATCGTGGGCTGGCGCCGCGCGGAACTCGAGCAGCGCCACGGCTGCCGCGTCGAATCGACGGCGGTGGCCGAGCTGCTGAAGCTGGAGCGCCGTTTCGCCGGCGACGAGGTGCTGCCGGGCTCGGCGCTGCGCGTGCTGGATCGCCTCGCCGTGCGGCACGCGAAGCAGGTGGTGGGCCGCGCCGAGGTGATGGCGGCCTACCTGTCCGACTTTCATTTCCGCGAGCGCCTGTTCTCGCGCCACGTCGGCCTCGCGCCGTCCGAGGTGACGAAACACTTCGCGGCGCGGCTGGTCGGCCAGCCGCAGGCGCGGGCAAGCCTGGTCGACGTCGTCGCGCTGGTCAAGGCCGGGCTCGCGGCGCCCGGCAAGCCGCTGTCTTCGCTGCTGTTCATCGGCCCCACCGGCGTCGGCAAGAGCGAGGCGGCCAAGCTGCTGGCCGACTACCTGTTCGCCGACGAGGGTGGCCTGGTTCGCTTCGACATGAACGAGTACGTCGACCCCGACGCCCTCGATCGCCTGATCGGCGATGCGGCGCGGCCCGACGGCCAGCTCACCGCCGCGGTGCGGCAGCGGCGCGCTTGCGTGCTGCTGCTCGACGAGATCGAGAAGGCGCATCCGGCCGTGCACGACCTGCTGCTGCAGTTGCTAGGCGAGGGGCGTCTCACCGACGCGCTGGGCCGCACCACCGATTTCTCGCAGTGCGTGGTGATCCTCACGTCCAACCTTGGAGCCGCGGCGGCAGAGCGCCGCACGGGCTTCACGCACCAGGCCAGTGATGCGGCGCACACCTACCGCGAGGCGGTGGAGCGCTTCTTCCGGCCCGAGTTTCTGAACCGCATCGACCAGGTCGTCGGCTTCACGCCGCTGGCGCGCGAGGACATCGCCGGCATCGCGCGCCTGCAGCTCGAGCGCGTGCTCGCGCGTGACGGCTTCGTGCGGCGCCTGACCTTCCTGAATGTCTCGGGTAACGCACTGGATCACCTCGCGGACATGGGACGAGATGAGTCGCTCGGCGCGCGGGCACTCAAGCGCGGCATCGAGCGCGCGCTCACCGGCCCGATCGCGCAGCGGCTCGCGTCGTCGCACCCCGGCGATCCGATGCTGCTGGACGTGTCGTTCGCGGACGGCGCGCTGGCCACGCGCGCGACGCTGCTGAGTTATGCGAGCGCGCGTCCGGTGCCGTTGCCCGTCGACGAAGGAACGGCATCCGGCTACCAACGTGTGCGTGACTCGGCGCTGGCGCTGAACGCATCACTGGTGGCGGCATTGGATGCGGGACCGCCTGGCGAGGTTGTGTTCGCGCTGCGGGCTCTGCAGGTGCGGCTCGATCCGTTGCGCGAGGTGCTCGAGCGCCGCTGCTGGGATCTGGCCGAACGCCGCCATGTGCCCGCTGGCAGGCTGACGATCGCGCCGCGGGTACGCGAGTGGCGCTACTTCGGCAAGCCAATCAACGACATGCTGGAGGCCCGACTCGACATCCACGAGTTCTTCGATCGCCTGCAAGCCGACTCGACGCCCTTGCGCGGCGTCGAGTCGGAGCTCGTCCGCTGGCAGCTCGAGCTGAGCCTGCTGGCGCGCCGCGCGGACTGCCTCGCGCGCCACGGCATCGACCGGGTGCGCGTCGAGATCGCGCCGCTGCAGGCGGGCGACGGCGCGGCGCTGGTGAAGACAGCGTGGTCGGACTACGCCGCGCTGCTGTCTCAGCTCGACGCGCACGAGTTGCCGTCGCTCAGGCCCGGCGTTCGCAGCTTCGAGGGTGCGGGTCTCGCCGACGTGTTCGCCGGCGAGTGCGGCGTGCATTTCTGGTACCTGGGCGACGACCGACCGGTGCCGCTGGCGGTGCGCATGCTGCCGCTGGAAGGCGACACGGCGGCGGCGCTTCCCACCGAGGTCGTGCGTATCCGATATGAGCCTGCGAAGGAAGGCGAGCAACGGCGCCTGACCGACCTGCGCTCGGGGCACGTGCGCAAGTTCGCCGAGCCTTTGTCCGAGGACGACTGGCGCCTGCTGCTGTGGAATGCAGCGGTGCCGGCGAGATCGCCCGAGGAGCGCTGAGATGGCCGTGCTGTCCTATCCCCTGGTCTGCTGGCAGCTCGACGACGACGCCGTCTTCGGCATTCTGCTGGGTACCGGCTTCGAGGCCGTCGAGCGCAACGCGAAGCGACTCAAGGCCGCGTTGGCGGAGACGGTGCAGCGCGAACGCGAACGTGACCACTACGTCCCCGACCCCGACATCGACGACCCTCAGCTGCGCATCGTGAAGGTGCAGGTGAATCTCGCGCACCGCACGGACAAGGGCAGCTTCCCGGTGCCCACGCCCACCGAGATCGCCGTCGCGGCCGTGCACGGCGCCAAGGGGAGCGAGGGCTACCTGAAGTGCTGGCTGCCCTGGCTGGACGAGAGCTTCTACTACTACGACGCGGCGCAGTTGCCGATGCTGATCCAGCACTACACACGCGATCGCCTCGACGGCATGGCGCCGGAGCAGGCGCAGCGCTACGTGGCGCGCGGCACGCCGTGGCTGGAGCTGGTGGAGTCGCGTCGCGATGATCGTCCCGCCGCGCGCCAACACGTGCCGCGCCATGTGCGTGAGGCGCATGCCCAACTGGCCATCGTGGCCGACCGCCTGCCCGATGCCGGCGGCCGCCGCTCGGCGCAGGGCCTGTCAGAAACGGCGTGGGAGCAGGGCGCGCTGGTCGACGAAATCGCCGCGCGCCTCGTGCGCGGCGGCAACCTGCTGCTGGTGGGCGAGTCCGGCGTGGGCAAGAGCGTGGTCATCGCGGAGGCGATTCGCAAGGCGCACCGCGCCACCACCGACCGCGACGCGCCGCCCACGTTCTGGCGCAGCAATTCGGAGCGCCTGGTCGGTCGCGCGAAGTACCTCGGCGAATGGCAGGCACTGTGCGACCAGGCGATGCAGTGGCTGGACGTCTCGCGCGGCGTGCTGTGGGTCACCGACTTCTTGAACCTGCTGCAGGTCGGCGGCGAAGGCCCCGAGGAGTCGATGGCCGCCTACCTGCTGCCGGCGTTGCGTCGCGGCACGCTGCGCCTAGTTGGCGAGGCGAGTCCGGGCGAACTGGAGGCGGCACGCCGCAAGCTGCCCGCCTTCGTCGACTGCTTCGAGCCCCTGAGCCTGCCCGAGATGGATGGCCAGCGTGCTCGCCGCGTGCTGGAGCTGTTCGCGGCGCAGGCCAAGGCCGCCTTGTCGGTGGAAATAGAGCAGCCGGCGCTCGACGCGGGCTATCGCCTGCTCACGCGCTACGTGCGCTACGAGCGCTTCCCCGGCAAGGCCGTGCGCTTCTTCGGCGAGTGCGTGCGCGAGGCGATCGCCGACCGCGAGCCCATGGTGACCGAGACACGGGCCATCGCACAGTTCGCGCGCTTCACCGGCCTGCCCGAGCGCTTCCTGCGCGACGACCAGCCGCTGAACGACGCCGAGGTGCAGGCCTACTTTGCCGGCCAGCTGTTCGGTCAGGACGCCGCGATCCGCCAGCTGAAGGACGTGGTGTACCTGTTCAAGTCGGGCCTCAACGACCCGGCCAAACCCATCGCGACGCTGCTGTTCGCGGGGCCCACCGGCGTCGGCAAGACAGCGGCGGCCAAGGCGCTGGCAAGTTATTTCTACGGTGCCAACAGCGGGATCGATCCGCTGTTCCGTGTCGACATGAGTGAGTTTCAGCATGCGTTCCAGATCGCGCGCCTGATCGGCACAGGCAAGCAACCCGGCAAGCTGGTGGAGCACGTGCGACAACGGCCGTTCTCGGTGGTGCTGCTCGACGAGATCGAGAAGGCCGACGCCTCGGTGTTCGACATGCTGCTGGGCGTGCTCGACGAGGGCCGGTTGCGCGACAGCCAGGGCCGCGTCACCGACTTCCGCGGCACGCTGATCGTGATGACCACGAACCTGGGCGTGCGCCACGGTTCGTCGCCTGGCTTTGCAAACGCCGACGCCGGCGTTGACGCGACGCATGAGATCCGCCAGTTCTTCCGCCCGGAGTTCTTCAACCGCATCGATCGCCTCGTGCACTTCGCGCCGCTGGGCCACGAGGCCATCGCGTCCATCGCGCGGCAGGAACTGCAGGCGATCGAGCGACGCGAGGGGCTGCTTCGGCGCGGCTTGACGCTGCGCATCGCGCCGGCGGTGGTCGACTTCGTTGCCGCCGTCGGCTTCAGTCCGCGATACGGTGCACGTCCGCTGCAGCGCGCCGTCGAGCAGCACGTGGTCGCCGCGATCGCACGAGCCCTCTTCGGCGACGTGCCTGACGGCGCCATCCTTGAGGTCGACATCGTCGACGGTGCTGTGCGAGCTCGGGTTTGCTAGCACCGCTTCCGGGCCCTCACCATGCATCCGAAAAGTCGCGCTGAGCGATGGAAGTAACCGCCTTCTGGCTGCGTCACTTTGGTGCCGGCTGGAATCTGTCTACTTGACGGGGAAGCTTGCGAAAGGGCCGCACGCCGAAGCCGGCTGGCTCGGTGGCGGCCCTTTCAGCGTCGGTCGCACAAATGTCGGCCGGCCTTTGAAAGCCCCGCTGTAATCAGAAAGTCTGAAGGTTCAAGAGCATGGTCTCGTCGCCATTGGAACTGCCATCCTTGTGGACTGAGCGGAATTGCAGCTGAAACACATACTGGTAGACGTCAAAGACCAAAGTGGACCCGGCCGCCTTGACGTCTTGGCGCGAGTGGTAGCGCCCGTTCACCCAGAGTTCCAGCAGTGCATTGGTCTTGTCGCCCACTGCGTCGTGCGCGGACACGATGACATTGGAAAGATAAGCGTTGGGGTATTGAACGTAGAGGTAGTTGGTCGTGCCGCAATAACCGCCGCCAATACACAACCCCTGGCGTGGGTCCCCGCCGCCGGTGAAATCGTAGGCGAACTGACTACCGGGCGACGTCAATACCGTGCTCGCTTGTGCCGCCAGGCCCGTCACGAGCAGAAAAATCCCAGAAAGTACTTTTGAACGAACAGACATGAGTTATCTCCTTGAAAGTTGAATAATCCGCTTGGTGAAATTCGCGGTACGCGGCGGCTTGAACGGCGAATTGTCATTAACCATCATTGCCTTGCGCGGAATCATTCTTGCAACCTCCCCGCCGTAGGTGAACCCTACCGAGGTAGGGTATAACGGGCGCTTCACCCCTATCTGGGGCTGGCGATGCTTTCCGAATCTCCAGATGAGAAGGTTTTCATCGAGGGATGGGAAACCAAGCCAGACGACGCCGCCGGCATTTAGCAATGTCTATCCGAAAGTCACTTCCATTTGATTGCGCCCTTGTGGTAGATGATCACCCGCTGGTTGCTCGTGGAATTGCTGATTTTCTCGTCTCCAAGTGCGGATTTTCCGGTGCTCACGTCGCCCCGGACGCTGCGCGGTGCGCCGAATATGTCGCCATTCATGGGGCGCCTTCATTCGCCGTCATCGATTTTTGGCTTCAAGGTCGCACGGCGTTGCCGCTCATGCGCGAGTTTCTCCGGCCGGAATCCGCCACGCGGTTGTTGATCCTGAGTGGAGACGAGGATGCAGCCATACCCGCAACGGTGAGGCAAGCGGGAGCTCACGGTCACTTGCTGAAGAGTGATCCGCCAGAGGTGTTTGCCGAGGCCGTCGCCGCTTTGTGCGCAGGGCTGGAATGGTTCCCACACCCTGCCGTTGCCATTGCCACTGCCCAGGCGCCAAGGCGCGAAGTTCCTGTTCGGCCGCGAGACTTTGGCCTGACGGGTCGACAAGGCGAAGTGCTCGACTTTGTCTTGCGCGGCATGCCGAACAAACGGATAGCCATCGGTCTCGGCATCTCCGAACAGACCGTGAAGGACCACGTCTCGAGCATCCTGGCCAAATTGGGCGTGGCAAACAGGGTAGAAGCCATTGCCTTGTTGCGGGGCAGGCGCTTCGAGACGTGAACACGGTCCTTGCAGCGGGGCGGGTTGCCGCCGCCCTCATGTTCTTGCAGCAGGACGATGCCGACATCAGTGACGCGGGCCGCACTCGATTGCTGGACATGACCTATGCGAGATTGGTCTACAGCATATGTGCGACGCCGTTGGCTGGCGTGCCTTTCTGGCTCTGGCTGCGCCATGGTGGTGTGGGTGTCGTGGGCTTTGGCACATTGGTTTGCATCTATGCCCTTGGGGCGATTTGGGCGGTGCGAAAACTGCGTCGCTATCGTCGTGACTCAACGCTTCTCGATCCAGCGGTTCAATTGAGCCGTTGGCAGCCGGTTGTGTACCGAACGGCGCTCATTCACGGCATAGGACTCGGTTCTACGCTGGTAACGGTTCACCTCGAAAACCCGCATGCCCCGTTTGAGTACCTGCTGATGTTGCTGGTGACCATTGCCGGCACCATGGCGGCCAACACAGCTCACCAGACGCCGATGCTGGGTGCATTCCTCCGGTTCTTTGCATCGGGGTGGGGGATTTGCTGTCTGGTGCTTCCCTGGGTGTTTGCGTACCACTGGCCGTTGATACTTCCTCTGTCGTTGATGTACGCCGTGGCCATCTGCAGGCACGCCGTATTTGCGCATCGATTTTTTGTTCAACAGGTTCGGCTGGAAGACGCGAGCTCGCAGCTCGCCGAGCAGTACCGGCAGGCAAAGAATGAAGCCGAGCGCGCACTGCAGGACAAGAGCCGGTTCTTGAGCGTGGCAAGCCACGATTTGCGGCAACCGATGCACGCCATCGGCTTGCTGATCGAGTCCATTGCCGTGCGAAATCGTGATGAGGGGCTGGTACCGGCCCTGGTCGATCTGAGGCAATGCACACGCTCAATGAACCAGATGTTCAACTCGCTGCTCGACCTGTCGCGCATCGAGAGCGGAAGCGTTGGTGTCTGCCTGGCACCGGTGGGTGTCAACGGCGTACTGGACGAAGTGGCCAACCTGTTTCGGGAAGAGGCGCGTTCCCGCGGGTTGTCTTGGCGGGTGCATCGTGGTGCGAACGATGCCGCCGTGATGGCCGATGCGATGCTGCTGCGCCAGTCGCTGATCAATCTGGCGCACAACGCATTGCGGTACACCTCACGCGGCGGTGTGCTGCTTGCTGCGCGGCCGCGTGGGCCCGAATTGCGCATTGAAGTGTGGGACACCGGCATGGGTGTCGCCGACCACGAGCGTGACCAGATCCATTCGCCGTTCTACCGGCCCGCCAATGCCTGGCGTGTCGACCGTGTCGGCTTGGGTCTGGGCCTGGCGGTGGTGGCGCGATGTGCCGAGTTGATGCATGTCACCCACGGGTTCGAGTCGATCGAAGGTCGGGGTTCCAGGTTCTGGATCAACCTGCCGCGCACGCATCTGTCGACGGGGGGCGATGCACAAGCACTCAACCCCGCCAATGGGTTGCCGGCGCAACGACTGTCAGGCCGCTGTCTCTTCATCGACGACGACCCGCAAGTCTGCGCAGCGTCGCAGACCCTCTTGGAGGCTTGGGGCGTTGAAGTTCACTGTGTCGCCACCGCCACCGAAGCGTTCGCCCGTGTCGATGGCGGCTTCGTTCCACAGGCGATCCTGTGTGATCAGCGCCTGCGCTCAGGCGAAAGCGGACTGGAAGTCCTCAGGGCGCTGTTCGATCGCTGTCCAAACGCCAGTGGGGCCATCGTCAGCGGGGAACATGGTGTCCCCGCGCTGCTGCAGGCTGAAGAAGAGGGCTATATCGTCTTGCGCAAGCCACTCGAAGGTGTGTTGCTGCACACGCTGTTGAGGAATTGGCTGGCGCCAGATGGCAAGAGCTAGCACCGAGCTTGCGCGAACCGGCGGCTGGGCACGGCTCCAACTCGCCCGTCCCGGTGAATGGACCTCGGCTCACGGTCTCCCACCGCCACGGGTGCATGGCGAACCTACGGGAATCTTCGGTGCGTGACCCGTCGCCGTTGAGGTAGCGTGTCGCCGCTGCAAGCGCTTTCACGTCCGTGGCCCAGCGTTCACTCGGAGGAGTTCCGCCATGTCCCTGTCCCGTTCACACCGCTGGAATCGCCTTCGGGCGCTGTGCAGTACAACGACGCTGGCGGTCGTCCTCCTGGCTGCGTGCGGAGGCGGCGCAGGCTCGGCGCCTTCGGAGCCGGCCGCCAAGGCCGCGCCTTTGGCGGTGACCAGGGCCTCGGCCTTCGCCGCGGCCGACGAAGCCAAGAGCTACACGCCACTGCGTTGGAGCAACCCCGAGCCGGTCACTACCTACAAGCTGCTGGATGGCACGCTGGTGACACATGTCGGCGGACGTGCGCGCGACCGGCATGCGCGCGAGATCTGGGGGCCCGCCGGAGACGGCTACGACCTGTTCACGCCTAACTACTTCGTGCGACGGACGCACGACATGACCATCTACGAGAACGTGTCGCCGACAAACAGCGCGGAGCGGATTGTCACCGTCGTGGTTCGCCCGCAATGGTGGCTGTTCGATACCAACTTCCGCGCAGGCTACATCGGGCGTAGCGCGAACGATCCCTACCTGCCTGTCTCTCCGGCGATGTACGGCGACAACGCCGGCGTGAAACGGCTCCCTCCTTTCAGCCTGATGCCGGGCGAGGAGTTGAAAACGCCGGTGTCGAACTACGACGCACTGCCCGACGAGCCGCGCAGCAACTACGACACCGACCTCAACGTGCCGCCGGCGCCAGGCGAGCTCGTGCTCGTGCGCCAGTTGACCTACAACGCCCCGCTTGGGCGCAACTACCGCGCGGGCGACACGCTCGAATTCGAGCTCGGCCTGTTCCTCGCCGGCAACCAAGGCGACGCACTGGGCCGCTTCAACTACTACGCCGAAGCCATCGCCTACCGGGTCGGTACGCCGGGCGTGCACCCCTGGTATCGCGGCGCATGCTGCGACACCGGCGGCATCCCGTGGAACTCGACCCTGCTGCCCGAGCAGGCGCGTGCGGGTGGTGACACGACCCTGCACGAAGACACTTCGTACCAGCCCGAACTCAACTTCATGCAGGCGGCGACCAACATCGCCGGCGCCAACATCCAGCCGTTCGTCGAGGGGCGTCGGCTCTTCCATACCTCGTTCGTCGATGGCAGCCATTCCGAACCCCGCAATGAACCGAACCTGGCTCAGGCCGGCAAGGCGGGACCGAAGTTCCAACAGGCTGCGTGCATCGCCTGCCATGCGGCCAACGGCAAGAGCACACCGGCGACCGACGCGCCGCTGGCGAACATGGCTGTGCTAACCGCTGACCTCAACGACAAGGGCAAGCTGGTGCCCGACGCTCGCTTCGGCGGACACCTGAACCAAGGTCTCGTCGTCTCTGACGGCAAGACGGTCGACGGCCGCCAAGGGCTGCTGACCATCAGCGGCTACAAGACGACGCAGGGCAGCTACCCCGACAAGACCAAGTACACGTTGAAGAAGCCGCTGTACGCGCTGACCGACATCGCCGGCCGCCCGTTGCCGCTGCCCGAGCGGATGTCGGTGCGCGCCGCGCCGCACCTCGTCGGCATGGGCCTGCTCGAGGCCGTGCCCGAGTCAACGTTGCAAGCCCTCGCAGATGCCAGTGCCTCGGACCCCGACGGCGCAATCGGCCGCCTGCAGATCGTGGCCGACAAGATCGACCCCAAGATCAAGCGGGTAGGGCGTTTCGGCTGGAAAGGCACTGCACCGACCGTGCAGCAACAAACCGCGGAAGCGCTCAACGCCGACATGGGCGTGACCACGACGATCCTGCCCAAGCACCTGTGCGGCCAGGCGGCCGACAACGCCGACTGCCGCGCTGCGGATGCGCACGGCCCCGAATTCTCCGAGGCTGATCTCGCTCGCATCACCAAGTACTTGAGCCTGCTGGGGGTGCCGCCACAGCGGCACTTCGCGGGCGAGCAACCGGTGGGCATCTCAGCGCCGACGATCATCAGCCAGTCGCCCGACGAGACCGCCGCGCAAGTCGCCGCCGAGCAAACCACTCAAGCGCGCGTCGCCAATGGTGAGCGCCAGTTCGACAAGGCGCGTTGCAGCGCCTGCCACGTGCCCACACTCACAACCGGTAACGCGCACGGTTTCGCCGAACTGCGTCGCCAAACCATCCATCCCTACACCGACTTGCTGCTGCACGACATGGGGCCCGACTTGGCGGACGAGTTCCCGCAGGCGGCGGCGAGCGGCAAGGAATGGCGAACGCCGCCGCTGTGGGGCCTGGGCCTGCTCGCGAGTATCAACCCCGGCACGCATTACCTGCATGACGGGCGTGCTCGCTCTGTCGAAGAGGCGATCCTCTGGCACGCAGGCCAAGGCTCGGCCAGCCGCGACCGCTTCAAGTCGATGACCGCCAAACAGCGCGCCGACCTCATCGAGTTCGTGAACTCTCGCTGAGCGGTTCAGCGGCGGGTGCGGTCGTTCAGCGGTGGGGGCGTTGGCGGCGCGATCCACTGCGGACATCGCGAAGCCTCAACTCATCGCCGAAAAGTCGACGTTCGATGGCATTCGCACTGAGGCGTCTTCGCGCATCCGGACGAGTTGCCCCTGGAGTTCTAGGAACAGGGGAGCCAGTGCGCTTGCATCCAGCGATTGTCGACCTTATACTGAACTGAATGGTTCATCATTCATCACGCCTTGACGTCTCCTTCGCCGCGCTGTCCGACGCGACCCGGCGCGGCGTGATCGAGCAGCTCTGGCGCAAGGACGCCTCGATCACAGAGCTGGCCGAGCGCTTCCAAATGACGCTGACGGGCATGAAGAAGCACGTCGGCGTGCTGGAGCAAGCTGGTCTGGTCATAACCGAGAAGGTAGGGCGCGTGCGCACCTGCCGGCTGGGGCAGGGCGCGCTGGACGAGGAGTGGGCCTGGCTTGAGCGCTACCGCCGCATGTGGACGGCGCGCTTCGATGCGCTGGACAAGGTCGTTGAGGAACTGAAACGCAAGGAGAGAGACGATGGTCGAAAGAAGTGAGCCCGCGGGCGCGAAGCATCCCACCTCGGCGGAGCGCAAGTCCGACCGCGAAGTGGTTGTCAGGCGTATCTTCGACGCGCCCGCGCGCCTGGTTTTCGAGGCTTGGACGCGGCCTGAGCTGTTCAGGCAGTGGTGGGTGCCGAAGTCGATCGGGCTGGTGCTGTTGTCCCTGGAACAGGACGTACGCGTGGGCGGCGGCTACCGCCTCGTGTTCGACCTCGGCGACTCGAACACGATGGCCTTCTTCGGCAAGTACATCGAGGTAACGCCGCCGTCGCGCCTATCTTGGACGAACGAGGAAAGCGACGACGGCGCCGTGACCACCGTCACGTTCGAGGAGAAGGACGGCCAGACACACCTGACCTTCTCCGAGCTCTACCCAACAAAGGAAGCACTCGACCGCAACATCGGGAGCACGGAGGGGCTGCCCGAGCAGTTCGCGCAGCTGGACGCGTTGCTCTCGACGCTCGTCTGACGGCGGCGAGCGCTCCGCGGTCGAAGGGGGTCTTTTCAATATCGCCCCCTTCGAGACGGAGATCCTTGAGCGGTGTATGCAGCACGGTTCTCTGGCTCAGCGTCGTTCTCATAGCGATCGTTCCGGGCCAGCTGTCGCGGTTTGCCGGCGCGACTGCCTATCCCAAAAGCCGCTATTGATGACCGGTTGCTCCTGACCCATACCAGGCGCCTGGGAGTCTTCAGACTCGATCTGGTGCGTTCAACGATCAGACCGTTCGACGACGACCTCGCTGAACTGGAGCACCGGCGCGATGTCGGTGTAGTTGGCGATGTCGCCCCGGATCTCGGCGCCGTGCTCCTGCATGGCGACCTCGTAGCCTTCGGCCGAATCACAGATGAACGCGCACATCGCCACGAAGGCAGGCGGTGCACCAGGCGCTCTGCCGGTCAGGCCCTTTTCGACGGTGTAGTAGGCGCAGGCATTGCCCAGCCTCGACTTCACCATCGGCATGTGCCGCTCGCGGTAGTAGGCGTGGTCGAAGCGCGCGCCTTCGATGTATGGGTACATCACGTTGACTTTGATCATGCGGTTCTCCTGGCCATCAGTGCCGTCGTCGCCCAGGCGATTCTCTCGCAGCGAATGCTAGAACCGCTTGCTGCCCGGGGGAGCTGTGTTCACATATGTGAACGTGCCGATCGGGGCATTGCGTTGGATACAACCCGCCCAGGTCAAACTTGTGATGCAAGGCAGAGTCAGATCCAGAAGAAGCATGTCAATCGCTGCTTCGCGACGTGCGGCGCCTTTCGCAACCCTTACCTTTCTAGAGAGGTAAATTCGGCACCAAGGACACCCGTGAACGCAGCGCCTGCGCACCCATAGACGGTTTGCAGGTCAGCGCTCACGAACGCTTGGCTGCCCAGCGAAATCGCTAGGCCCAATCCGTCGCGCCTGCATCCCCAACCCGGGGGATGTCACCCTTGCAGGTCGTGGACGCCGTGGCCGCCATCGTTGCCCCTTACGGTGAAACCGCTCAGGTAATCGATTACCTGCATGACACCGTCGAGGACACAGCAACGAACTTGCGGGACGTCCAGTCGACCTTTGGTGACCATGTCGCGCACTGCGTCGATCTACTCACCGACGAGCCTGGGGCGACACGCAAGATCCGCAAGGAATTGACCTACACCACGCTGGCGCTCGTCGGCAACGAATCCGAGCCAGCGCGCGCCTAGCGACGATCGAACGAATCGAAACACACCGCGGGCACGAAGCCGCCTGCCGGGTCGCTAAACTGCCCGTCCTCGGGCCGGCCACCTCTCCCTCCCTCCCTCACCTATGGGCCGGTCTGTTTCGGCACCGCGTCGACCGGTTCGGCGCGGTGCCCTTTTCGCCGGGGGTTGGACACCCTAGGCCCCCACCCGCTGGTGGTGGCAGATCCAGTTCACTTCCCAGGTCTTGCCACCATCCGTGGAGAACGACTGTTGCCAAAGCGCACGGTCTGGGCCCAGGCGCTGCCAGTGGTAGCGCACCGTGATCGGCCGGCCATTGAACTCGTCCGGCCCTTCGAAGTCGCCCGAGTCGCCTTCGAAGCGGCCGATCACCGGCGGCAGCAGCGCGTTGGTCTTGGCATTGAAGCCGTTGCCGCGCGTGTCGAACGAATACAGGCCCCACACCTTTGCGGTCGGGTTGTAGATGCGCAGCGTGGTGCCCACGTAGCCTGGCCGCCAGGCCGCCCCGCTGAAGCGGTCGACATTGTTGATGCCGTCAGGCAGCTTGCTCGTTTCCAGTTCCGTGTCGAACTCCTCCCAGTCGGCCTCGGCCACGCCGCGGCCGCTCAACGGCGCGCGCAGCTTGCGGTTGTGGCTGTGCCAGCGGCCGATCAGAAAATCGAAGTCGCGCACTGGGTCGGCGGCGATGGCGGTGGGCGCGAGGCTGACGGTGGCGGAAGACATGGCATGGCTCCTGTCGGTCGGGGAATGTGGGGAGGTGGAAGCTGGCGCGGCAGGCGCCGGGGCAGCCGTGGCGGCACCCACCGCCATCGCGCCCGCGGAGGCGATCAAAAGAGCCCCAACGCCACGCGCCGTCCAGGCTTGAGCGCGTTCGCGACGCTTGAGCCAGGGGCGGGCGCCTGCGGCCATCAGCGCCACCGCGCCATAGATCAGCGCCTGGTTGATGGCGATGATCCCGCCCATCGCCAGCGCCTGTGCCGCGGTGCTGCGCTCAGGCGTATGGATGAATGAAGGCAGAACGGCCAGCGTGAAGGCGTAGGCCTTGGGATTCATCAGGCAGGTGGCCGCTGCCCGGAAGAAGGTCTGGCGCGTGCCCGCCATGGGCACGATAGGCACGGTCGCTGGCAAGGTCGCCGAAGTGGTGGAAGGCGCAACCCAGGTCGAGCGAAGAATTGTCCAGCCGATCCAGGCCATGTAGGCCGCGCCGGCCAGCAGCAGTGCCGCCTGCGCGCCCGGCCACAAGAGCAGCAGCGCGGCGAGGCCGACGACGCCCGCCACGAGGTGCACCTGGCCGGCGACCATGATGCCGGCGACGGCGGCCAGGCCGGCGCGCAAGCCGGTGGTGACCGCGCTGCCGGCGACGAACGCCATGTCCATGCCAGGCAGCAAGACGACGCCGAAAACAAGCGTGGCGAAGAGCCACAGATCGGGGTGCAGGTTCATGGTGAAGAGGGTCTGTCCGAGTGGTCGATGCAAACCAGTCTAGAAGGCATATAGGACAGAATCCGTCCTATATCGCGCGCCAGGGAGTTAGGATCTGCTCATGAGCGCACCCACCAGCCGCGTGCTCGCGCTGCTCGAGCTCCTGCAATCCGGCCATGGCGCGAACGGCGCCGAGTTGGCGCGCCGCGTAGGCGTCGACAGACGCACCGTGCGGCGCTACGTCACGCACCTTCAGGCGCTGGGTGTGCCGGTCGAGGCCACCCATGGGCGCGACGGCGGCTACGCTCTGCGCCCGGGCTTCAAGTTGCCGCCGATGATGTTCAACGCCGACGAGGCGCTCGCCCTCGCGGTCGGCCTGCGCGCCGCCGCGGAGATGGGCCTGGACGGCATCACGCCCGCCATCGCCAGCACCCAGGCCAAGCTCGAACGCGTGTTGCCGGACGAGCTGAAGCGTCGCCTGGCCGATGTCGACCAGACTGTGCAACTGGACCTGCGCCGGCCCTTCGCCACCGGCGCCACCGCGCCACTGCTGGCCCTGAGCGGCGCGGCGCGACGCCAGCAGCGGGTGCATCTGCGCTACCGCTCGGCCGGGCAGGACGAGACCGAGCGCGATGTCGATGTCTATGGCCTGGCCTACCGCGGCGGCGGCTGGTATGCGGTGGGCCACTGCCACCTGCGGCGCGACCTGCGCAGCTTCCGGCTCGACCGCGTCGTGGCCGTCGAGGCGCTGCCGGTCAGCTTTGGCAAGCCCGAAGGCTTCGACGTGCTGGCCTACCTGAAGACCGCCATCGCCGAGCTGCCGCGCGCCTTTGCGGTGGAGGTGCTGCTCGAAACCGACCTGGCCAACGCGCGCCGCTCGGTGTTTGTCGAGATGGGCGTGCCCGAGGCCACGCCGCGCGGCGTGTTGCTCAAGGTGCAGGCCGACGACCTCGAATGGGTGGCGCGCGAGCTGGCTCGGCTGCCATTCGGCTTTCGCATCATCAAGCCAGCGGCGCTCAAGCGAGCCCTCGCGGAGCGCGCGCGCGAACTGCTCGCGCTGGCAGACGAAAGCGCGTGAGTTGAAGCGACTCGCCTGACATGCGCGCACCTACCGCAGGGCCGGGAACGTAGGTGCATTTCCGCTTCAGACTGGGCCCGGACATTCGTCTGCGGTGTTCGAACTACGGCGCTGGCGCCGGCGGTCAGCGGTCGTCCGAGACGCAATGCCTCGAACGGCTGCTGTACCTTCTGAACCGGCTACTCGACAGCGACCGCCAGGGTCGGACAGTCAGTCGACTGCCTTGGCCCAACGCGAACAAGCGGAACCGACCCTCAGCTGCCATTCGCGGTTCTCCGGAACTGTCCGACAGACATGCCTCGGCTCCACGCGTTTCTTACCCGATAAGCGGCCGTTCATGGCCTCCGGCGGTCGGCCAGTTCCTGCCGTTCGATGCACGGAAATGGGCGAAAGGCATGGCTGAAGTTAACCTGCAGCCAACAGAAGTGTCGAAGGCTGGTGGAGCCCTTCATAATCAAGAGCCGACCCCCGCTTGTTCGAGATGCTTACCTTTCATCGTGGATAAATTCTTGCTGCAGCAGCAGGTGCTGGAACGGCTCGCCGAAGACCTGCTGCAAGCCGAACAGGCAGTGCGGGCGGCCCATGAAACGGCGACTCACGAAGAAAACATCGCCGAAAACAA
>Ga0307515_10008682_pt1 | contig 19761 bp, 16 predicted proteins | sample 17_EM_MG_FD_194513 | JGI IMG/M metagenome (GOLD analysis project Ga0307515, IMG submission 194513) | Populus trichocarpa ectomycorrhiza microbial communities from riparian zone in the Pacific Northwest, United States - 17_EM | ecosystem: Host-associated > Plants > Roots > Unclassified | place... | reverse complement strand
CTGGACCGCGAGCACGCCCGCCAGCGACAGCAGCATCAGCGCGCCGCCGAGCTGCACCGCCAGCAGGCCCTGGCGCACACGCCGGCCCCAGGGCCCTTCGCTCGCCGTGCGGCCTTGCAGCGCTGGTGCAGCGGGCCGGCGCAGCGCGAGCCAGGCCGGGGCCACCAATGTCAGCGGCCACAGCAGCAGCACCGCAGCGGCCAGGCCGGCCAGTGCGCGCATTGGCAGCGGGTCGGCCACCGGCAACGAGGGTGGCAGCCCTATCCAGCTGGCCACGGCTGGTGCGACCCACCACGCCAGCAGCAGCGCGCAGGCGGCGCTCGCCAGCAACGGCAACAGTGCCTCCAGCGCCCACAGCCGGAGCAGGGCGCCACTGTCGGCGCCGAGGCTGCGCCGCAGCGCGGTCTCGCGCTGGCGCTGCAGCAGGCCGGCCGCCTGCAGGTTCATGTGGTTGAAAGCAGCCAGCAGCAACAGCAGCGCGCAGGCAGCCCCCAACGCGGTGGCCAACATCCAGGTCAGCTCGGCGAACTCACCCTCGAAGGGCAGGCGGGTCAGCGGCAGGCCGCGGAAGTAGGCTGCCTCGCGGCCGGTGCGCCAGTCGGGCGGAAGGTCCTGGTACAGCGGGCTGGCCATGAAGGCGTCGCGCATCCAGCCGCCGACCCGCTCGACCGAGACGCCAGGTCGAAGTCGCGCGTAGACGCGGCCGTTGACGAAATACAGCGCGCGGCGGTCGGCCTCGGTCTTCGAGTTGGCCTGCGAGTCGTAGCCGGCGATCAGGTCGTGCGGCCGGCCGGCCATAGCGCCTTGGTCCAGCGGGCTGCGGGGGTCGAACTCGGGGATCACGGCGGTCACGGTGTAGACCGTGCCGCGCACGTCGAGCGTCTTGCCCATCGCCTCGCGCGGCGGCAGGTCGCCCCAGAGCCGGCGCACCAGGTGCGGCGTGACGGCCACGCCATCGCGGCTGGCCAGCGTGGCGCGCAAGTCGCCCGCGAGCGCCTTCAGCCCGAACAGCGGCACGATGTCGGGGTCGGCCAGCAGGGGGAAGACCTGTTCCAGCCGGTCGCCCACCGAGACGTCCATGCCGTCGTGGGTGGCGCGCGCGATCAGATCCAGCGGCAGGTCGCGCGCCTTCAGCATCGCGCCGAAAGACACCGGCGATGCGATGAACCACGGGCTGGGTTGGCCTGGCGGGTTGCCCTTGAAATCGAGCACCACGGTTCGCTCGGGGTCGGGGATCGTGGGGTCGATGGACGCCAGCGCGATCGCCAGCAGGGCGACCATCAGGCTGGCGGCGAACGCGAGCGTCAGCCCGCCCACCGACACCAGCGTCGCGGTGCGGCGGTGGCGCAGGCTGTTCCAGGCGTCGGCTACTAACACTTTCATGCCACCAACTCCGCACTCGCATCGACCAGCACGCGGCCGTCGAGCAAGCGCACGCTGCGTGAAGCCAGCGCGGCATGCTCGGTGCTGTGCGTCACCATCACCAGCGTCGTGCCTTCGTCGTTCAACTCGCGCAGCAGGCGCATCACCTCCTGGCCGTGAGCGCTGTCGAGGTTGCCTGTCGGCTCGTCGGCCAGCAGCAGGGCCGGGCGCGCGGCGATGGCGCGTGCGATCGCGACGCGCTGTTGCTGACCACCGCTCAGCTGGCTCGGGTGGTGGGCGGCGCGGTGCGCCAGTCCCAGCCGTTCGAGCACCTCGGCCACGCGGGCGCGTTGCGCCTTCTCGGGCAGCGGGCCGTAGCGCAACGCGAGCTGCACGTTGTCGCACACGCTCAGCTCGTCGATCAGGTTGAAGCTCTGGAAGACGAAGCCGATGCGGCCGCGGCGGATGGCGGCCAGCTCGCGCGGGCTCTTGGCCGTGACGTCCTCGCCCTGCAGCCGGTAGCTGCCGCTGGTCGGCCGGTCCAGCAGACCGAGCAGGCCGAGCAGCGTCGACTTGCCGCAGCCCGAGGGGCCGGTGATCGCGACGTACTCGCCGGCCTCTACGACCAAGTCGATGGCGTCGAGCGCGGTGGTCTCGACATCGCCGGCGCGGTGGCGCTTGGTCAGTTGCTTCAGTTCGATCATGGCAAGGCGAAGCGTTCGGCTTCGGAAGGGGGTTGGGAAATCAGCACCTCGTCGCCGGTTTTTAGGCCGGCGAGGATCTCGACCTGGCCGGCCGCGCGGCGGCCGAGTTGGACCTGGCGGCGGCGCAGCTCGCGGCCTTCGCGCACGTACAGCGTCGTCTGCACGCCCGGGCCTTCGGCCAGCAGCAGCGCCTGCGATGGCTTGTCCAGCTGCAGCCGCAGATCGACCGCCTGGCCGGGGCGCAAGCCCGCCGGTGCCTTGGCGGTGTCGGGCCAGCGCAGCAGCACACGCACCTTGCCGCCTTGCACCTGCGGCAGCGTCTGTGCCAGCGCCAGTTCGCCATTGGCGCTGGTGGCGGTCTGGCCAGCGTGCAGCCGTGGCAGGTAGAACTCGTCGACATCGGCCGCGAGCTGCAGGCCGCCTGTCGGGTCGTCGATGCGGCCCAGCCGGTCGCCCGGCTTGACGCTCGTGCCCACCTGCAGCTGAAAGCCGCTCAGCTGGCCGGCGATCGGCGCGCGCTGCTGCAGCCGCTCGCGCGAACGCTCCAGCAGGTCGAGCCCACGCTGCAGGCCTTGCACCGCGCGCCCCATCTCGTTGAGCGACTGCTCGCGCGTGTCGGCTTCGACGCGCTGGTCGTGCCTCGCCTGTTCGAGCAGCTGCGTAGCCAGCCGTTGCTGGCGCTCGGCCTGATCGAGTGCGGCAGGCGAGACGAAGCCGGCCGCGGCGAGCTGCAGCTGGCGCTGGTGGTCGGTGTCGGCCTGCTGCTGCGCGGCCTGCAGCTGAGCCAGTTCGCGCCGGTTCTGCGCCAGGCTCGCGGCCTGCGCACTGCGCTGCACCGACACGTTGGCCATCTGCTGCGCGACCTCGGCGCCGCGCTGCATCAGCAGCTGTTCTTGCTCGGGGCTGTGCAGGCGGTACAACGGCGTGCCGATGCCGACAGTCTCGCCGTCGTGGGCGAGCACCGCCTCGACGCGGCCTGCTTCGGGCGCATCGAGCTGCACCGAGCGCATCGGCTCGACCCGGCCGCGCAGCGCGAGTTCGTCGCGGAACTCGCCGGCGCGCACGACGGCCAGTTGTGGCGTTTGGATCGTTTGCACCTGCGAAGGCCGCCACCAGGCCAGCCCGCCGACGAAGACGATCGCCAGGGCGGGCAGAACGATGCGCCACGGCACGCGATGCGACCGCGCCGGCAACGCGCGGTCCATCGCGGCACCGCTGGCAACGCTGTGCAAAAGAGGGGCAGGGGAGGGCGCAGTCATCAGGCCTCGCAGCGTCGGGCCTGGCGCCGCCTGTGCCAAGCCCCCTGTCCGCTTCCGGACAGGTCCCTGTTCGGCGGTCGATCCTTGCTGCGAAGATGCGTGCCGTGCCTGAACCTTCGATCCTCCTGCTCGACGACGACCCCGATGTGGGGCTGGCCGCGCAGCTGCTGCTGCAGCGCCGCGTCGCGCCCGTCACCTGTCTGCGCCGCCCGGCCGAGCTGGCCGCGGCGCTGGACAAGTTGCGCCCGGCGCTGCTGCTGCTGGACCTGAACTTCGGCCCCGGCCGCACCGACGGCGCCCAAGGCCTGCGCCTGCTGGCCGAGGTGCAGGCGCGGCCGCGGCCGCCGGTCGTCGTGGTGATGACCGCGTTCGCCGACATCGACCTGGCGGTGCAGGCGCTCAAGCGCGGCGCATTCGATTTCATCACCAAGCCCTGGGACAACGTGCGGCTGGTGGCCACCTGCCGCGAAGCGCTCGAACGCGCGCATCCCGAAGTGAAGGGCGATCCCGTGCCGACAGTGGCTGCCGAGCCGGTGCGCTCGCTGGCCGCGCAGGAGCGCGCGGCGGTGCTGGCCGCGGTGGCCGAAGCGCAGGGCAATCTCAGCGAAGCAGCGCGGCTGCTGGGGCTGTCGCGCGCGGCGCTGTACCGGCGGCTCGACAAGCATGGCCTTTGAGCGCGGGCGCCTGCCGGGCGCAGCCCTGTGCTGGGCCGGGGCCGGTGCGATCGCAGCCACGGCAGGCGTGTCGGCCCGCACGTGGGTCGCGGCACTGGTGCTGGCCTTGATCGGTCTGGCGATCGGCTTTCCATTGACACGTGCGCGGTCTGTGGCCTCGCCCGCGCCACCCGAGCCCGTGCCACAGCCGGACCATCGTCGGCTGGCCGTGCTGCAGGCTCACCTCGAACACCTGCCGGTCGCGGCGTGGGCGCAGACGGGCGATGCGCTGCAACCGTTGACGAGCCGCGCACGCCGGCTTGAAGCCCCGGGTGGCGTGCGCGACCTCTCCGCGCTGAAGACGCTGCTGCTCGGCACGACCCACAGCGGCCCGCTGGTGCTGGACACCGAGCGTGGCAGCGAACGTTGGCAACTGCGCCGCCAGCCGTTGGCGCTGGACGGGCGGGACCAGGCACTGCTGGTGCTGGTGCCGTTGGAGCACGAGCTGGAGACCGAAACGTTGCAGGCCTGGCAGCAGCTGGTGCAGGTGCTGACGCACGAGATCATGAACTCGCTGACGCCGATCAAGAGCTTGAGCCAGACGGCGGCGATGCTGCTCGACGAGCCGGGCACCGAAGCCGAACTGCGGCTGGCGCTGAATGCGATCGCGCTGCGCGCCGAGAGCCTGTCGACTTTCGTCACCACCTACCGGCGGGTCAGCCGCTGGCCCGAGCCGGCGATGGCGCCGGTGGACCTGCACGAGCTGTTCGCGCGGCTGCAGCAGGCCGTCGGCCCCGGCTGGGTGGCTCGCGGCGGCGAGGCCACGTTCGAGCTGGCGTCACCCAGCCTGCGCTTGCAGGCCGACGAAGGGCAACTGGAACAGGCGCTGCTTGCGCTGTTGAACAACGCCGAGCAGGCCACTGCGGAACAGCTCGCGCCGCCGCGGCTGTGGGTGCAGGCCCGCCAGGGCCGCGGCGGCCGGCTGCAGATCAGTGTGCGCGACAACGGGCCCGGCGTGCCGGCCGGCCTGGAGCGTCAGATCTTCCTGCCGTTCTTCAGCGCCCGCGAAGGCGGCCAGGGCATCGGGCTGACGGTCGTGCGCCAACTGGTGCACGGCATGGGCGGCCGCGTGCGCCACGTGCGGCCGCTGGAGGGCGGCGCGGCGTTCGTGATGAGCTTCTGAGGGGCGCCCCGGTCAGCTGGCCTTGCGTTTGCGGCCGCGCTTGGGGCGCGACGATTGGATCGCTTCGCCCAGCGCCACCCGGGTTTCGATCTGGCGCGCGAGCACAAAGGCCTCGGCCGCGAGGACCGACGGCAGGCGCGGCTTGCGTACGCCGTTCAAGTCCATCACGCCACCGGCCAGGCAGTGGCCGTCCTCGAACAGGTCGAAGCCGGTCTTGTCGATCGTCAACGGTGGGTGGGCCTTGTGCGGGCAGGGTGTCAGGCACGGAAAACGGGCCGGCCGCGCGACAAGCTGGTGACCGCCGATGTTGACCGGAATCTCCTGCATCAGCGAGCGCTGCGCTGCGCGGGCGGCTGGCGCCTTGGCCGGATCCTGCGGGTGTCGCGCCTGCCACTGCGCACGCACCGCCACTGCATGGGGGCATTCGACCTCGGCACAGGTCAGCCGCAACAGCACATGCTGCTCGACCCGGGTGCCGTCACACCAGAATTGTTCGCGCCGCCGGCCCTGGGCGTCGATGCGGGCCGTGATCTCGACCGTGTGCGGGCCCTGTCCAGTCGCCACCACTGACGTCGCATGCCAACGGGTGCCGACGGGCGCCCCGTCCGGCACCTGGCGGCGGACTTCGTCGATGAGCTGAAGGACGTTCATGGTGGCATCGATTCACGTCACGTGACGATGAGGCGAGTGCCGCGCGCCGTCAAGGGGGAGACCCGGTCAGAGTCCTCGGGCATCGCTTGCATGCAGGGGTGCCACGTGCTATTGGCCCACCGGCCCACGTCCGACCCACTCTGGTGCCGCTGCGTTGCACCCCGGTTTCCAATTTCACCGGCTGCTTACCCCCGTTTCATGCGTCGGCGCAACCCGGTGTCATCCGGGCTGTCGTTTGCCCTTGAGGGTCACTTTTGTGCTGCGGGCGGCTTGCGGCAGCCGGGCGTTACGGCGCCAGCAAGCGCTGGAGCAACTCGGTGGTGGGGTAGCCGTCTGCCGGCAGGCCGACGCTGTGCTGGTAGCGCCGCAGCGCGGACCGCGTCGCCGGGCCCATCATGCCGTCGGCGGTGCCGCTGTCGAAGCCGCGCTGGTTCAGTGTCTCCTGCAGCGTCTGCAGCTGGCTTCGCGTCAGCGGCTGCAGGTCGCGCGGCCAGGGCGCCTGGACACCCGGGCCCCCGTCCAGGCGCTGCGCGAGCAGGCCGACGGCGAGCGCATAGTTGGTGGAGTTGTTGTAGCGCAGGATCGCGCGAAAGTTCGGGCCGATCAGAAAGGCCGGCCCGCGCGCGCCGGCCGGCAGCAAGATCGTCGCCTCGTTGAACGCCGGCAGTGGCTGGCCGTCCATCGTCTGCACGCCTTCGGCGGCCCATTGCGCGGTGGCTTGTTTCACCGACACGTCGGCGCGGCCGACATCGAACTCAGGCGGCAGGCGGACTTCGCATCCCCACGGGCTGCCCGCTTGCCAGCCCGAGCGGGCAAGAAAGTGGGCCGTCGAGGCCAGCACGTCGGCCATGCTGCCCCAGATATCGCGCCGGCCATCGCCGTCGGCGTCGACCGCATAGGCCAAAAAGTTCGACGGCAGAAACTGCGTCTGGCCCATCGCGCCGGCCCACGAGCCGATCATCTGCGCGCGGGCAATGTCACCGTTCTGCAGGATCTTCAGCGCAGCGAGCAGCTCGGACTGCGCCCACTTCTCGCGCCGGCCATCGAACCCCAGCGTGGCCAGTGCGTCGATGGTCGGGGTCTCGCCGTAGTTGCTGCCGAAGTTGCTCTCAATGCCCCAGACGGCGAGCAAGATGCTGGGTGGCACACCGTAACGCGCTGCAGCGGCATCGGCATCGCTGCGGACCTGCTGCAAGCGCTCAAGCCCCAGCGCCACACGCTGAGGCGTCACGACACCGTCGATGTAGTCCCAGACGGTGCGGGTGAATTCGGGCTGCGCGCGGTCCAGCTCGACCACCCGGGGCAGGTAGCGAACATCGTCGAGCGCGTCGCGCAGCGTTGCCTCGCCAATGCCTGCCGTGCGGGCGGCGTCGCGCAGGGCCGCGACCCACTCGGCGAATCGCTGCCAGCGCTTGTCTTCGTCCGCGCTTGCCGCCGCAGCGGCGGTGCTAACGGGAGAAGTTGCTGGCGCGTCGGGCGGCGGCAATGGCGTCGAGGTGCAACTCGACAGCGCGACAAAGACCAACATCGTGAAGGGACGTCGACCGTGGTGAGCCGTCAGAAAAACGGGTGCGTGCATGGGTTTCATTGTCTCTGGCTCACGCCAGCGCGGTGGCGGTCCTGAAGCGGCTCGGGTTGGCGCCGGCGAAGCGCTTCATCATGCGCCGCAATGCCGTTGCGTCCTGGTAACCGACGGCAACCGCCACCTGTTCGATCGTCATGCGGCTGCCGCCCAGCAAAGCCCGGGCGCGCCGTTGCCGCACGCTTTGCACCAGGGCCAGCGTGCTCATGCCAGTGGCGCGCTTGATGTGGCGCGCCAAGGTGCGTTCGGACATGCAGAACTCGCGCGCCAGCTGGCCTACCTTGGGCGGTTCGGGCAGCGCGGACTCGATGCGCGCAGCCAGGCGGCCGATCAGGTCGTCGCCGCTGGAAAACACCTCGGGCACGATGAACGGGGCCTGGGCTTGCCGCCCATCGACTAGCAGCACACGCGATACGTGGTCGGTCAGGGCGTTGCCGCAATGGGCGCGCAGCAGGTGCAGCATCAGGTCGGTCTGGGCAAAGGCCGCGCCCGCCGTCACGATGGGGCCGTCGGCACAGACCATGCGGTCTGCGTCCACGGTGCAATCGGGTGCCAGGCGCTTGAGCAGCGGCGCGAGCCACCATGAGGTGGTCACGCGGCGCCCTTCGAGCAGACCGGCCGCCTGCAGCAGGAACACCGCCGAGCACGACGCGGCCACGCTGCCGCCGGCTTTCGCATGCCGGCGCAGTGCGGCGAGCAGTTGCTGCACGTCGTCGTCACCAAAGCGCTGCTGGATGGCCGTCGGCGTGTCCAGGCCGACGCCCGGCACGATCCAGACCGAGCGATCGGTGGCGTATCGCAAAGGCAGCTTGGCCGTGTCAACGCTGAGCCCAGACCTCAGCGCGACGGGGCCACCGCGAGGCGACAACAGCTTCCACGTCGGCGCGGCCAGACCGAGGCGTGGCGCCAGCGTGGCGGCCGCGGCCAGCATGTCCAGCGTGACCGCCACGCTGGTCGCAAAAGAGCCTTCGAGGATCACGACGGTGAAATCGCGCATTGGCTGAATCCGCTTGAAAGATGTCAATTTGGACACTGTAGCGCCAGGCCGGTTCGGCATTCAATGCACCCACCAACAACCCCGGAGTCCACATGCCGAACATCGTCCTGAAGATCCCGAAGAACGCCTTTCCGGCCGAACACCGCGCCGCGCTGGTTCAGCGCATGCATGACGCGGCGGCCAGCGTCGAGCGCATCCCGGCCGAGCCGGCCAAGCGCTTTCTCAGCTGGGTGCTGGTCGACGAGATCGACCCAGCGGACTGGACCTGCGGCGGCGCCGACGTGAGCCACCGCTTCATCCCTTGCCTGGTGATCGTCTACCTGCCGGCGGGCGTGCTGGACGACAGCGCACGTTCGCAGTACGCCAGTCAAGTGCAGGCCGCGTTCCAGCAATCGTTGCCGCCGCAGGAGCGCCGCCAGCTCGTGACCTCACTCGTGCTGAACGAGGTGGCCGATGGCACCTGGGGCGTCAATGGCGACATCTGGCGGCTGCCGCAGTTCGCTGAGGCGGCGGGGTTTGCGCATCTTCAGCACTTGCTTGTCCCGGCGTGAAGTAGCCGCGCGATGAAGAACCACCCGCTGAATAACGACGACCCGCTCGACGATTTCGACCCGCGCCCCGTCACGCTCGACGGCAGCACCAAGCGGGTGTACGTGGCCGGCAGCGGGCCGGGCGTGATCGTGATGACCGAGATGCCAGGCATCAGCCCGCAGGTCGCCCGCTTTGCGCGCTGGGTGCGCGACGCGGGGTTCACCGTCTACATGCCGTCGCTGTTCGGCCGCGACGGCGCGGTTCCGCAGGTCGACGAAGGGATCGCGGTCTTTCGGCGGGCCTGCGTCAGCGCCGAGTTCCGGGCCTTTGCGGCCAACCAATCGAGCCCGGTCACCCAGTGGTTGCGCGCGCTGGCACGCCAGGCGCACCAGGAGTGCGGTGGGCCGGGTGTTGGTGCGATCGGCATGTGCTTCACCGGCAACTTCGCGCTGACGATGATGCTGGAGCCGGCGATGCTGGCACCGGTGTTGTCGCAGCCGACCTTGCCGCTGGATGACCCCGCAGGGCTCGAAATCTCGCCCGACGAACTGGCGGCCGTGCGCGAGCGGCTGGAGCGCGACAACCTGAACGTGATGGCCTACCGCTTCGACGGCGACCGCTACTGCACGGCCCAGCGCTTTGCCGCCTATGCCCAGGCGCTGGGCGACCGTTTCGTGGCGCGGGTGTTGCCCGACACGGCGGCCAATCCGGACACGCCTCCCTTCTTCGACAAGGTGGTGGCCAGTCCGCACAGCGTCGTGACAGCCCACCTGGTCGACGAAGCCGGCCACCCGACGATCGCCGCACGCGACGAGATCCTGGCGTTTTTCAGGCGGCGGCTGGCAGCTTGAGCAACGCGGGTCGCGGCAACTCGTTGCCCATGGCCAGCGTGGCTTCGAGGCCGGGGAAAGTCAGCTGCTGGAACAGCGCGTTCAGCTCTTCCGGCGGCAGCGGCTGCGGGCTTTCCATCCACCAGATGAAGCTGGCCCACAGCGCGCCGACCACGTAGTGCGTGGCCAGGTCGAGCCGCGCGGCTGACGGCGAGCGCCAGCGGCGCAGGTCTTCGCGCACCAGCTCGGCCAGCATCTGGCGAATGTGGCGCTCGACGCTGGTTTCGCTTTCCCGCGCCACCGTCATGCGGTAGATGCGCTGGTGGCTGGCCAGGTGCTGAAAGAACGGCAGCGTGAAGCCGAGCGGCTCGCCGCCGGCGGCGCGGTGCATTTGCACCAGCCAGGCGCGCAGCCGGCCGATGCTGGTGGCCAGCAGTTCTTCCTTGCTTTCGAAGTGCGCGTAGAAGGTGGCGCGTCCGACGCCAGCGCGGTCGATCAGGTTCTGGATCGTCAGCCGTTCGTAGCCACGCTCGGTCATCAGCGCAAACAGCGCCTCCAGGATCAGCTCGCGCGAACGCTGGGCGCGGCGGTCCAGCGCTGAAGGGGTTTCGGACATGGCGGGTTGCCGAACAGTTGTCGAGTTCCTGTTCGCAAGTGAACAGGCGGCTGCGGGATGTTCGGGCGATTGTCGGGGAGGCTGGGTAGCGTGGGCCTTCCGTTGTTCACCCTATTTCCTCATGGCAATCGACTCCTCCTCATCTGCCGCGCCGGCCGGCACCCAGGCCGCCGGCATTGGCATTGCATTGGCCACCATCGTCTCGACTGTTTTTGTGGCGCTCGACGAGAGCGGCGGCGGCCAGGGCCAACTGGCGATTCTGCAAAGCATCGCGCAGCTGCAAAGCTTGAAGGCTTGGGTGCACGGTGTGGCCATCGCCAGCCTGTGTGCCTATGCCTTCGGCTATGCCACGCTGGCTCATCGGCTGTCGCTGCGGCGACCGGCGGTGCTGGCCGGGTTGGCCTGTTATCTGATGGGCTGCGTCGCGCTGGTCGGCGCCACCGTGGTCGACGGCTTCGTCATCCCGCACATCGCGGCCGATGCGGTGGTCGGCTCACCCGAGCGCGTTCGCGTGGCGTACGAGCTGGTGCACTACGCCGGCCTCGCGCTCACCGATGCGGCCAAGATCGGCTGGTTGCTCCAGGCGGTGGGGTCGGTCGTCTGGGCGCTGGCGCTGCTGCGCGAGCCGGGCCGTTCGCGAATTGCCGGTGCAGTCGGCCTGGTCGCGAACTCGCTGGTCGGCGCCGCAGTGTTCGGCTCAGGCGTCAACATGAGCATGGTCTCGATCCTCAGCATCCTGCTGGCGCAACTGGCCTGGAATTTGGCGGCAGCGGTCTGGCTTGCCTGGCCACCGCGTGCTGGCGCTGACAAGGCGAAGACCGTAGTGGCGGCCGACCGCGCGTCACCCGCGCTGCGGTAGTCGCACCAACATGGCGAGGGGCGCTCGGCCGTTGGCGAGCGCCTCAGCCCGCAGCGATCACCTCGGCGATGCGGCGGGCGATCTCGCCCACCGGCGCGCTCTTCGAGATACCTGGGCGGCCGCCGACCTCGCCGTCCAACGCTTCCACCTCGGCCGACGACACCATCGAGGTCAGGTAGAGCACGGGGATGCGCTGGGTCACCGGGTCGGCCTGCAGCCGCCCGCAGACCTCGCCGCCGTCCATCTCGGGCATGTCGATATCGCACACCACGGCGGCAGGCTTCAGCATGATCGCCAGTGCCTGCACTTCGCGCGGGTCGTTGGTGACATGGACTTCGAACAACGCGTCGAGCTTCAGCTCCAGCAGTTCGGTCACGGCGGGATCGTCGTCGACGATCAGGATCCTGGGCTTGTCGGCCATCGCTACTTCCTTTCGCCGGCATTGTGCTGGCGCGGGTTGGCAGACTGTGGCGCAGCCGCTGCAGGCTGTGTGCGTGATTCCACACTGTCGATGTGGGTGCGCAGATGGGCGAGTGTCCGCTGCAGCTCGGCGATCGTCCACGTGCCGTGTTCGAGTTCACCACATTGAGCGGCGGCCCAGTGCAGCCCATAGAGAGCGAAGCTGCCGGCCAGCCGGTGGGCTTGGCGGCGGGCAGCCGGCTCATCGCCGCCGAGGCCGGCCGCTTCCAATGCGACCAGCAGCTCGCGCCGCGATTGCAGAAAGGCCGGCATGCGGTCACGCAGATCGGGGTCGATGATGACATCGGCCGGGTCGGCGGCAGCGTCGGATGCGGTTCGCACCAGAGGCTGCGGCGGTGCTGGCAGTTGCCCGGCAGCCCATTGCAGCGTTTGCAGCAGCGCCTCTTTCGACACCGGCTTGCACAGGTAGTGGTCGCAGCCGGCGGCCAGCGCACGTTGACGCGTCTGCTCGTCGTCGTGCGACGACAGCATCACGATGCGACAAGCGCCCAGCGCACCCTGGTGTTGCTGCTCGCGCAGCCGGCGCGTGGCTTCGATCCCGTTCATCACCGGCATGTCGAGGTCGATCAGCACCAGGTCCGGCTGACATTGCAGCGCCTGCTCAATCGCAGCGCGGCCGTTGACGGCGGTGAACACGGTCAGTGGTGGCGTGGGCATGTAGCGCCGCATCACCAGCAGGTTGAACTCATCGTCATCGACCGCCAGCACGCGCCAGGTGGGTAGCTCGTCGGGCCGCACCGGCACGGGCCGCAGGTCGCCGGCCTGGCGTTCCAACTGAGCCTCGGCGAGTGCCGGATTCGCCTTCTGAACCAACCACTCGAGCGTCGTGCCGTCCGACTCGGCCGTTCGCATCTGCAGCGCGCCGCCCTGGATGCGCGCCATCAGCCAGGCCGAGTAGGTGCCCAGGCCGGTGCCGTCGGACTTGCCGGCGGTGGCGTACTTGTCGAAGAAGCGCTCGCGCACCGACTCGGGCACGGCGCCCAGGTTGTGCAGTGTCAGCCGCAGCGGGGCTTCGGTGTGCAGGTCCATCGTGATCGTGCTGCCGTCCGGCGCGGCCTCGATCGCGTTCTTCAGCAGGTTGGCGAGGATGGAATAACACAGCAGCTCTTCGGCCCACGCGTGCACCGCCATGCCGGATGTGGCGTCTTGGCCATCGACGCGAATGGCGATCTGCAGCTGCTTGCTCTCCGAATGGGCGCGTACGTCGGCCACCACGTTTCGCATCACCTCCAGCAGGTCCACCGGCTGCGGCCGGAAGGCGTAGCTGCCTTGTTCCATCCGGAACAGGTCGAGCGACAGGTTCACCAGGTTGAGGATGCGAAAACCCGCGCGTTCGACGATGCCCAGCAGCTCTTCGTCGTCGCCGCTCAGGTGGTGCCGCTCCCGCAGCAGCCGCGGCACGGCGATGATGGTGTTCAGCGGTGTCTTCAGGTCGTGCCGGCCGATGCGTTCCATGTCTTCGCGCAGACGAACGTTCTCTTTCAGCGTTTCGTTCTGGCGCTCCAGTTGCTCGGCCTGCGCGGTGATCTGGTCGTGCGATGCGCGCAGTGCCTGGTCCTGCGCCCGGCGTTCGCTGATGTCGATGATGGCCGCGATCCAGCGCACGACGAAGTCGCGTTCGTCGCGCACCGCCATGCCACTGACCTGCACCCACACGTGCTCGCCGTCGGCACGCAGCAGCCGGTATTCCTCGGGTGCGTAGTACTCGCCGCGGGGGCCTTCGGGCCCTTTGCCCTTGATGAAGGCGACCCAGCGCCGCGCCACACGCTCGCGGTCGTCCGGGTGGATCATGACCTTGAAGTAGTCCGGCCAGTCGGCGGTGTCGGCATCGGCCGCGTAGCCGAGGATCTCGCGCAGGTGCGGTGAGTAGTAGGTCTCGTGCGTGTGGCCATCCCAGTCGACGATGCCCACGCGCGCCCCGCGCACCACCAGGTCGAGCCGGCGTTGTTCGGTGCGGGTCAGCTCGATCTGCGCGCGCAGGGCTTCTTCCTGCTCGCGAAAGTGCGTCACGTCGAGGTACGAGGTGATGAAGCGGATGGTGCGGCCCGTCTCGTCGACCTGCGAGATGCCCTCGGCGTGGATCCAGACGAAGCTGCCGTCGCGCCGGCGCAGGCGGTACGACATCGGCTCGCCGGGCTCCTGTTCGCCGCCCGCCGGCTTGCGCCGGATCATCTGGCGAAACTGTTCGTGGGCCCGCTCGCGGTCGTCGGGGTGCATCATCTCGAAGATGCTGGGCCAGGTGCTGGTGTCGTGGTCGGCGGGGTAGCCGAGCATCTCCTTGAAGCGGTCGCTGTAGCTGACGGTGTCGCGCACCGCGTCCCAATCGCCGAAGCCGGCCTTGGTCGAGCGCACCAGCAACCGCAGGCGCTCGCGCTCGGTGGCCAGGGCTTGCTCGGTCGCTTTCAGGTGCGTGATGTCGATGAAGGTGCAGATGTAGCGCAGCGTGCGGCCATCGTTGCCGACCAGCGCCACCGCCTCGGCCTGGACCCAGATGGCCTCGCCGTCGGCCCGCAGCAACCGGTAGGCCAGCGGCGGGTGCTCGCGGAAGCCGCCGCGCAGGCTGCGTCCGCTCAGCTGCGAATCGAAAGCCTGTTGAACGGCGTCACGGTCCTCCGGGTGAACCTGCTCGAAGAAGCTCGGCCAGTGGCTGGTGTCGGCATCCGTCGCATAGCCCAGCATCTGCTTGTAGCGCTCGGAGTAGCCGCGGCCGTCGGTCGTGATGTCCCAATCGAGGATGCCGGCCTTGGTGGCGCGCACCAGCAGGTTGGTGCGGTGCCGCTGCTCGAGCCCACGCAGCTCTTGCGCCGTCAGCGCGCGAGCGAACCGCTGCAACATGGCCGCTGCGGCGGCCAGCACGAAGGCCAGGATGCCGAGCGGTGCGCGCTGCCATTCGAAACGCTGCTGGATCTGCAGGCTGTCGGCCACCAGCAGCACCACGAAGACCAGCAGGCCGAGCAGGAACGCTGCGGCGCCTTCGCGCCGGTGCTGAAGCGCAAGCACCAGTCGCGCCGTCAGCCAGGCGACGCTGCACAGCGTGAATACCTGCAGGTAGGGCAACCACGCGGTGAACACCGGCGCCGGCGTGGCCAGCAGCACAACCATTGGCGCCAGGCTCGCCGCCAGCAGCACTTGCGTCGTGCGCAGGCGGGTTTCGTGCGGGAACAGCTCGCGCAAGAACAACAGCAGCAGCGGCGTGCCCAGGTGCCAGGCCAGGTACTCCAGCCGCAGGTGCGTGGGCAGCGTGAACGGCAAACCCAGGCGCTCCAGCAGCCGCTCGTTCGCCATGCCCGTGTAGGCGACTGCGCTCAAGCAGAACAGGCAGAACCACAAGCCGCTCACTTCGCTGCGGCGCACGAGGTAGAACGCCAGCGCCAGCACCCCCAGCAGCCCGAAGCAGCCCATGACACCGAAGTCCAACGCCAGGTTGCGGCCGCGATACAGGCCCAGCATGCTTTCGTCGCCCAGTGTGGCGGCCTGCACCATGCCGCCTTGCGCATGCAAGAAGTTCGAGACATGCACCACCACCCGCATCGGACAGCTGGCCGCCGTGAGCGGGATCAGCCGGGTGCCGACCACCGCTTGCTCTTGCGCCGCGCTGTCGGCGGGCTCGCCTTGCCGGTGGATCAGTTCGCCGTTGAGGTACCAGTGCGCCGCGCTGTGCTGGGCCGGTAGCAGCAGCGCGAGCCGCTCGGCGCGATGGCATTGCACCGTCAACTCGTAGCTGCCCCAGAACGCCGCCGATCCGGTGGCTGCATTCCATGCGCCGGGCACTTCGATCTGCATGCCAGTTCCGCCCAGTGCCGGCGAGGCAGCGGGCGCCACGAAAGCCTTGGGGTGCCAGCGCCATGACCCGGCCAGCGGCACTGCGCCATCGCGCAAGGCATCCCACCCTCGCAGATCGATCTGGCCGTCAACGGCCAACGGCGGCGGCTGTTCGCCGCCGGCCTGCGCGGCAGCCATCGCCGCCATCGACAAGGTCAGCAGAAGCAGGCAGCGCAGGAGGAGGGAACGCACGTTGAGGCGGGCAGAACAAACAGCGCAAGGCAGTGTAGGCCTCAGGACACGCTTCGTACCGTGCCGGCGCGTGCCACCGTCGCGAAAGCCTGTGCTTCAATCAGCGCCATGAACACGACCACGCTGCTCGCCTTCACCCTGGTGGCGCTGATCGCCATCGCCACGCCCGGCCCGACCGTGTTGCTGGCCCTGGCCAATGGATCGCGCTTCGGACTGCGGCGCGCGGTGCCCGGCATGCTGGGCGCGGTGGCGTCGGACTTGGTGCTGGTCGGCGCGGTAGCGCTGGGCCTGGGCGCGCTGCTGGCCGCGTCGGAGTTCTGGTTCACGGTCGTCAAGTGGGTCGGCGCCGCCTACCTGGCGTGGCTGGGGCTGCGGCTGCTGCGCTCGCGCGGCGGGCTCGACGTGTCGCAGGCTGCGGCCACACAGGGCGGCGCGTCGGCGCGATCGGTGTTCGCCAAGTCGTTCCTGGTCGCGGTGACCAACCCGAAGGGCTACCTGTTCTGCTCGGCGTTGCTGCCGCAGTTCATTGACGCCGCCGCGCCGCAGTGGCCACAGTACCTGGTCATCGGCGTGCTCTTTGCCGCACTCGATTTCGTCGTGATGCTCGGCTACGCCGCGGTCGGCGCGCACGCGATCCGGTTGCTGCACCGCCGCGCGGTGCTGTGGATGGACCGGTGCTGCGGCGGCGCGTTGCTGCTGCTCTCGGGGTCGCTGCTGTTCTATCGGCGCAGCAACGTGTGACGGGTCATTCGGGCAGCGGCTGACCTCGCGTCCACGCGGCGGCGGTCGTCGCGACGCTGGCAGCGACGGCGTCGCCCAACTGGGATCTCAAGCGCGCGATGTCCGCGTCCCGCTTCCACTGCGCAGGCACTGCGAGTGGTTCGCTGCCTTTGCGCGCGTTGAGCGCTTCGCGCAGGACGCGGTCGCCGATCAGGTAGTACATCAGCGCCCGCTTCGGCTCGGCCGGCGAAGCGTCGCGGCAAAGGTCGCCGGCCAGCAGCAGGCTCGGCGTATAGCCGGCGGCGGCGGCACGCAGGTGCCAGGCCAGGGCCTGCTTGGGATCGGCTTCGACGCCGCGCCCCTTCGCGAAGGCGTCGGCGACCCAGTAGTTCGCATCGCGCTCGCCCAGTTCGGCTGCGCGCCGGTAGTACCCGATGCTTTGCTCGAAAGACTGGGGTGCGCCGACGCCCGTGCGCGCGCGTTCGCCCAGCTTCATCAGGGCCTTGGCGCTGCCCTGGTCCGCCGCGCGCTTGTACCACTGCGTGGCCTTCTCCTCGTTCGCGTTGGATCGCGGGCGCTGCGCCGACAGCCTGGCCGCGAGCTGGACCTGCGCTTCGGCGTCGCCGGACTCTGCGCTCTGGGTCACCGCCTCCAGCGAGGGCTCGGAGGACCGCGGAACGCCGTCGAGGGCCCAGACGTATTCCACCGCCGAGGTTCGTGGCTCGTCGCCAACCACCGTGCCCGGCGCGACCGGAATGCGGCAATGCACCATCGACTCGACGGTGACCCGGTCGAGGAGCTCGTTTTCCGGCTTGGTCCCGCTCGACCGGGCGAGCCGGACGTCCAGGACGCGGCCGTCCGGCATCAAGGTCATTTCCACCCGCGTCGTGCCGGTGGCGTTGGCGCGGCGTGCCGCGGCGGGGTACTCGGGACGTTGCGTGCAGGCGAGTTTCCCGGGAGGTCGAGGCTCCGGCGAACTGGCGGACTGCTCGACCGATGGCGCGGAGGCCGGGCCCTCCAGTCGCCATGCGTACTCGACCCGGGCCGGCCGGGGCCTATCGGTCGACGAGGTGCCGGGCGGTATCTGCATGCGGCATCGCGAGAGCGCCGCCAACGCCGCTTGGTCGAGCAGCTGGTGCTCTGGCGTCGTGCCGCTGGGCGTCAGCACCCGGGTCTCCAAGATCTTGCCGTCCGGCGCCACCATCAGTTCTACGCCGGTCGTGCCGGTCGCGCCGGCGCGCCTCGCCGCCGCGGGGTAGTCCAGCCGTTGACTCTCGCAGACGGGGACCCCGGTCAGGTAGGGGGCGGGTGCACTCGCGGGTGCACTGGCGGACGCACTCGCGGGCGCCGAAGCCTGCGCGGTCGTCGGGGCGGGCTGGCCCTGGGCGATCGCGCACACGAGGACCAGGGCCAGGCTGGTGGGCAGCAGAGTGCAGGATGGGAGGCGTTTCATCGTGGGCTGGATCTCGCCTCGGACCTCCGAGGCGGCCGCCATTTTGGCCGAAGGCTCAGGTCACGCCGCGACACGAACGTTCGACAATGCGCCCCATGACCGAACACGACATCGTCATCGCCGGCGGCGGTATTGCCGGCTTGTACTGCGCGCGGCGGTTGGCCCATGCGGGCAATCGCGTGCTGATCCTCGAGACGGCGTCGGACCGTTGGGGCGGGCGCATCGAGACCGAAGACCTCGATGGCTTCATCGCCGAGATGGGGCCGATGCGTTTCGAGCCGACATTGCAGCCGCGCTTCGCGTCGCTGTGCGACGAGCTGGGTGTCGGCCTGGTGCCGTTCTCGGGCCCCAGCGCCGACAGCGGTGTGCCGCCCGATGACGAGTTGCCGCCGGAAGAGCAGGGCCTGAATTCGCTGCAGCTGCTGCAGCGCGGGATCATGCTGATCATGGGCCGTGCGCCCGATGACCAGGCCTGGATCGACGGCCTGACCGAAGACGACTACATGCGTTTTCGCAAGCACGCGCAGCTGCATGGGCAGCCGCTGTGGGCGACAGGTTTCTGGAACGCGTTGTCGGCGCAAGGCGTCCTGAGCCACCGCGCGTTGGTCAAGCTGCGCGACACCGGGACCTTCTATCACATGATCCCGGAGAACCTGAACGCGATCGAGTGGATCATCTGGTGGCTGCGCGCGCTGAAGACGGTGGGCCGCGAACTGGCCAGCATCGATGGGGGCTCGGCCCGTCTGAGCGAAGGCCTGCTGGCCGATCTGCGCCGGCACCCGAACGTGACGCTGGCTGGTGGCCACACGCTGCTGGGCTTCCGCCCGGTCGGACTGGGCAGCTCGACGCTGGTGCTGGACGTGCGCACGCAAAGCGGTGTCACGCAACTGCGCACCGAGCGCCTGATCCTCGCGCTGCCGCGGCTGCCGCTGGTCAAGCTGGCGCTGCACCTGCCGACGCACATCGAAGAGCAGCTCGACAGCGTCAACGGCTTTCCGATGCTGAAGGTCTTCCTGGTCAGCAACGCGCCGTGGTGGGACTACGACCAGCCACCTCAGCAGCACGCGCACTGCATGCCGACGCGTGAGGTGCACTACTTCCGCCGCCCGCGCGACAAGGACCATGACGGCCATGGCATGGTGCTGCTGTACATGGACCGCCCGTCGACCGAGTTCTGGCGGCCGTACGTGATCGATACCGATCGGCACGACCGTGCCGAGGTCGACCAGAACGGCCGCATCGTCGACGCCTTCGCGCTGTTCATCGCCCGCGACGTGAAGCGCGCGCTGGAAGCTACCGCGGCGCAGGCCGAGGCCGACGCCGCTGCCGGTGACCCGATCGTCAACCTGACCGACCAGGCGCGCCGCATGTTCGAGCACATGAGCCTCGAAGAAGCGGCGGCGCATGTGCGCGAATCGATCATCACCTACGGCATCCGCGACTGGGCGCGGGCACCGTACGGTGCGGCCAACCACGGCTGGCAGCCGGGCGTGCGCTCTTGGAAGGTGATGGAGTCGTTCAAGGCTTTCGACTTCGGCAGCGGTGCGCGCAACGTGCACATCGTCGGCGAGGCTTATTCCGACTACCAGGGCTTCATCGAAGGTTCGCTGAACAGCGCCGAGTTGGCGCTGCGGACCATTCCGCCGGTGGACGCGCCTGACGACGAGCAGGCCGAAGTGGGGCGAAGCTGAGGGGCGTCCAAAGCGAACCGGGAGAGAAATGATCGGTCGCATCATTTCGCCTCCTTGACCATCCCCAGATTTGAAATGCCGTCCAGCATAACCTTGAGGGTCGCAGACATTGGCTGCGAAGCCCATCAATACCCAAATCTGGAGGATTCCCATGCAGGTCAAATTCGCGAGTCGTC
>Ga0307515_10008681_pt1 | contig 19762 bp, 27 predicted proteins | sample 17_EM_MG_FD_194513 | JGI IMG/M metagenome (GOLD analysis project Ga0307515, IMG submission 194513) | Populus trichocarpa ectomycorrhiza microbial communities from riparian zone in the Pacific Northwest, United States - 17_EM | ecosystem: Host-associated > Plants > Roots > Unclassified | place... | reverse complement strand
AAGAATCGCATGGCTGGCTTCATGTGATCCTGAGAACATATCAGGTGACTGCCCGCTTTTTTGCGTTTTTTGCAGGACGGAGGTAAATGAAAACGCTACAAGACCCGGTACTATATGTCCCGGGAATATCTTCAAGCTCCTTGGTTGGCGCTACACCAACCCCCTCGTCCCGTCGACGAAGCCCACCCCAGCGGCGATACCATGTGTGGCGCAATTCGCAGGCACAACCTTATCGATAGGGCTTTCTGGGCTGGGAACTTCATCCACCACGAGGACGTCATGCTCAAATACAACCAGCTCATCGACGTCGCCGCCGCTTGATTCCGGGCTGAGGTGCGTCCGGGAGTCCTTGTGGATATAGTATTATTTCTACGGAGTTTTTGTACATAATAAGACACCAGATTACTTGTCCCGAGTCCGTTCGTTTCATGATCATGTTTCGAGCTCGAATGTGTCCGAGCACGCGCATATTGATTTCATTCATGCACACACATGCGTGAGGGGAAGATAATGTTACAGGTTTTTGCCCCTTGAACTATTTCGTGTACATTCTAAAGAACCTCTTCGCGTTATGCGAGAGGTTTCGACTTGTACAGCAGGACGTAAGCCGACGCGTCCTCACCTATGAAACAAAGGATCAAAATGTCAGCGACCAAAGGTGGGAAGTCCGCCGATCACGATCAAGGGTGAACACGGACCTCCTCCACCCAACGTTGCCAACTTTTCTGCCGGGAAGATAGAAACCTTCTCGTCGTCAAATTTGTACCAGTCGTCATCGTCGTCATCGATCGTCTTTTGGTCGGACCCAGTAGCTTGGCTGGTTTTGGGATGAAAAACGCTCCTCTTGACAAATCCGATGTAATGACCGGCGTCCGCCGCGGGCCCTTTATGCGTGATGATCGCTGTCCATTCATCGTAAGGGGCAGGGACGATAGGAAGTTAGAAAACTGCAGGATCGTTCACACGCACCGACCAACTCGTACAGCCCAGTGGGGCTGGCTCCTATATCAGCCTTGACGTCAGGGCTGATCAACCCTTCGAGTTCTTCTAATTCTTTCTTTCTGTAAACGGATTCGTCTTCGGGATCGCCGCCTTCCTCAGGTTTCGTGTCAACATCCATCTCTGGTCCCCCAGCGGCGGAAGTGGAGTCCAACGGAGCACCCGATTGACTCGTCGATGCCTTGTTTTTCATTCGCTTCCGAATTTTGCGCCTTTCCAGCCTGTCCTTTTCAATCAACATCAACCTCCGAGATGCCGGTTGCAATTTGGCTTTCAGCTCGTCTGTTACGATGTCCAACGCGTCGTATTCGGTCGGGAAATTAACTCTTCGCTAGAGAAGACACGAATGATCAATGTCGCATGCGCGTGTCGACTGAAACTTTCTCACCAGGATCTTGGCCTTCTTGCCAATATCCGCTCTCCACTCGAAACGGACCATGTGGACCGTAAGGTACGTAGGGAGGCGTTCCAGGCGGGATCGTTGCGAGTAATCGGCATCTCGGTTCAGAGTCGGTGATCGTTTCGTGACTTTCTGGTCCAAAGCCTGCAGATCACGATCAGGAATGAAATGAAAAACATTCAGGCTTGTTCCACCAACCTCCTTGATGCCCGAATGCATAAAACTGGTCTGAGTTGAAATGTGACATTCCACCTTGAGCACATTTTCCGTGGATGCCGTAGCGGGTTCTTCCGGCGCCTCGTCACATTTCAATCTGAATAGATCGATTTGCACCATTAACGTATCTCCGCAAACGGGGAAAAACCGCAAACACGCACTCGTTCCGTACCCTGGGCATCATATAAGCCTCGATGAATTTCTTCCCCGATGGCCCCGGGACGTCTCGAAGAGCATTTCCGACTATCTGAGAGTAACATTCCTCTGCGTCTAGAAACAGTTTCAGAATTGCCTAGAAGTGACGCTTAGTAAGGATTACAGGCGCAAATTACCTTGTTGAGCATACGCGGCCAGGATCTTGTTCGCTCCTCCGCTTCTGCTGACCTCAGCGAATTGTGGAAAGCTCTGCCTCAAAGATGCGAGGAATTGAATAGGGACAAATGAGTCTGTCGTTCGAGACATCGAGGTATACAATTGTCCGAGGTGTGCGGGGAGACCAGAAGCGGAACCGCTACAGACGACTTGATCAGCTGGTTTTAAGGCCCAAAGAGATTCACCTTACCCAGCCAGAGCCGTCTGGAGTTCCGGAATCGCTCGTAATGCTTGGACTGTAGCATTCATGTAGCAAGTGTTTCCAAGATTCTTCAATCCGACAGGCAACGCCAGCTACCGAGATCGAAAGTCAGTACGTCCCCATAATAGACGTCAAAGAAGTCCCAGCTCACTGCTTCAGCCAATTCCTCGTCATCCATATCTACAATGCAAACGCACAACGCGATTCAGTTCCACCAATCTCGAGCGTAGACAATGATCGATGACGGGACCTTCTAAGAACACGATCTTCTTCTCTGGAGGCTTCGGGAGGTCTTCAGCCGTCCCCAGAACCATGAAATTCATACCCTCCTTCAGCGCGAGTTTACCCCAATCGTCGTCCTTGAGCGTGCCACCCTTGATCATGACCTTCATCCGATCGACCGGCACCCCAGTCGACTGGTAGATAGTCTCCTTGAAGCCTCGAGGCGGCTGAGAAGCATCGAGGGTAAGAGAGTAGGTCTTCCCAGAGTGTTTAATCGTGACGGGGATTGAAGCCATCGGTCGGGGAACGCGTAATCGGAGGGATGATGGGTGAATTTTACGAGACGCGGTTTCGTCAAACCACGTGGACAGGAAACAGATATGTAATCAGGCTTGACTCTATTATTTCTTCGATACACCAAGTGTAAGGTGGACGTGCGTATAGGTACCTATGGGTTCCTACGGTGACTTGTAACATACAAAACCCTAGACAACTCTTTCTAAAACGAGCGATCCGATGGCACACTCCACACGAGGGGGTGCCCAAGATCCTTTCGCTGATTCGAGAGAGCGAAAAGAATGCCCCGAACGTCGACTTCATGGCCCACCCGCTGGATGACAGCGAGGACTCTAAGCCTGGGGCACGGGACATCCCCATCGTCAGGTTCTAGGGCCCGAATGAAGCACGGGGCAACAAGAGTGTCCAAGGTGATCTTCCACAGTGCCGGCATCTGTAGCAGCAGTCGAGTACACGATTGTGGTGTGAAAGTTGTGGCGGATGGGTCTTGTGGCGAGTGTGTGAACGTCAAAACTTCCGTAGTTGCGATAGGGAGGGACTGAAAGGAGTCCAAGCAGTCAGAATGGAAGGAGGCGGAACCAGAATGGTGGGCCTCGGTGAGCTCCACGAGACGCAAATGAGACCCTGACAGTCCGACTATGCACCGGGATCCGTAAAACGCGATCTGAATATCTTTGATGGCGCGCGACTCAAATATTTGGAGAAGTCCGTCTCGTGCCCACATATCCGCAGGCGGGGATCCTGCAGTGCGGTTCCTAGTACGCAATGGGATGTTGAGCTGCGTAGAAGGTGGAAAAGAAAAATGGTTAAGAGCGTTGAGCGGCAAGTCGGTTAACCACAGCTCTCTCCCGAACTTTCAAGTTCGGGAGAGAGACAATACGTGAGGCGGGAGCGGTCCCCTGGAGGATGGGAAGGTCGACCCTCAGGTACTTCAAATTTTTGCCATGCTCCAAGTACTCCAAGAGGTTGCGAAGATGATGGGGCCGTCGGTCGGCGAGGACGAGTGTTGTCAGACCGTTGGTCATCATTGGCACGGATCGAACGGGATCGAAGGGGTAGCCCTCAAGATGCAAAGTCCTGAGGGCAGGGAATTGGCCTTGGAAGAACGAGCTGTAAAGGGGGAAAGATTGGACGGGCCCCATGAACATGAGATCCACCCGCTCTTGCATCCGCATCGTTTCGAGTATGGGAGCCAAACCATTGAGAAAGGAGCGAATGTCCTCAAATTGGCGGGCAGACAAGGCTACATCAATGGACCTCATTCTGTGGGTGTGGTTGGCAACGAGGGAAACCGCCTCTTGCGCGAAGCGAAGGTGATTGATGGTAACGTCGATGGGGCTGGACTTGGATCTCTCCAGTAGAATCGAAGTACGGGATTCACTTCGGCAATCGATGGAAGTCCAGAGAGTTGGAGTCCCTGTGAAGACGTCGTGCCAGCACCTACAGACCGTGGCGAGTCGGAAGATCATGCTCTGATCGATGAAGGTCGCAATTGCGGCGAGCAATTCTGGAGGGAGACGATTGATGTACTGAAGGTCCATCGGTAGTGTTCTTGGGTGACAGGATGTCAGGATAAGCAGGATGATATAAGGGCGAACAGCTGTCACTTACTCCTACTTCAGGCGTGTGTCGTGGGCGTTTGCCGCCTGGAGAGTCAAAAATAGGACACCGGGATCAACCGAAGAGAATATTCCCACGATGGCTCATCATAGGATTGTGGACCTAACGACAAAACGTTAAAAATACGGATAACAAATAACCATGTCGAAAACACAGAACAAGAAAACAGATGACAGAACATCAAGGTATATCTCCCAAAATCTCCCAAAAATCTCCCGCCACATGACCTGCCAGAGGTGAGGATGGGTATCGACAACTCTATCTCCTTCCGCGTCCCCTCCCCCGTGGTCCAGCGGCAGAACCAGTAGCGACGGGAAGCCAAGATCTCTTTGAGATCTGCCCCTTCCGCGCCGGGAAAGCTGATGGCGGCCTCGCTAACAATCTCTCGTCCTCGTCATCCATGCCATCTTCAACTCGAACCGTGACGTCCCCGTTATGCCCTCTGAGATCACGATGATCACCAACATCTCCAAACATTTGGTGGTCGGGCAGTCCCTCGTACTCACTTTCTTCCGCACCGAAGACATAACCCACGCCCATGTGCACAGGTGCCCCGGCTGCCCCACCACCTTTCAAGAACCCCTGCTTCCTGCTCCTCGTTCCGACACCAACGAGGACGCCGCTGTCAAACGACCCGCCATCCTCGGCAACCCGAATTTCCTCATCTAGGGTCTTTCGCCTGGCGTGTCCATTTGAGAGAACGCCAGTCGCAACAGTCTTTGGGTAGGGCGTGACGCCAGCGAAGCTCTTCTCGTTCAAAAAGGGTAACATGTAGTCATCATTCTCTGAGGCATATTCCAACTCGCCGTCAGAGAAATGAGGGGCCGGTCTGGGAGGTTCAACAGATACGACGCGGGATTTCGCAGGGCGACGCGGCCGCCTTGGGGTTCGCATCTGGGGCATGGGTGATGAAGGGATCCGCTTGGGGAAGGTGAGTTTCGGGGTGGGAGGCCTCGCAGGGGGCGGTGAAGACGTTAATACAGTTAGTGCAGCCGGAGGAGGCATCTCAAGAACATCTGTTGAACGTTGTCGCTCCGCGGTACGCATGTTTGCAAATCTAGTCAACGCAGGGGGACTTTCGTCGATCACGATCGCTCCCTGAGCAGGTTGTTGACTCGAGCTCTGCGATCCCCTGGACCTGGGTCGGCGGGCATGGGGCGGGGTGACGGGTAAACGGTCTTCAGTGGAGTTCTCTTGGCTGGGTTCATGGTCGGAACACAGGGAAGGTGTATCGTCTGTGGAGCCTGGGCCATGAATTGATGGGTTGGGTTTCGTGGTGGGGTGAATAGTAGTGGATGGAAGGGGGGCGGAAGAGACAGCAGAAAGAGTTGGAGGCGGTCGGGCGCGAGTGGCTGGTGGGGGACCTTCACGTGGAATCGATGAAAAATTGAAGGAAGTGTTGGAAGTGGTCAGCCCCCGCCCGAGCTTGGAAGCAACTAAACAAACCAAGTCAGCGAGGGTATGGGCTACAGCATCAATAAACATACGAGACGGCACCAAGCTAGAATCATATGTCCTCTGCCGTTTGCTCCTAACTTCAACAATATCATCGGTACTCAGCCTACGCTTGAGTGCAGCACCATTAGTTCCCCGTTCTGGAGGGTTCATATCCGCTCCTGTACTATGAATCGATGCAAGACTACCGGTCTTCCGCAGCTTGACACCCTTCATCTCGCTGAGGAAAGCGGCCATTTTGTCGCCGCCTAAGTTGACCGTCGGCTGCCCAGTACGCTTAGTCCTAGAAGGGGCATATGCAGAATTGATGGGTGCCTCGACTGGAATAGTAGTGTGTTTCAAAGCTGCTCTCGCGGAAGAAAGGAATTCTTCAGTGGATTTAGCGCCTGAACCGGGTAACCGAATGGGAGGAATGTATGAGTTCAACCCCGGCGGGGGAGGCGGTGGTGGTGGTGGTGGAGGTGGTGGCATCATTGTGTGTCCCGGTTGCGCGCTAGGTCGACGGTAGGAGTCGGATGTCTTGCGTCGCTCCAGCTAGATGGTGTCAGCAAATACCCAAGACCATTGCGTGGATGCGTACCTCTCTCCTCAACTGGGCGACTTCTTGTTCCAGAATGCGGATCCGCTCCTTGTCCCGATCACGCTCGAGCTCAATCTTTTCTCGGTCCCCAGCTGCGGCACCGTCCTCAAGTCGCTTCTCGGCAGTTTTGTGCGACTCCAGGACGTTCACAAGCTCCCATTCCTTCCCACGAACCTCATACTCTGTCGTGGTCTCACCGGGATCACGACCAAACGGTGGCTCTACAGCCCTCTGTTTCCCCTTTGCCTTTGCAGAGAGTATGGGTGGGGATGGAACATCTTCCTCTGCGAGCAAGGATCAAAATAGTGCGCACCTGGGCCACGTATATAACGCACCTGAACTGATATCGGCCTCTGCATGATGATCCTCCGACGTTGGGCGGACTTCGGCTCTAATAGCATCAGGTTGTTCGAGGGTGGGTGATGAGGCATTGCTAGAAGTGCGTTGAAAACGTGGCGTTTGAAGCACAGAGGCAAATTCCGGAACCATGGATGGCGAACGTGGGAACAGTGAACCTGGCATAGTCACTAGGGGAGGTTTGAGGAACGCCTTTTCACGGGGAACTGGTGAAGGCGGTTTGAGAAACACTGGACCAAAAAAGGACATGGATTGAGTACATTGTCGGGGAGAACGATGAGCACGACTCACCAGGCTTCCGCGTGCGGGGGGCATCAGGTTCGTCGGAACGGCGTGATCGTTCGCTTGTAGTGGATCTCCCTCCACTTTCATCCTTCTTAGGACCCCTGCCACGCTTCAGATCCGGGGGACTGGCATACACCGTATCATTGACACGCCTTGGTTTCTTCTTGACGCGTTTAGGCTTGAGCGATGAGCCGGAAGGACCAGGTTCGGGCGGTTGCTGTGAGACGTGGATTAATATCTGTTGAACTTGTTCGTGATCGCGTTTTGCGTGACTCGCCTGGACGGAACCCCCCGCTGCATTGACTACGAATGACTCAATTTCCCGCGAGAAAAAGCCAAAAACATTGGATAGCACTCCTGAGCGTGATGCCCCGGATTTGCTCGAGTTTGCGGAGGACCGCATGTGGGAATGAAACAACAGGGACAAGAGTGCAACTGTGACGTGACACAGTGTGTCACAGGCCGAAGCGCCGACCAACACGCTTTGGACGAATTCCACAAAACTGCCACAACACGCGCACCGTCATGGCTTGAAGGAACTCCGGCTATCTCGAACCTCTGTTTCACTAAGAACGAAGAGTTGGGAGGTGCTTTTTATTGGAGCCTCGGCGTTTACAAGTTCCATGTGTTCTCGCCCGTAGACTGGACTGAGATCCATCCCAAGGTCAGAGCTGGGTCCCACCGAATCGATTTTGTTAGACAAGCCAATTAATTACAAGGGCTGTCCCTAGCAACGGATGAAGATTTGCTCAGACACAACTGTTCCGACTGGCAGTTTTGCGGAAATGCTCATGAGACACGCCAAATGATCACGATGGATAAGTAGTTCGTTTACGCCCCCCTGAGCAGCGCGATCCAGTATGTTGCTCGCGGCTTGCGTCTCGGGCACAGTTTTTGAGCTATTGTTTCCCTTTGTTGAGCAACAAAATCCCATTCGGTTCGGCACCACTTCATTATGAGACCACCTCTGTCCACTCAACTCTATTGGATGAGTTTCCCGAGATTGCGGATATTCAGATTTATATCGGTACATGTCCCAGGTGAGGCGGAGCCCAGGGGCCCCAAAGCCGCTAGTCACGATACCATTAACGACCCCTTTCTCTCCCACTGCGCTATCATGTGGAACGATTCAGGTTACATGTCTCTTATTCTGCCGGTGTTCGTCGCCCTCCCTGCGTGGTACTTTCTGCGAAAGCGGTCGAAGAGCATCTTACAGTATCCACCTGGACCCAAGGGATACCCGCTCATCGGAAACCTATTGGATTTTCCAGTTGGGGTCCCGCTCTGGGAAGGGCTGGCAACAGTGGCCAGGCAACATGGTGGGAAATTGCCAGTTCAGAGGCTTTTCAAGCCACACTGTTGACTATCGAGCCCCTGGAACCGTAGACACCGGCGTCCTTCACCTCAAGCTTCCTGGAACGGAGATGGTGGTTCTAAGCACCAGTGAGGCCGTTTCTGATCTTCTTGACCAGCGTTCGGTCATATACTCAGATAAAGTAAGAGCCCATCGTCCCATACACATCGAGTCTCAGTCATTAACCGTCTTTTTCAAGCCATGTCCTCCGATGATCGAGTTGTGAGTCACTTCGACAAACTGCGTTTGATCAATCTGACCTGCTTTCTATGTGTAAAACAGGATGGGAGCCGCTGAATGGGGTGTATCCTTCATGCCTTATGGGCCGCGGTGGCGCACACATCGAAAACTATTCCACGATTTCATCAATGTTTCGACGGTCACGAACTACGATGTAAACCTGATCAAAGCGGCATCAAACTTCCTCGTCAACCTACACCGAAAGCCAGAAGCGTTCAGGGAACATGTACATTTGTGTGCACTCCACTCCCTGTGACGTCGATTCGTTTGGTTTACCATCTTATGTCCAGGCTCACCGGCTCACTAGCTCTCTCGATTGCGTATGGAATCCAGGCAGATACCCCGGACAACGAGTTTTTCCGCATGTATGAGGAGATGTTGGAGGGAGTGAACGAGGCGTCAGTTCCCGGAACATTCCTTGTTGATGTCCTCCCTCATCGTGAGTCCAATTGCTGGAATATGGATTGCGGGAGAACGCTTACCAGCGATGGCCCGCCGTAGTCAAGTATTTGCCCTCATGGTTCCCCGGCGTACGGTTCCACGCGTGTGCAAACAAAATAAAGAAAAACTTGCATAACGCTATCACCCGCCCAGTAGAGCACGTTGCGGAGCGACTTAAGGTTGAGGGGTTCCACCACAGTTGCCTGGAGTACCGGCTGATCTTTACACACAGTCAGGTGGTAACATCAATGCCTCAATGGTCTCCACGTGTCTAGAAAACTTGGAAGATATGAACAAAAAAGGTGTCAACAAAGAAGTCATTTGCAATACCGCAGGTATTGTGTATGTCGGTGGGCGTTACCCTCTCACCACCCGGTTCCCTCCTGATCGTCCCTCATAGGAATGTCAGACACCGTGCGTGTGATGGCCACCCCTACAAGCCGATCGCTCTTACTTCCTTCTAGACAAACTCTACACTGAGTAGCTTTTTCCTTGCAATGGCCCGGAACACGGATATCATGAGAACGGCTCAGCGTCAGCTCGACAGTGTTCTAGGCGATGAAAGGCTGCCAGATCATTCAGATATTGACGACCTCCCATACGTTATGGCCATCGTCAAGGAGACTTTTCGTTGGGCTCCTCCTCTCCCCATCGGAGCAACTCACCGGTTGATGGAAGATGATGTATACTGTGGGATGTTTATACCTGGTGGCACCACGATGCTGGAGAACATTTGGTAGGAGCGACCACCAATGCCGTCAGTGTGGACTGATGCGGACTGTGCCAGGGCCATATGTTACGACCAAGCTGTGTATCCGGACCCACACACGTATAATCCGACTCGATTCCTTGACAAGGACGGGAGTATCGATCTATCCGTCAAGGCCCCCGAAACCAGGATCTTTGGCTCAGGTCGCAGGTATGAATGTTCACGCCAGGTTTATCTGCTGCTTATACCTCACTTGCAAAAGGATTTGCCCTGGACGTCATCTGGCAATCCGGGTGCTGTGTCTCACTATCGCGCGCATTCTCGCCACGTTCGATATCCTCCCTCCTGTCGACGAAAATGGGAATCCGAGGATCCCAGAAGCCAGATACCACAACACCCTCATACGGTGAGTTCATAGCACCGGAGACGAAACGCAAATGATTAATTGACACCAAATCACTGCGCTCGAAGACACGCGATGCCATTCGAGTGTGTGGTGAGGCCCCGGTCAGAGAAGGCAGTCAAGTTGATATACGATGCTGTTCTCGTTCATCGCTGAGGCTTGAAGACCTAGTAGGTTCATTGGCATCCACTGCTGTACGACCCACGTGACTGCGGCGCATACGACAACTGTATTTCCGATACTCAATCACTCGCAGCCAGAACAGTGCCACACCCTGGTGGTGCGCCTTGTACGCACTCGCCAAGTTAAACCCCTACCTGAATACGCATCCATGAACGGGAGCTCTATCAATGGTCGCCGTTGGCAACCCTCCCAACGAGCAGGTGGGCCACAAGACACTGAAGTCCCTCCCTGAACGCATCGACAGACGCGGGCTGCTTGCTGGGGGTCTGCATCGAAAAAGTTTTATTCCTACGGAGTTTTCCCTCCGAGGGGTAGAATGTACTCCGTAGTGAAGAGTGAATTTCCCCTGGGCTCTGGTGGGGGGGCTGTGGGTGATACCCTCCAGGGGCCCGGAGGACGGGTGGGGCCCTCGGGACGGTAATCGGGCACAATCCCTCGTGCCCGCACCGGGGGCAACGGAGTATTTCCTCGCTGAAAAAGCATTAAGTTGGTGAAGTTTGAATCAGTATCCAAAGAATAGAGCGAGCGAAGGAACCTTACGTAGAATAAAACGTTGGCCAATGAGAGTAGTTCCCGCCTATATTTATTGTCGCCGTGATCTCAAAGGGTTTCCATCCGCTATCATCTCGAAAGAACCGATTCAAAACTTCAACATAACATCATCATTTCTCCGGCGGGAAAGCACTGAGTCACTGCCCGCAGTGCCGCTTTCTCACGACCGACTCACAGGGACGTGAACGGGGGGAATGCCTAAAAATTTATTCGTAAGCACCGTCGTGCCGTCAGGCGAGACCGAACGGCCAGCGGACACTTCAATTTCTAGCTATAACAAGTGACTTCGCCCAGCTTTTCGCTTCTGGAATTGGGTTACGGCCAGTGACGGGACCGCAAGCTACCACTCATACGTACACCGGTGAATGGCGCTGGGCCCTGATGACCACTCGCGCAGTGTCGTGTAGCGTCGCTTACTCGCGTACATTGGGTTTTCCAGTAATCTCGCCCGAGCCTCATGGCCACCGAAACCTGGGCGCGATGGTCCCGAAACAACGACGACGGATTGCGATCGCGCAACGCGCGGTGTACACCGTGATTTTCGCTTTCATGATCGAGACCAAAATCGGGACGCGGAGATCCGGCCCAGTTTGACCGCATCTATTGCTTCCCTCCTGCTGATCCATGGCGCTCTCCCATCAGTTTGGCCGTCGGATATTCCGCTACTGCACATACGGAACGTTTTTCGTTCGCCTGGGGGGACACCCAAATCGGGACGGTAGGAGGGTAAAAGATTTTAGGGAACATGTTCACCTGTATGAATCTCCGCCCCTCTGCTAAGTTTCCACCCTTGGATGAATATCTTGCATCTAGTTTCACCGCCTCACTATCTCTCTCGATCGCCTACGGGGTTCAAGCGAATACTCCGGACAAAAAGCTCATCCGCCTGTTCGAGGAACTGTTGGCGGGAGCGAGACGGTCCGCAGTTCCTGGGGCATCCTTTGTCGACCTCATTCGTCCTCGTGAGCCTGATTCTTTAAACTTGCACGTTGTTGTCGGCCCTGACGCGCGATTGGACACTGCAGTCAGGTATTTACCTTCGTGGTTCCCCGGTGTAGAGTTCCACAGTTAAGGGGGATGCGCAAAATGCTATGCACCTTCCGCTTGAACACACCGCGGATAAACTCAAGGTTAGGATCGGCGTTGTAATGGTCCAACGTATTGATTAAACTTGATGCACAGTAAGGTGGCGGCATTAACGCATCGATCGCCTCCACATGTTTGGAGAACTTGGAGGATGTGAGTAAAAGAGGGATCAACAAAGAAGTCATCTCGAACACCGCGGGCATCGTGTACATCGGTGGGTATTTCTGCTTTATTGTCTACTCAATCCCTACTGAACATTCCTCGCAGGAACGTCGGACACGGTAGGTGTGGTGGCCGCTCCTGCAAGCCGATCGTTCTTACTTCCTTCTAGACAGGCTCTACACTGAGTAGCTTTTTCCTTGCAATGGCCTGGAACACGGATATCATGAGAACGGCTCAGGGTCAGCTCGACAGTGTTCTAGGTGGCGAAAAGCTGCCAGGTCATTCCGATATCGACGACCTCCCTTTTAATATGTCCATCGTCAAGGAGACTTTTCGTTGGGCTCCCCCCCTCCCCATTGGCACGACCCATCGGTTGATGGAAGACGATGTGTATCGAGGGATGTTTATACCTGGTGGCTCTGTACTGGCGGAGGATATCTGGTGGGAGCAATTTTTAGTTGCGCATGAAGGGTCTGACGCGGACTGCGTTAGGGCAATCTACTATAGCGAAACAATTTATCCCGATTCACACACATGCAATCCAACTCAGTTCCTCAATAAAGATGGGAGGATCGTTTTTTCAGTCGCGGCTCCCGAATCGAGAATCTTCCGTTCAGGTCGCAGGTGAAGATAATTCAACCTTTAGCCCACTGGTGACCGGAACTAATCTTAGGATGGAATTTGTCCCGGGCGTCATTTTGCAATTCAGGTGCTGTACCTCGCCATCGCACGTATTCTTGCAGTGTTCGATGTCCTCCCCCCTGTCAATAAAAATGGGCTTCCCAGGATTCCTGAAGTTAGGTACTCCAGCGATATCATACGGTAAGTTACATAATCATATTGAAGGTGAAGGGCTGACCGCATAACCCCAGTTATATGTTCTTTAAGTGATCCAATGCCATTTGATTTTGTGGTAAAGCCTCGTTCGGAGAAATCTATAAAGTTGATACAAGACGCTGCTGCCATTTGTCACTGAGAATCGGATAAGCTTTGAATTCTCTGTGCCATCTAATGGACTGTGATGTCATCCTGTGACCATGGCCACCATGTCATGTTAATTTCCATGCTATATACTCCTCACATTTGGTGATAGTGGGACTGTATTTTCTTTTCCTACCTGTTGCTGCCCCTGCTGTATAGTATTGGCTGTGGCATGTAGCTGCAATACCATAATGACATCGCAATCAGCCCCATGCTTCTGGGAACAGATCTACATGTGCACAACACATCCATGTAGACCATGGCTGGATATCCTCCTAGAAGGAATTACAAGATTGGGAATTGAATCTCCTACCATGGTTGAATTTTGAGGAACATATAATGGAAGACAACATTCATACATACATTACATGGTTCCAGAGTCAAGAAGTACAAGAGGATTAGATTTCAAACCCAATACATCAGTGGATTTTTGGGCTGCTTTAGCCCCCTTTTCCATGCTTCCTCATTGAAGGGGATAGTTCCATTGGATGAGATGTTGCTGTCACCATAGTCAATGGAGGGGTCAAAGTAATACTTCCGGGTCATATCACAGATCTTCTGTTCTCAGGGGCAATTGTCAGCAAAGCTCCAGTTATCAGCATAAGCACATACATCAGCATCTGGGAAAAGTGAAGAGTGTTGATTAGGAAATATCCTGGTTATACCACATGCAAGTTTACTTACAATAGATGGGAGTAGGGATAGAAACACTGCAGGAGGCTCCTTGGTGAAGATAGCAGAGGTAATAAGACAATTCTTCTGCCTCTTTCTGTTGCATGAATGTGAAATCATTGTGCATTAGCACATAATGACTTGGGCGACTTGCTATAGCAGATCACCCAGATTTAACACAAGAATGAAGGGTATAAAAACTGTCTTACTTCCAAGGAGGCCAGCATGGGATAGCAGCCAAAAATCACCTTTGCAGAGGGGACTTCTGATGCCACCATTTGACACCCAGCCAGCAGGTAGATTCTTTGTCCTTCCACCCATATCACTAGTATTTGTGTTCAGTGTTAAGCCAACATTTATACAAAATCCACACACCGGTCAGATACAGGGATAAACCTAACATGATGGCTGAAAGCAAATGTGAAAAGATGGGGGTATTTACTAATATAAAATCTGTTACCGTTTTGTAACAAACAGAAACATGCATTCAAATTTCAAGATCCCAGTTCGATGGTATGCATCTGGAAATATCTTCTGAGTCTGGAAAATGAAAATTTGGGACCAAAAGGAACAAACCAGCAATTGATTGATACTCTTGCTGATATACAGTATCAAACTCAGAGTCAGAGACACCATCCCTATAGTAGAAGAGCTGGAGGGGAGGAGCTCCCTTGTTTCTCTCTCCAAACTGTCTTATTGCAGCCTATAACACAGGTTGAAACTTTATTCTGGAAAAACAGAAAAAAGTCACACCTCAACCATTGATCCAAGGTCTTGGATAATTGAGAGACCAGATGGCTGGATCCTAGTCTGTGCCCAGTATAGAACAAAGGTAGACTCAAATGATGCAGTGATTCCAGCAATTGATGGGCGGTTCTGTTCACCAGGACTATCAGAATGGTATGAGTAATCAGGTTAACAAGATAGTTGAGTAAAGTCACCCAGGACTTGAGATGTCAGCACCTGATGTCCAGGTTAGTTAAGAGGAACCAAGTTATTTAGAGAGGCTACTCACCAATGACTAAGGTAGGCTTCTTTAACAGTGCCTTTTGTATCCAGTCATTTGGAACAATGGTGGGTTTGCAATTTATGCCACCAAGTTTGGCATTGATCCTAATAGGAGAGTATTAATAAACAAGAAAGGTTAAGATTCAATTCATACTTTAAGGCAACATTTGTGAGGTACTGAGAGGATGAATGATTCTTAATGATCTTGTCTTGATGCTATAATGTTTTTTTTTGGTTAGAACCTGGATAACAAGGCATGGAATTGGACACTTACAACACACTGAACCCTAACACCCAGTTCAATATCTGCAATATACCTGACCTGGGTTCGAGCATCTGGTCCATTAGGCAACACTACAACAAGGAGTTTTGGCCAACTGCCAGTCCTCCTGTTTGCAACTTCACCAGCCTGCTTGAAGGCCTGAAACTCTAGCCTTAGATGCATGTCACATAGAACCAAAGGAGACATTACAGCAAGCATATCCTGAGGGAAGCCAGTTTTGACCTCAGGGTGTGTGTCAACACCTGGGGGAAGTCATTAATCATCAAACCCCACTGAGACCATTGATTTGATAACGCAACTCATGCCTAACACCAGAAGTGTAAATCATTGAGAATCATTGAGAATTTGGAGAGTACATGAAATGCTCACCAAGCTCAATGGATTTGCCAATGAGACCCTGGACAAAACTCTGGAAGGTATTCTCTCTGAGTGATGCAAAGTTGAAGAAACACCATGATTGGATGGTGGCAGGCTGGTGGACTTTCAGTGGAGTGGCAGAATGTTTTGCAAACTGAGAATTCCAGGATCCATTTTGAGGTTCCTGATCAAGTCTCAGCATATCCCACTATCTATGCATTCAAGTAGACTTACCACATCAGTCCTTCCCCTAAAAGTCATTTGCAGAGGACGGAGGATAGTGCCATTGATCTTGAGAGGAGTGGTGTCAATTGAGATGCCAGCTTGGCTCAGGTAGCTGTTGCCCTCCTGATAGTTGAGTATGGCCTTCAGGGCCTCAGTGATGAGGCTGAGTCTATCCCTAGGGTTCTTTGGAGTATACTTGAGGATTGCTGTGGTTAGATCACTATCTGCAGTTGGCTTCTTGAACTGTTGGCCAGGGAGGAGTTTACAAAACTCCATAGGGAACTTGAATTTAGCCTTTCCAGCTTGAACACAGAAGATGGTTGGAAATTGAAGTGGTCGACCAGTGTTTCTGAAATGATCCTGCACATACTCATTAGGATCATTGTAAGTCTGATGGTCTAATGCATTTTTCATACCACAACAGTGATTTCTTCACCCTCCTGGTTCTGAAACCTTATCTCTGAAGCCGGGTTTGCAATATCGGTGATTTTATACACCTTCTCCCTACCACCCCTGAGGGGCTGGGTCATCTTGAATGTCAAGCCCTTGAGAAATCGCCTAAGAATATCCCTCTGTTGCCGGCCCTGAAGTTCCCGAATATTGTTGATGCCAAGAATTGCCATGCAGACGTCAATGAGCGGACCACCTTTGAACATGACACCAGTTGTGACATCAACGTTCATCATAAGCTGGCCAGCAGTGGGTCGGACGCTCTGGAAGAAGCCCCTGTGGAGCAGGAATGGAGAGCGGTCCCCAATGGAATATGTGTGCTGGGGCAGCGTCGAATAGACAACCTTAGAGGATAGAGGGCGGTGGAATTGGCTGTGCAAGCTGCTGTTAACGCGAGGGGTGAACCCTCTCAGCGGCGGTACTTACATATTCGAGTGTTGCGATATGACAACCTGGAGTATATTGGACATATTAATCGCTGCCTCCGAGGGGTCCCCGCTGATAAGCTTCTTAACGAACCTAGGGATTACTGCATAAGAAATAGCTGTTGAATCATGAGATGGGAATAAATACTCGGACTCCACTTGCGCAACCAAGCGAATGGTTACGGTGTATTCTTTGATGGCCCCCTCGGGCGTGCAAGAGAAAACCCCTTCCTCACCACCGGGGAAGAGTGGCTTGAAGGAAAATATGTTCTTCATTCCATCGAATGTAGGCTTGATAGCAAATATTCCCGGGTTGTTCAATTGAACAGCGTTGATGATCTCAAAGATGCGGCGCTTTGCCTTAATCTCGGGAGTGATGTCTGAAAACCCAGGTAATAAATGTTGAGCAAGGAGATCAACGCAGATCGTGCAACGTGCAAGGGGTCTACTGACCGACTGGATAATAATGAGAACCCAGGGAGGGAGCAGAGAATCAGGGGGGCTCACCGTCGTACTGATACACTGTCCTACCCATACGATCCAACGAGATCTTGAACATATTGACAAACGCGCCTGCTGTACGCCTCTGGACCGCATGTTGCGGTACTCCTGGATTGGCACCCCGTGGAGGGGCTCCGCCTCGGCCTGAAGGGTGCTGGTGTGACATGACGGCGAGTCTGAGAAATATCGACGATGCGGGCTGATCGGGTTCGAAAGATTTTCAATCCGGTCGGTTTTAGCGAGTCGATCAGCATATGAAAGACATCGAGCCTGAGGACCTTGTCTATAGGGTGAACTACTTAGAATATGCATGCAAAGGGTGAAATAATCCACACAAGGCATCAAATAAAGTGTTGATACATTTACTACATGCGGAAAGCGTAAGGCGTGAGGAAAGAGTACTAAGTGTGCAGCCTATTTTACACAGAAGGTCGAAAGAGAACGTGAGTTAAACCAGCAATACTGCAGGCGATTGTCCGTTAAACGCCACCGGATCCATTTGCACCAGCCGGTTGATACATAAATTGGTGCTGAACCCCTCCTTTCGAAGTCGTCGAAGGATAGGATGGACGCCCCGCGCGGAAGTATGGGTTCGTTCGCTGGTCCGGTTGTGGGGGCGTCGGCGCCGAGGTGGGCAGCGCCCATTGTATATGAGGCGTTTGTGTCTGGGGTGGTGGTTGGGAGTGTTGAGCATGAGTGGAAGGCGGGCGCTGAGCGACGTTCGGTGGAGGTAACGTTGTTGGCGGTTTAATAGCTGCCATAGCCGGAGACGTGACCACCGGCGGGGACGAGGTGTTGCTCTGAGACGGAGACTCTGAAGGACCAGTGGTGAGATTCGCAACGGACATTGTATCAGCAGAACTCTTGATGCCGTTCGCGTCGTCCGCCTCCCGCCGTCTCTTGTTTACACGTGTCGTACTCTCCTTGAGGCCCATAGAAGTAGCCTTCAACAAGATCTGATGTCTGGAAAAAGGGTGTGAGTAGAGGGCACGCTCTGACCAAACTCTCGTTTACCTTGTGCGTGTGTTCCCCCACGCCTGAATAACGCGGTCCCAGTCGATCTCGCCCTTTTGGTCTCTACACTGCTCGGCCAATTGTTTAAGTCGCGCAACCTCGTCTTCTGCCCATTGGCCCTTCGGGTGGTGTAAGTAGAAGGGATGGGGTGCGTCGTTGTATGGTGCTCCTACCTGATTGTAACCTGTTGGCCAAGGGTTCGCAGGTGCTTGCGTTGGCGTCCCAGTGTTTGGGTTCGTTGGGATATTGGTGCTCGTCATCGTCGGCGTGGTCGTGGCCGTGTTCGTGGTTGTAGCCGCGGGAGGGGGATTCGGGGGATTAGTGGGTGGGGTTGTCGTGGTCGTGTTCGTGGGCGTGGACGTGCTGGTGGGTTGGGAAGTATTATGCGTTGGTGTGGCAGCGTAGAAACCAGCAGTAGAGGTGGGATACTGGTAGTAGGACGTTGTAGGGTAGCGCGGGGGATAGACGGTATAGGTTGGGGGTGCTGAAATGGGGGGAGGGCCGAGCGGCATCACGAAAGGTTGAGATTGGTTCGGGAGGACGGAGGCTGGGGTATTGTTCTCCTGTGAAGTGGAGGCGGTCGGCGGCACATACGGATTGGCGGAGAACGTGGTAGCGGAGAACGCTTGGGGAGGCATTTGTGCGGGATAGCCTGGGGCCCCAAACACGGGTTGACCCCCGAACGAAGTGTATAGAGTGGGCGGGGGGCTGTTTATGAGTTGCAGGGGGTTCGCCAGCTAGGGAAACGCGTCAAATGGAGTCTTGCTTCCATCCGGCGAACATACCAGACTGTCACAGATCCTCTTTGCTTCAGAAACCATGGTCAAGGGGTCGAACTTCGCACCCGGACCCATTTGGTAGCACTGTGCAATTACGAGGGGCGCTGTTCCTTTCTGCGCAACGATACAGGTGAGTTTCTGAGGAGGTAAAAAGGTTGGACGAGGTCTCACAATGAGCTCTTCAGCCGCGCTATAAAACTCGGCACATAAGTTCAGCGTTCGCCACTGGAACTTGTAGTATTCTTGGTGCTGTTGGTGTAGGCCGGCCTCCTGGGGAATGGCTGGCGGCGGCGGGTACTGTGAAAAGTTGTGCATGCTTCCAGTGGCCTTGGGATTGGATTTCTTGGTGCTTCGAGAGCCTTTTGGGCGTCCAGGCCCTCGCTTAGATTTCACTTCGCTGTCGGGTTGTGCACTCTTAAGATCAGACGAGGCACCATTCATGACGCTTTCAACAAGTTGGATTAAATTCACGCTCAGTACTTGTAGAAGGGTATTTACACACCCTCCGGACTTGTTCTGGATAGGCGAACGCGGAGGATCATCATCCGCCATGTCGTCCTCGTCATCCTCCTCCTCCTCCTGTCGCTGGTTGTTCAGTTGCTGGTGCGAGTGCTGGACGGGGGCGATCTGCTGAGACTGGTCGTAAGGGGGGTAGACAGGCGGCGACTGAGCGAGGGGATGTTGGAGAGCATGGGAGAGTGGCTGATAATGTTGAGAGGCCATCGTCGAATTTGTTTATTTCCGTGGCCGAGAAAAAAGGCGGACAGGGTACAGCCGCGATCGGAGATTTAACCCCCGAATCAAAACCCAGACAAACTCCGCAGCCATAAGTTTAAATCTCCGCTCGGTCTTTTCCGAGAGACCCTCCCCGATTTGGAAATGCCGGTGTCACATGTGACCGTTGACTCAAAGATGTGCCACACCTCCTCAGA
>Ga0307515_10008680_pt1 | contig 19765 bp, 12 predicted proteins | sample 17_EM_MG_FD_194513 | JGI IMG/M metagenome (GOLD analysis project Ga0307515, IMG submission 194513) | Populus trichocarpa ectomycorrhiza microbial communities from riparian zone in the Pacific Northwest, United States - 17_EM | ecosystem: Host-associated > Plants > Roots > Unclassified | place... | reverse complement strand
GGTGCACCAAACGCGTAACCGCGTACCTGGCGTACCGAACGCGTAGGCACGCGGTTGGTACGACAGGTGCTGTAATTATACATATATTAAATTGTCTAAAATAATATATTGGATTGTATAAGGAAGTATATATAATTTACCTTACTAGCCTTATAAATGGCTTTAAAGTAGCCTTTGTTTATTATCTAAAATATACTATTAGTACAAAAGAGGTAGATAGCTCCAAATACAATTGTGGTTGCAGGTTGCGTGTCAAAAAAACACGACATAGGCTAGTCGGTCGGGTTGCCAAATGCCCTCAACTGCGCGCCAATTGCGTCAACCACCAACCATTAAGGCCATTGGAAGGGTACCATATTTTGCCAATAACTGCTTCTATAAATTAATTTAATAGTATTTTTAAGATAATAGCTGTTATAGGAGGGTAGATTAATTTCGTTAAAGAAGATAACTGCTCTACATATAAAACAAGTCGCATCGCTTAAGAAACCTTGGAAAAGTCTCTTAGACTATAGAATTAACTTTTTAACAAAAAAGGTTAGCGATATCCGCTTGCGGATATACGTATGTCCACTAATTAATTCTATAGTCTGAGCTTGCTGAGGTAAGCTCTTAGACGTGATTTTGCAATTCGGAAGACGGCGTAGGTTATTCCGACGCTAGCTAAAAAACGTCTGAGCTCGCTGAGGTAAGGTCCCAGCTCGTCTACCTCCTGCTTACTAATAACGCCCAGTAGCTCCTTAGCAAACGCAGCTGCCGTCGCCGCCGCATATCGCTGCCACTGCTTGTTCTTGTGAGAGTCCGCATAGTCGCAAATGCCCCTGATAACCAAACATGGGAAACTATCCATCAGTCCGGCAGCCTCCATCTCGAAACAGATTACCCCTTCTTCCCTTGCTATGCGATCTCGCGTTACGCCGTGCTTCATCACCTCGTTACCAGAAGCGATGTTGCCGTAATGTACCCGAGGAGCTGGATCTGTTCTAGCAGGCAGCCTTTTAATCACCCTGTCTTGGTCGCACTCGTCGCACGTATCGCCGCGCTCGTGATCGTACGTGGCCTCGAAGAGTTGATCGTGTTCGGCGCCCTGATACCCAAAAGTCTGAGCCATCTGAGGGCTGGTCGTAGCCATCGTCGACAGGTGCTCCGCGAATTTGTCGCCTTCAGTCATATGCCGGACCCTAATGTCTTGTAGAGCGTTCAGCAGCACACGCGGCGGCTTGTCCAGCGACCCCGTCCGCTTAAAAACACCCCCTTTCTCCGTCTTCCCAAAGTCCCACTGCACGACGCCGCCATGTGTTCCGCTAGGCCGACCAACAACCACGTCTCCAAGCCGCATGTCTATCTCCCGACTCCACACTCCTCCGCCCACGCCCACCATAAGCCCGATCTTGATAGGGAAGCTGCGCAGCATGTCCTTGGCAATCATAGCAGCTGAGTTATTGCCCATCACGCCTGCCGGAAGGCAAGCAACGACCACATTGTGCTTCCCGATTCCTCCCAGAGTATAGCTGTTTTCGTCGCCCTGGATGGTCTTAAGAGGGGGGTGCCGTTCGTCCAGCATTGCCTCGACAGCAGCCTTCTCGATCGCTAGCGCACATATCACTCCAATTGCGTAGTCCTTGTACGTTCGAGGTGGCGGAAGGTGCGAAGGTGGCGCCATGCTCGGCTGCTGTGGAGTTAGAGGGGAGGAACTGTCAGAGGTTCGTGATGTCGGAGAAAAAGATGGTCGGCGTCGAACCATTTTAAGAAGCCAGCACAGCCGTCCAGCTGCTGGAGCCCCCCTTTGCCGGTAGGCGCGTCTGGCTCATCCTATTCGCCTGCCGCCGTATGGTGGCTGTGCGCCTTACAGCCAGTTGGCGTGGCATTCTGCAGCCACCCGGAGCCCATGCTCAGCTGGAGCTCGTAAGAACAGAACGGGGTGCAGCTCGCAGGGGTCACGGAAAAGTTGAACGGGGTCACCGATGGGGGTTGGCGAAAGCTGAACGGGGTCACCGATGGAGCGCCGGAAAAAGGTCGGCGGGGTCACACTTTTACCATACAGAACGCGCATCGGTAGCCACAATTTAGCTTCAGCGACCTTATGCACTGAATATGCGATGCATATGCTAAGTATATATATATACCCATGAGAATATACCGCGGTAGTTAAACGGCTTATTAATAGTGTATGTGCTAGGCATATACCAAATATATAGATACTATAGCGCAGCCCACCTTATATAAGTGATATAGTGTGTAAGTTAAGTATATGCTTAGCATATGCTTAACCTATGCAATGCAGATATATGCGCTTATATTTATAAGATACCTATATTGCAGTAGTTAAACAACTTCTTAATAAGTAATAATATAGGCATATGCTAAGTATATGCTTAGTATATAGAACTATCCCTTGCACCGTCAGTGTGTTCAAGGTGGTGGCCCGTGCAAATAACACCCAATATCGATGGGTTTAGGGTCAGGAGGTCCTAATTTCTTCTTCCCTTTAGCAATTTAGTATATTGGGTCGGTGGAACAAAGTCATCGTCGTTTGACGATCTGTTTCGTACCATAAGTGTTAGTATTTAAAATAACCGCCCGCAAATCCAGTAATATGATTGGCTAAGCACGTGCCACCACCTTAAACACGGATTTGACGGTGTAAGGGATAGCACAGCCTACCTTATTAGGCGCATACAGTCTGTACAGGTTCCAGTGTCCCCCCCCCTGTGTGCGCGCGCAACTCACACAGCAATTTCGGTAATCACTAGTCAAGCGCACCATCCAGCGTAGATACTGTGCGCTTGCCAAAAGAGCTGTGCACTCGCAAGAAAGGCAAAGCCTTAATTTTTTAAGCTTAGTTACAAGAGTTAAACTTGAAATTCTCTAGTGCGTATGAAGCGAAATTGCTATATGTTGCGCGCGCACACAGGGGGGGGGACACTGGAACCTGTACAGACTGTAGAGTATGCATATACTTAATATATGTAACGCATATACTAAGCATATGCATACACCATACACTAATAATCTAGCTGACCCATCTAATGCTTTAAACTCTAAAAGAAAAATTATTTGTATATGCGCTGCATATGCATAAAGCTCAGCGGGGTCACAAGTTGAGCGTGGCTAGAAAGGTTGTGACCCCGTTGAACTTTGTGACCCCGCCGAGTTTTTCCGTGACCCCCCCCCCCGAGCTGTAAGCCCCGAACGGAACGGCCCCCCGCTTTAAGGCCCGAGCTTCGGAATTCAGCCTTGCCAGCGGTATCGTCATTCTTGATTTATTGGTCAGTCACATCGGCGGAATATTGTTGGCTGCCAAAAACACCATCCACTGTACACCCTCTCGTCAATTCCGGTTGTTAGCGCTTTTGATTAAGCCACCAACTAACACGAATTCAGTCTATCCGGCTTGGCAGCTGAATATCAGAAAGAGACTACCGAACAACCTCACCTGACAGTCAATTTGAAGCTTTTTGACGCCTCTGCCAGCCGCATCGTGATTAGGTGTATTGGTGAACTCCACGCGGTGAGGAACCTGACTTAGGAAGTCTACTAATTAACAACACGTCTTCTAGTTTCCTACCCCTCTTCTAAGCCGCCGACGCGTTATTTGTGACAATCCTCAACTTCCTCAAGCCTCTATCACGACCTTCCTCAAGCCTGTCACGACCCCCCTCGAGCCTCTGTCACGACCTTCCTCAAGCCTCTGTCACGACCTTCCTCAAGCCTCTGTCACGACCTTCCTCAAGCCTCTGTTACGACCTTCCTCAAGCCTCTATCACGACCTTCCTCAAGCCTCTATCGCGACCTTCCTCAAGCCTCTATCACGACCTTCCTCAAGCCTCTATCACGACCTTCCTCAAGCCTCTGTTACGACCTTCCTCAAGCCTCTATTACGACGATTGCCAGCTCTTGCGTCCGAATGACCTTTCCGGCGGTAATCAGTTTAAAAATAGCTTACTTTTGTCCTGGTGACTTCACAGAAGTTAAAAATAGGCCCTCAGATGTATTAATTACGCTGTTAAGACGGATATTAATGGCGGTAGTCTAGATAAGGTTTCTGCGTTTAGGTAAATATTAAGTCTTAGCGCAATCGTAAGGGACTTTAAATGGCTCTATAGATTTAAGTATAAAGATGTTTATCTGCGCCTGTTATAAGTTAATACTATCCTTACTACTTTTTATACTAAATTTGTATATTCCTACAACAAGTTTTAACTAAAATCTTTTAGATTCTATCCTTAAAGGTATCTACCATACCATCTCCTAGGTATAATCCTTCCCGTATGGAAGGAACTCCAGAACCTACTTTACCTAATCCTCCTGGAGCTCCACTGCGCCTTCCTAGCTTTGGAAGCTTCTTTAGCTTATTTGCTCCTTCCTTACCTAGTAATACAACTGTGCCGAATACTCCCTTTACTCGCTCTACTGCATCTAGTTCTTCTACTCCAACGCCGAACCGTCGCATTTGCTAAGTAATTGCTCGTCTTGATAGACGGGAGAGACGCGAGGAATAGGAGCGGGAGGAGCGAGCTGTAGAACGTATTCAACGTCGCTGACGGCTTCAGGAAAGTAACCCTTAAGCGCTTATTCCTTACTCCCTAAGATGCACAATTAAAGGCCTCTATCGCTACCTTTAAGAACCTATCTCTCGCATTACTGCATTAGTTAAGCAACTATATTCTACTGTCCACTATATTATTAATAAAGCACAGACCCCGACACATAGTGGCTATCGCAATGCTCTTGCATACGGCTCGCCAATTTGGCGTTAACTAGTTGATTTCCTAGAGTCGAATGCTTGGGCGCGTCGCCTTATCTACTCGGAGCTTTTCTTCCACGTAGGAGTCCCTTGTTCCAACTCTACAGTCGCCCAATATCTTAAGAAGGAGGGCTTTTAACGCTGTGTTGCTTATGCAAAGCCCTAGCTTACTGCAGCTTACTATCGCATCCGGCTAGCATTCGCATTGGCTTACCATTACTTCTAAAAAGACAATTGGTGGAGAGTTATGTGGATAGATAAGGCAGCTATGCATTATAGTGGGCACCAACGGCTCTATATTATTAGAAGACCTAATAAATAATTTCTTCCTAACTGCCTCTATCCTAAGTTCACTAACATACCTTATATAATAGTATGGGCTGCATTCTACGGTGCAGAAAAAGGGCCTCTACTATTTTAGAATAAGGAAGAATGGGGCAATATTACGGCGTAGGGCTTCCTAGATTATATATATCCAAAGCTTAAAGAATTCTACAACTTCTACAACTCTAAGTATAGTATATATTTCCCTAATCACGAATTTAGAAGTACCCTAACAATTATATAAATGGACGGAGCTCCCTGCTATAGAGCTTATATTACCATCGCCAAGTTCCAGGAAGATGATATTAAGTTGCTTTAGTAGCCAGCAAATAGCCTGGATCTTAACCTAATTAAAGCCGTTTAGAATTTAATAAAGACTTAATTAGCTAAGCGGAAGCCTCGCCCGTTAACAAAAGAAGTAATATAAGCAGCTATTAAATCTAAGTGGGAGAATCTGGAGGCCTGCTACTTTAAGGATCTAGTTGCTTCTATGCCTGCACGCCTTTAGGCAGTAATTAAAGTAGAAGGGGGACCTACTAAGTAGTAGAGGATAGTAGAAAGCTTAGAGGACGATTAGGAGCTTAGAGGAGACATTTAGATACTTATTTAATTGCTAAGCGTTAATTTTAACACTCATTTAGCTACTGTGACTTCAGAAATATTCGTATATAGGCAATCTACCATACAATCATTAGTTTTAAAAAGCTTCATAAATTTTTAATATTGAGGTCTTTCGAAGCTCACTGCTAAGACGGGGAAACTCATACTAATCTATATGAGGATTTCCGCCCGAGAGGCGTCACTAGTAAGGCGCTAACAACCGGAATTGACGAGGTGGTGTACAGGTCCTTGACGCCACGAAGGGGAACAACTACGGAACGCCAGCAAGGCGCACATGGAGCAGCCGCTGATGCCACACTAGCATGACGGTGCCACGCCAACTAGCTATAAGGCGCACAGCCACCCACCATACGGCGGCAGGCGAATAGGATGAGCTAGACGCGCCTACCGGCGAAGGGGGGCTCCAGCAGCTGGACGGCTGTGCTGGCTTCTTAAAATGGCTCGACGCCGACCATCTTCCCCTTCCTCTTCTCCGACATCACGACCCTCTGACGATTCCTCCCCTGCAGGAGTAAGGTCAATTGGAGGCGCATGACGGTTAATAATGTGTGTTTTGTGAAAGTCGCGCGACCCGCCTAGACTAACTGAGCAAGCACTCCAGCAAGCGCTCGGTGGCGACCTGCATGCGCTGACAGGGAGGGTGGCCGACCCGTATCGGCCGCACCCTTGTTTGAGAGGCGTCTCATAGTTGGCTTCTGAACTGGAGCAAGCATGTTGATGGCAGGAAGTATTTAGTTAGCGCTCTGTAACGGCCCATACCCTAGATGGTGCATGGCCATAATAGAATATACATACATACGTACGTTTGAGAGGCGTTTAATTTTTTAACGCGAATGAAGAGAGAAGTGAGGCCTTATCTCCCCCCGAGTCACGGAAATGACAATACGTTAATCGAAATTCCAGAGAACCTGGAGTGCTGCTAATGGGAATGCACGTGCCATCGTGAACATCCCTTAGCCTATTTGGGTTGTGCGGCTGTCCGCGGAGAGGCCGCACGGAAGGTCAGCTTCACTTCCTGTCAATCCTGCCACTACTTTTGTGGACAAGACTCTTTCCCCAAGGAAATATACTCTTATCGTTTTGTTTCAACTCCAGCGTATTCTATACGAATCTTGATATCCCACTCACTAGAAGTGCCTCAAATGCACCAGCTACCCGTTGAACTACTTCATGACATCTGCGAGAAGCTCCCCTTTTACCACGTCAATGAATTCCGTTTGGTTAATAGAGCATGTGCTGCCGTCGGGATAAAATACCTGTTGCCAGAAGTATTTTTCTTCTCCCATCCTGACGCTTGTAAAAGACTACGAGAAACTGCCCATCATCCAGAATTCAGACTTCACGTTAAATCTTTGCTATACGATGGTCGCCATATCTATCAAAGGTTCGCAGATAGAGGAGAGTGGGAAGCTAATCTTAAGCGGCGGGATCATCTTGCCGCGAGGGTAGCTGGCCAAGAGGCGAGGTGGCAAGAGACATTGCGGAGGGAAGCTGAACAAGCTGAACAAACAGACGAAAATTCCGAGATCGCTCCAGGAGAATCATTGGAGGTCTCTTCCGTTGCTTCTTCGGATGGACCGGACGGGATGTATGCGTTTGAATCTCCCGCAGATCGTTACTTCCGCAGGCACCCCGAGCGTGTGACCCACCGAACAGAAGAGGAGCTGGAAAAGCATTACAACTTCTACTTAAAGACGATCAAACAACAAGATGACATGTGGGAGGAGAATCGGGACTTTGAGGCCGTTGAATATGCGGTCAAAATGTTTCCAACGTTAAAGAGTGTTCGATTGTCTACCGACCGTTTCATTTACGGGTGGCATCGCCTGAAAGACAGAGCCGTTAGAAAAGCCTTCGCAGACACTTTCTGCAAACCAAGCTCCCGCAATCGAAACGGGGTCGATCCTCCGCAGGGACTCCGCCAGCTGAATGCTCTCCTTACGGCTGTTTTCAATGCAAATATCAAACTAGACCGGGTCGAAGCGGGCTCCTTAAGCTGGCGTTTCTTCGCGCAAGAGAAGTCGGTAATGCGAAAGGTGATGCAAGCCACCCACTGCATCACGCATATCAATCTGCTCTTGGACACCGCCACCGATGAGGAAGACATCGAGATGAACTTTGAAGGAGCGCAGTGTCGAGAGTACCTTAGTCACGGATTACTGCGCCGTTTCCTCCAGAACATGCCGAACCTAACTTCACTCAAGGTAATTTTTAACATAGACTATGAGCTTAATATTGTTTTGCCTGCCACGATTCAAGACCTTGTCGGAGACGGCGTTAAGTGGCCAAAACTCAAAGAGTTCGGTGTTGGGGGTATTGAGGCGAAAGAGCCTGATCTTTTGGCCTTTTTGGACGACCATAAAGACACACTCCGAAGGCTGGAAATAAATACCATGATGCTAGATGCCAGGGAGTCCTGGATATCAATGCTTCCAAAAATACAACGGATGCTAAAGCTGGACAAAGCCTTCTTGTGTGGTGTGCTCTGCGCTGGGGGCTCGACCCTCCAAGTCGATGAATCCTGGGATATCGCAACGGACACTTTCAATGAAGATCCTGTACGGCAGGAGCTGGCTAAGTATATGGTAGAGGGAGGGCAATGCCCCTTGTGCCTCAGCAACATGCAATTTAGAGATTGAACGCTCCCCTAGATCCTTCTCATGCTTCAGTGAAACATTCGCTGTCTGAGTGGCTAGGAGTAAAATGACCCAAACTTGGGGCTAGAAAGTAGAATAGAATTTACATGTTAAGCTGCCTAGAAAGGATTCATGTATATAGAACTATAGCGCCATAGCCTAGAGGCTGCATGCGCAGTATTGTACGTAGTATAATACAATCGGATATAAATAAATAAAAAAAAAAGAATAGAATTTCACGTACCAAATTTCACAAGTCGTAGAAGCCCCCAGCCCTGTGGCACGAATTACTGGGGGTGTTTTAGCTTGAACAAGGAATTCTGAAATACCACAAGAGCCATTCATATTCGACGAGACCTCCATTCCCAGCTATCATATCCTACAGCACGTGGTATCATCCCCACCCTAAGCCCAAACCGCAACCAAACGCCGTCCCAAACCCAGCCGCACCTAACCCACCTAACGCCACAACCCCAAAGCAGAACCCACCGCGCCCCAAGACCCAACTCACCCCTCCACCCCCAACATCCCCACCAACCCTTTCTCCGCCGCCCTCAACCACCTCCCCCTCTCCTCAAGCTCATCCCCGATCCCACCCCCCTCCTCGCGCCGCCGCCGCGCCTCCCTCGCCGCCGCCACCGTCCCCGCCTTCTGCGCCTCCAGCGGCCGCAGCTCCGCCTCCAGCCGCTCCAGCTCCGCCGTCTTGCGCGGCACCGCGGACTGCAGCGCCGCCAGCCGCGCGTTCAGCGTTGCCAGCTCCGCTTCCCGGGATTGCAGCAGCGAGAGCGTTTCCGGGAGCGGGAGCGAGAGGGCGGGGTCGGTTGGGTGGGGGGCCTGCGAGGTGCGGAGGGCGGCGATGCGGGTTGAGAGGGCGGCGAGCTGCGCGGGGAGGGATTGGAGCGTGCTGGTGCGGAGGTGGACGGAGTCGTGGCCTGGGTGGAGCTGTCAGTCAGCGCGTATGGCGTTGTCTGGGTCGTTTGGGAAAGGGTGATGGTGGTGCTCACGCTGGCTGAGTTCGCGGCCGCGCGCCTCGAGCTGCGCGATCAGCGCCGCGACTTTGGCTTTCTGCGCCTTGAGCGCCGCTTTGGCTTTCCCGAGCTGCGCTTCGAGCGCTGTGTTTTCGGACTGCTCGACGAAGAGCGGCGGGTTGTCAGTTATGGCGCGGAGGAACTTCTCTTTGGTGACTTGCTCGACGTAGGAGAAGCGCAGTTTTGAGAAGAGTTCCTGGATTGGGTAGGGTTTGTGGTTAGCCAATGTACTCCGCGACAGGATTGGCGCGAGGTTTTACTTTGTAGTGTATGAGATCCGCCTCTAGACTTGCGGGCGTTGCATTTTCGAACGCATCGGCGGAGACGTCGGATGCGCCTGAGGAGCGCTTTTGTGCGCTTTGTGCATCTTTGGGGCGAATGGAGTCGGAGAGCTCAATTAATTTGAGTTGCTGAGATTGTTGGAGCTCGAGGAGCGCGGCTGTGGCCTCTGCTGCTGAGGGTGCCATTGTAATCCCTGATGCAAGTTTGTAAGTTGTTTGTTTACGATGCTTTTCGCATTTATGTTTCTGTGAGAGAAACAGAGTCACCGCCTTGGCAGAATATGTAACCGCGCGCCGTCGGCATGCATGCTTACCTCTAAAGGCTTTAAAACACCACCAAATTGGTCCCTCCTTACCACCTATGCAGCGAGCTATCAGCGCGCTGCATAAATATACGCTGACTGACTGCCTACATCAGCAGCTCGCTGCCAGCAACGCTGCCTGTTGGCCACACTGCATTGGTTACCCCAGACAGATCAGTCCTCCACAGATGATCGACTCGAAGTTTAAGCTTTCCTAAATTCTTATATTAAAGAGCGTATCTTTTGGCCTAGGTGATGCCTTGGCTGGGGCTTTCTCTTTAAATTCTTTAAAACTTTGCATTGCTACCTTTCGCCCCACTGTACTATATCTTGTCTCCTCTTTTCGAGATCTTAAGATCTCAAGCTATTAGCACAATCTGAATTTATGCGCCAGGCCTCCGCCATTGTCTCAGTATGCGGGCCTATATTATTTCATATTTCACATGATGGAATCTCGTGGTGTGCTCTCAAAACAAAAATACGAAGTATCAATTACCAGACTTAATAATTTTAAGATTAGGCTATATCTGATGCTCACGTATTAGTGCAGTCGATTAACAAAAAAGGCAATTGTTTAATGCCAGGCTATTCAGGAAGCTAGTTTAGGAAACTAGAGCTCTGACTGTAAGTAATGGTTATTTTATATTAACAATCGAACAGCAGCCAGAACCGAATGACCAAGGTTCTCATACAATTTTTATAAAGGCCATTTCTATCGCATACAAAGAATATCGAAACAATGAAACGGAGTTTTACCCTACGAAATGTAGCGACAGTTGGTTGAGTGTTTTGAATAGAAATAGGTTCATTCCCCGTTGCTCTAGATTCCTAAAGGTGACGTCTCCAAACAAAACCCCGAAAATAGTTAAAACGACTAGATACTGCAATAATCGTTGATATTGTAGCTAGGGTAGATGTGACTAGTGCGACAGGACGGGTTTGCTCCTTTGACATAGAGGCTCGTAGCTATTTTTTGTTAGATTCCTGCTTCGAATTATTCATTTGAGAAATAATGTGCTAAACTCACTGTCTACAGGATAGGTGCTATCTGGTCTCCGAACGATAGTCTGGCTGCGTTCCGCAGGTGTCAAAGCATTTTCGCAATTAATCTGATCTTGGCCGCCATTGACAGTAGTACTGCCAGTCCAAACATCAATATGCCGGATGCCATTTGACCAATCTGTCTCGCACTGTTCGCACTCATCCTCCATGCGGAGATACTTCTTCGTATAGGGGTCGTAAATAATTTCGCACCGGGAGAATTCGCTGGTTGCAGAAGCGAAAGTCAGCGGGTCAGAATATGTGCCTGTCCCCCCAGCAGTATACCCACGACCGCAGTCATGGGCAATTGCCGGTCCAGCTGGAGAGTTGTCTGGGTACCCGTAGAATGTGTGTGTCATGAAGCCCATCTTAGTGCATGAGGCTGAGGCAGAAACAGCCAACGAGGCGATGGTAGCGATTGCTGCGAAAAGCATGATGAAGAGTTATAGAAGAAAGTTATAACTAATATCGAAAGCGAGGTGCAGGAAATGTGTGAAGAGTGAGGTGGATTGAGTGCTCGGTTATTTTGCAAGGACAACAAGCAGTTTTTATATCCCGGAATGCCCGCTTAGTCTCGCGCAAGGCTGTCACGAGCTGGGTTTATTTTGAGGCCCTTCCGTGAAGTCGAAAACAGCCGTGATGAGCTGGAGGAACGATGGGCCAGCACGCGCAAACGCCAAACTACGGACTAAATTGCGTGTAAGATGTGTCCTTGATCATCAGCATGATTCAGCAGCCGCTTGAATATAGGATTTTCTGTGGCCCCTTTCAGGGCAGCCAAACGGTTGGTTCGCATAGGCAATTTTTCATATTCTCATTACAAGCTACTCCTATTGAGCTTTGTGCTCAGCCCCAATGAAATGCGTTCTTTATCTGCGCTCGGTATACAAGGGGGTACCACAAACGGGTCAGACGCCCCCCCTACTAGTATATATGTCAGAATAAGCGAGTCCAAAAGAGTGTACTACGGTATCGGGCGTAAGTTTCGTCTGACATAGATTAACCAATGAGAAAAGAGGAATTCTTTTGCCAAGCTCTACATATCTTATGCCCGATACCGTAGTATAGGGCTAAGTTATTTCGCTTACCATACCAGCAGGGGTGTCTGGCCCGTTTGTGGTACCCCCTTGTAGTGCGCGGCTATATATAGGGCCAAGCCAGGGACAGACCAGGCAGACCGGGAGCCTAGTTTACCCGAAATCCAGTAAGTTACTCGTGGAACCACAGTCACGCTTTTACTGAACGCAGAATTATCAATTTCCTCTAAGGGATAGTTTAGTCACAACTTCGAGCAAATTCTGGAAGAAGTGAATAGCGTTGCAGCAACGTCGTATCCCTTACATCTTATGAACTACGAATTTTAACGGCAGCGAGATGCTAGCTCAGCCAGAGTAAGGCATGCCTATTTCTGTAATGAATGGAACAGAGCAGTTGGGATCGGATAAACATCTAGTTACTAAAGCAAAGAGTTATGGAGAGGTCTAATTTCGTTGTCACTTTACTTTCATGACGGCAGCCAATGGTAGTCGGGCGAAACTACCAAGTGGATCCCTCTGGATCTTACCTGGGTAGGTAGGGGGTTAGTTATTGTGCATTCACAGAATTTCTGCCATTCCACTTCATATGGATGTTTCAACAGCCCTGGTAACTGCACGATCATACGCTTGACTGGAAAATATACTAGGTCCGAGCCGCAAGACTAATACGGCGGGGGGCTAAAATCGCGGCCAAAATGCCCGGATCTAAGTGGAATTATTTTGAAAAGCTGAAGATAAAAATAAACACTCTGATTGTGTGGAGAACCACAGAATAGGCTCCAGCACTCCGTAAACAGAAAAGAAGCCTTAAACAACTTGGATTTCCACGTGAAGCATCGCCCAAACAAATTTATTCAGTCCTTAAAAAATATGTTGAGGAATCGTATGCTCATTTTTTTTTCTCTAAATCTTGTACAAGCCCTCTGCGGTAACCGGCGGTCTAAAAGTACAACGCGAGAGATCCGGTAATGAAGACGTACACGAGATAGCTACAGTCAGGACTTTGTTCTGTGGCCTTCTACATTACCCACAGTATCGTTGCCCGGAAGCCAGCTGTCGTTACCCTGCATTTCCAATGGTGTTTCGGGCCGAATATCCTCTTTTGGCTTTTCAGCCTGTTCAGCATGTTCTCCATAGTCTCCGGGAAGCTCTGCGGCAGTAATGTATTGGCTGTTACGTCCTAGCTCCGCTGTCCCTTGGGGTGCGGGGAGCTCAGGCTCCGCCTGTTTCGCATACATCTCAGGGACATGCGCGTCGGGCATTTCATGGGGTTCATCGAGTCGTTGGCGCTGCCACCTGCTCCTGCGGACGAAAAAGAAGATGGCGATTCCAACTAAGACTGCCACGCCAGCGATACCAGCGACAACACCACCCACAATAGCACCGGTATGATTACTGTGATGACTTTGAGGCGTGGATGAAGAAGTTGGGCTTGACGAAGCCGAGGAACTTGAGCTTGGAGGTATGCATGCATCAATGCTATAGTATACCCAGGAAGAGTTATAACACGTTGCTATATTAGCAAACTGAAGCACCACGGCCGAGCAAGGCTGTTCCGCATTGGTATCGTTGGCGTAGATTGTAACTTTGAAGCCATCAGCTCTAGGCCTGATCATAGGGAATAGTAGTCTAAGTATTCTCACCAGTGCATCCATTGTCCTCTCCAACTACCTGAAAACTGCCGAAGGAGCCTTGAGAGTCGAGACTTGTGCACGTTCCGTTGGGATATCCATTTGGGCCATTGATAGACCTGTAAGATTTCTGGCAGGAATCATCCAAGAAGGTTGCGATGCTAGTAGCCTCTATAAAACGTATGGAATTATAACAAAGTAGGAAGAGAAGGGCGGCAAGTAGGTGGAACGGTAGTCTTGCTCTTGACATGGTGGATCACGGTTCGAAGATCTGGAAGAAGAGATGAAAAGCCACATATCAACTCATGTTCGATTTCGGTGGAGGAGGCCGGCCTGAGGAGTCGAGGAGAGGACCCGTGAATATCACCAGCACTGGAGCCCATTGAGAGTCAACGTATTTCCCGATTGGACCGCATTCAGGACGAGCTGAGCCAATAAACTATCTTGCGCCGGGGGGTTTCGGCTTACTCAGGCTCAAGCATTCCCTGCATCGCGTACGAACCATGTCCTTTGAATGTCATTTCCGTCCAGTCCGATGCAGAGCAAGCTATAGACGCCTGGTCGGTGGGAGATCATGAGTCAAAAGCTTTTTTATTTCCGTAAATCCACTACAGTGATGTGCACGACCAGCTTCACCCCTCTGGCGAGCGCTGGAGATTTCAAATTCGGTACGCGCATCTAATCTCGCTTGATTGCCAACTGTACATACAAGGGGGTAACATGAATGGCTCAGACGCCCCCCCTGCTATTATGGAGAGGAAAATAAGCGAGCCCTAAGTAACATAGCAGGGCTAGGTTATTTTGTGTACCATACTAGCAGGGGGGGCGTCTGAGGCATTGATGTTACCCCCTTGTACAGCACCAGGCGCGTCCGGTGGTTAGCGTGTTTTATTAACTTTCCCTTAAACAGCAAAAATACCAAAACTTCCCCTACAAAAAGGCCGTGCAGACGTGGCTGCGCTAACCACCGGAATTGACGAGAGGGTGTACTAACTGTAGCGAACGGCTGTGGCTACGCGCAAGGATCCTTTTGGTTGCCCTGGAGAATCCCTTGTGGCCGCCAAAACGCAAATACAACGCTGTCTCTGCAAAGAGGTCGATGAAATTCGGCAATATCGTACGGGTGGAAACTTCACGATATTTGACAAAGATCACGACATGCGGAGGAAGGCCGATCGCAGCAAGGTTCTTGCAACCAAGCTATCCTCACCCGCGGGGATACAGTCCGTTCCGAAGAATTGCAATAGGGTACTTAGAACCAAGCGATCCCTGTGGCGCTTTCTTTCGCCTGTTCTCAGAACAGGGTTCTGCCTCAGACGAGCCAGCCGAGCGGGCTCCGTATGCATCATCGGTTAAAACACCCCCTGGGCTAGCTGTTCCTTCACCTAACTGTTTTGCCCCAGTGAGCGACAAGGCTAGCCGCGAATGAGTCTGTGCCAGACATGGCTGTACTGAGAAGACCCCATCCAATCAATTAGTAGTCTCAGCTGCTGATGTACTGTGCAATTACAGACTTACGAACTCTCATATATAAGCGCCATTCCTGTCTCCAGCTCCGGAGCCCACGAGTTTTGGGCAACGAGCAGTCAGCAGTAAGCAGTAAGCAGTAAGCAACAGCAGGCCGATGGTAGCTGAGCTGGGTACAGTCAGCACTAGGACGTGACACGTTCAGAGAGCCTTCGTCTCGGAGATGGTTGCTTGTGGAAATCTATCCAATCAGAATTGATGGGGAACGTCTAGGTGCACGAATTGTGCACAAGGCTTCAGACTGCTGATCTTTGTGTCCAGGTTCGCGAGACTGTCGTGCGTCAGCACAGCCAGCGATTCGTCGGACCACGCCTAGCCCTCCACGTCGAATCGAGACCTAGTGCAAAGCTTGAAGCAAAGCTTGAAGACCGACCGACCGACCGACCGACCACTTTGCTCTTTCGCTCACCTTGACCCCTCTTCCCAATGTCGCATCTGCAATCCAAACTGGATACCGCGAGCCTAAGGTGGACAAGTAACATTCCAAAAAAGGCATGTAAGCAGTGTTCAGAGGCAAAGCGTCGGTGTAGCCTTGAGCGACCCATCTGTTCAAGATGCGAATCCCGGAAGCTTAACTGCCAATATTATGCTGCGAATACACCCGGTCCATTTGTTGGCAAAGCTTCTACGTCTGCCTTCACCCACCAACCTTTCGCCGAGGTTGGCTCTGCAGGCTCTTTGGAAATAGATACGACCTCTGCACAAATACAACACGTAGGTACCGCAGAGGCTACGTTGGACTTTACAAATATTCATTTGGTCCCAATTACCGACAGCACTCAAATTGGCAACCGCTGGATGGGATCTTTCATTCCAATACCACACCAAAGACCTAAATCATTTCAACCATTCACCGTTCAATATCTTTCATGTGTTCTTCAGACTTATCACAAATCCATGCTATGTCCTGGAGGCCTTCCTCCGATTATACATCCGCTTCAAGTCGTAAATGAGCAACTGTCTAAGCCTCTTGCAAATTGCTATACCCTTGTCCATCAGTGGGAAGAGCATGACAGTGGTACAGTGGTCTCACTTAGCATACAGCAAGAAATGAACAGGCTACTTGAGGAGGTATCTATAATTGGCCTTCTCCTTAGCAGGACCATAGGTTGATTTAAAGCAGTATCATTCATACGGCCACCTCGAGCTTCTGGCAGCCTTCCAGGCTTACCTCCTGTACACTTTGATGGTATTTTTCTCACCAGCTCCAAGCGTAAACCTAGTTGATCATACGGCTTTGGTGCATCTGCAGGAAATAGCCAGTCACGTCTCCGCCACCGGACTTCTTTGCGATGCGGAAATTTCTCGCACACGGCCTAAATGGGAGTCCTGGATTATTGCTTCTGCCAAGAGGCGAACGATTTATGCTATGTATCTCTTCAGTAACTTATTTAATACAATCAGCCAGGAGCCAATATATCTTGCAGAGGAGCTATCAGCCCTTCCAGTTCCATGCGGCAAGTTACTATGGAATGCTCGAAAAAGAGACATCTGGGAACAAGAGTATGATTATCATCTTTCGACATGGCACGATGGTGAGCTCCAGATTTCAGAATTGTGGCTGTCTCCCGAAACCGGTTCTGCCCGACGGCGAAAGAGGATCGAGAAATGGGTACAGTCAGTAGATGAGTTTGGCATGATGTTATTTGCTGTATGTACTCATATTCACGGATGCTAATTCTCCCCTGTAAGTCCGCCCACCAATGCTTATCCACGGGAGGTAAATTTGATTTTTCAACCATTACCCTCACTCTCTTCTCTTTTCCGTCTTTTCCCGGCTCCGTACCGCATCTGTACGAAAACCAACACTAAGGAAGCCAGCATTACGCTCGTAAGCGCCGTGAATGTCCATCCCACTCCAACAGCATTCGCGATCGGAAGCACTACCGCTGTACCAGCCGCTCCTAGCAAACACCGGGACAAATTTAACGCTGCAGTCGCCGACGCACCTCTCTTAGGGAAAACATCCACTAGAAATGTCGTGATCACACTTTGAGTTGAAGTTGACGCCCAGCCAATAAAAAATGTACATGTGATTGGCACAGATATATGCACGTTTTCATTCAGTGTCCACCCGAATACCACCGTTGAGGCGCATTGGAGCACACTCCAAAGCCAAATTGTTCTCAGGCGAGCCCGTTCAAGAGGAAAGTCTTCTATGCGGCCAGTATAATGATGCTTGATCCGATGATAATCGAAGTCGAGGAACTTTCCGACGAAAATAGTACCTATAATACTTCCAAAGCCGTTGGCAATGAAAGTCAAGCCGATTTGAACGTCGCTAAGGAGATAAGCGCGTTTGAAAAGTGTGGACATTGCCGTGATGGTCATTTGCCAGACTGTGTAATAAATGGAGAGGTAGAGAATTATCCAAGTGACTTCTCCGCCAAAAAGAATTCGTAACGGGCCCAAAAAATCTAGTCGGAGTTTTTGGTTCGGGCCAGGGCTTGGCAAACCCTGTGGAGCATTGGATTTGGTGCATCGGCCTTGACGCCGCTGTATGTAGGCCAGTGGAAACTTTGCAACACCTTTAGCAGGCAAGGAGCCGTTGCCGACCAGCGAACGCAGCGTCTCCGGCAGAAAGAAAACGAGCGCAACCAGAAAGATGCCGCCATATATGGCCAAAAACCAGAAAATTGCTCTCCATCCGAGAGTCCCCGAGAATATGCCACCGAGAATTGGACCTGCGGCTAGGGGGAATAGCAAGCCTGCTTGGAAGAACCCCATATATCCTCCCCTCTCTTCCCTCGTTGTAATATCTCCAAGCACACCGGCGCCAATTGCCACGGTACTGGCACTCCCTGTGCTCTGCAAACATCTTAGGATAACCAGTTGGTAGTAATGTCGAGTCTCAGCAAGCCCGATACACGCCCCTAGGAAGATGAGGAAAGTGCAGACATAGGCAATTCTGCGTCCACGCACGTCAGCAAAAGCACCCCAGAAAGTCGGTGAAATGCCTTGGAAAATCATGTAAGATGTTACGGTCAAATTGATTAACTCGGTGGAAACGGAGAGATCGAACGAGATTGTAGGAATTGAGGGGAAATAAATATTTGATGCGAAACCAGAAAATGTAGCAGCCACGGAGACAAGAACTGTGATGACGATTTTCTGGAAAGACGTAAATATAGTATAGGGGATAGGCTGTGTATGAGCAACACGATCATCTATATTGATTGGGTTAAGAGACATCTTGAGGCAGTAGATTTGTATGGTTCTAGAGGATGTGAGGACTGGAAATACTTCAAGAGATACTCACTGATTTGGGACGCTAGCGGCAATTAACTTAATTAGTACTAGGGCCCGCAGATTTGTCACTAAATTTCCAACTACCTTAGGTATCAACCTCTTTGCTCCAAGGCGTGACATACAATAATGGGTCAGACGGTGAATGTAGTGTACGAAGAATTATTTCGGTAAAGAGCTCCATACCAAATAGAGCTCTCATGAGGAAGAAAAATGAACTGAGGTGGATTACCATAGGTATTGTATCTCAAATCTACTATCTAATGATCAACGATAACGCCATTCATTATGGGACATGTGTAACTCCTTGGTGAAAATTGTGCGCCTGGCCTATTTTATGCACCCTAAGGGATTTACGTTGTCACAAGCAGTTGGCATGGCTGTAATGCCATTTTAAAGATGCTCCGATCATGCCTAGGAAGTACCGCTCTATTCGTGACTACGTCAACAATATTGCAATAGCAAAAGCGGTTTAGCCCAACAGATAGCTTGGTGAGCATCAATGAGTAGGTTGTATTATGCACTTCTCTCATCTTTATTATCTAGTCTGTAGGGTCTTCCTGCTCTCTGACCATTTAACTAATCAGCTTGTGGTACTTCTGGCAGAATTATGAGCCAGACGTTTAAAATCATACCCCCTGTAGATTCCGGTGGTGGGCGGGCCTGAATGACATGTTTGCTTGGTCATGTTAGTCGAGCTACCACATTTCTCCGACCTGACGTCAATTACTGGACGATAAGGTGTGCCAGGCCAGAGCTAATGCGTCTTCCCGATGCCCGGCAAAGCTGGCATAACTACCAACCACGAGAGTCGGACTTTATGGCCCAAAATTCCCGCTGTGTTAATATTGGAAGCCAAACTCACGCTCTGCAAAGGTAGCATTTTTCGCGCTTGGTGTAGATTTGACTTTTTATGCTACACAAACGTGATTCATGTACAATCACTTTTGTTGCTCCCGCCAAATCTCTAATGTTGTTGTCAAACAAAAGTATCAGAAACATGGCGTCCTTGTGACAGCCCCTCAAATAGAAAGACTCCAAAAGTGCCCAGCATTCCCAAACTAAATAGTGAGCGGCGGACAGCCTGATCGCTGTTGGTCATACACCCCGAGTCCGTCCACCGGTAGTCGGTGTCTTCGTGGTAGCTAAACGGTTTCAACGTGCAGGCTTGTTATTCAATCACCCAAGTTTCAATATTGAATTGAATTGAATGCCAAGACTCAATCAATTCAATCAACTGAGAGCTCGCTGGCTTGGCAACTCAATCAATATAGAGGTTCTAGTTGAATTGAATTGATTGATAAATATTGAATCTTTTAATATTATATAGAAATATGCTGAACA
>Ga0307515_10008679_pt1 | contig 19768 bp, 16 predicted proteins | sample 17_EM_MG_FD_194513 | JGI IMG/M metagenome (GOLD analysis project Ga0307515, IMG submission 194513) | Populus trichocarpa ectomycorrhiza microbial communities from riparian zone in the Pacific Northwest, United States - 17_EM | ecosystem: Host-associated > Plants > Roots > Unclassified | place... | reverse complement strand
TAGTCACCCTGTTCAAATAAAATTATAAAGTTGTTATAATTATGATATTCATATTACATCAAAGCATTGTTTCTAAAAGTTCTTGGTTAATGTTCTATTAAGACTGGATATTAATTAGAGTTGTTGAGACCGATACATATTATATTCTTTTTTTTTATGAAAGAAAGCATTTGCTCTCATAAACTAAGGTATGAGGGGTACTTGAAACTAATATGTAGGTGCTTGTCAGATTATATGTACAGTTAATTAACCCGCAAGAGATTTTCATATGAAAAGATCATTTTATGTCTATAGAAAGATTCACGTGGTAGTTTTGTAAGTGATTTTTAGACTTGGGCCATGTTTGTTTTCAGGAAAATACTTTCTTGGAAACCATTTTCCTCACTTTCCCATGTTTGGTAAACACATGGAAAGTTAGTTAAAGGAAATTAAATTATGGTCAAAGGAATAGCTAAACTTTAATAGCTGGAAAGTGTTTTTCTCTTTTTATTCTTGGAAAACACTTTCCTTTTTTACTTACGGACAATGAAAAAAATCTCTCCCTCTTTTTCTCTCTTATTAATTAGTTTACTAGAATTGATCTCTTCAAAAAATCACTTTGCGTGGCTGTAAATCTCCCTTTCTCAAATCTCTTTATTGGAACAAAAGATCATCTTATTTCAGGTAATTATTTTCCTCAAATATTTCTTTATTATCTGTCCTTTTTTTTCCTGTTCTTTATTTGGATTTTTTATTGTGATTGTGGCATAAATCTTGTTAGCTTGTTAATTTTTGGGAAAAAATCAGAACAATTCCATGCTTTGTTTTGTATAGGATCTTAGATCTTGCTTGTTAATGTGCTTGTTGATTCAATCTTTAGCTTTTCTCTATTTTGGTTTCTCAGATTTCCCACAACACTCGCATACACTTCTTTCGATCTCATCGCCACATTTCTCTACAAAACTCCACCACACTTTTTCAATCTTTCTGTTAATAGAATTCAAAACTCAATAACTTAGGACATCATTCTTTGTTGGGTATTGCTCTGAGAAGAGAGAGTGTGGCTTCTATCTCTGTTCCATGCCCCAAGACTGTCTTGGTTGCTGCTCGTGCGGGATCTAACGCTCAAAATCCACTATCAAAGCATAGGATCTCTTTTCCTCGACCACCCAATTCCAATCAGAACCCGTCTCTCTCTTTCGGATCCATAGTATCTGGTTTTGAGGTCAGTTCATCTTGTAGTAATTTGGTAGTTCTCTCTATATCTTCATCATTTGGTTGCCCATTATAAAGTTTTTGAGTAAGACATGAATTATTCGTTGTCTCATTTCTTTTCTTTATCTATGTGTTAAGCATGAATCTTTGATATTTTATATTGATGCAATGAAAAATACATATGGCCCTAACAATTTGTTTTGGGGTTAACGTATTCTTAAGGAAGGTTGTCTATTTTGTTTTTCTTTTCCTTCTATATGGTTTGATAGATGACTGTGATCATAGCAAAAGACAACAGTGTTTCAGATTTTTAAATTAAAATTTCAATTATAGATTCATCATTTGCGTTTTTGATATGAGTAATACCTGGAAACAAACAAGGCTTAGATGCTTATTATTCATATTCCCAGTGCTGATTGTTCATATTCCCAGTACTGATCATATTCCCAGTGCTTATTGTTCATAACTTGTATGAGTTCTATGATTAGGAATTTTGGTACTAGCAAACAGAATTATATTAGTGAAAGATCTGTTCTTTTTAGTATTTCTCTCTTTAAGTTTCCATGTTTTGCTAATAAAATTCAATTTTTTTTAAGAAAATGAAACTTGTAAAGAAAGATGACTAGCTTGTTGTATTAGAGAAAATGTGTGTTTTGAGGTCAAATTTATTAGAGCATCAAACATGTTGTGATCTAAAGGATTTGAGTTGTGTTTTTGAGGACCGACAGTATGAAAAGCTCATCATGTTTTAAAATGCGCCTCATGTGCTAGCTTTGTGATGGTGTTATTTAGGAAACAGTTGGTATACCATGTATTCATATGATATCATAGAATGGCTGACATTTTGGTGACTTTAACTTCTTCTTTTTGTGAATGAATGTTCTATAGCAATCGGTGAAATATTGCAAATGTATAACAACTGTATGGACAAGTGTATCCCTAGTTCCTCTCACATTTTCTTCAAGTGTAACTTATACTACAGAACTGAGCAATAATAAAATTTGCAAACCTGTGTCAAACATGAACTGCAATGCTGAACTGTAATTAGGCAATGATTAATTTAAACAAATCGTTTGTGTTTTTAATATGAGTAATACCTGGAAACAAACAAGGCTTAGATGCTTATTGTTCATATTCCCATTACTTATTGTTAAAAGTGAAGCTCTTTCACTAGTATACATCAGTGCTTGATACCACAGATTGAACTGAACATGACATGTAGAATTACAAGTATTTCTAGTTATCCAAATATATTGATTGTATCAGTTTGATCACAATTTCTTATATTGATTGTGTAAGTATTTGATATGCTTTTTGAATGTTTATTTCTCCAAACTTTTTAGGTTTCATTATCAGAAAACTTCACTTTCTTATTATGGATAGTAAGATTATTCATGTAACATGAATGAGAGCAGCTGTAACTGTCATAGCTGCAGGAGTAGCTATTATTGAACGAGAAAGAAATAGAATTTATATACCAAGAGAACCACGTATAAATGCAATTGCTCAACAAGAATTCTATATTGATAGCATTTTGAATCGAGGTGATAGACATTGCATCGAACAAATTCGTATGAAACCAGTTGTGTTATATAATTTGTGTGATGTTCTCACAAGTTGTGACCTATTACGATCAACTCAAAATGTGTCTACTAAGGAGCAAGTAATTGTGTTCTTACAAATTATAGGTCGAAACCAAAGATTTTGTTTTATTAGTGGTATATATTATAGGTTTGTTGAAACTATCCATCATTACTTTAGAATTGTATTAAAAGCAGTTCTTAAGTTATACAAACACCTTATCAAAGACCCAGGGGATACAGTTCCCGCGAAGATAATGAATAATCGCAGATTCTATCCTTATTTTAAGGTATGAGAACAATATCAATATTTTTATACATTAATTAATTACATCTAGAAGAAAAGGTTATAAATTATTTTTTTAATGTTTATATAGGATTGTGTGGGAGCAATTGATGGTACCCATGTTCCTGTTGAAATTCAAGGAAAGTTTTGAGGTCAAAAAGAGGGAACAACACAAAATGTTTTAGCAGCTATAACTTTTGATTTGAAGTTTATATATGTTTTAGTTGGATGGGAAGGAAGTGCACACGATTCCTGGGTTTTAGGTGATGCACTATCAAGACCTAGTGGATTAAAAATTCCAGAAGGAATAAATTAAATATTTATAATATGCAATAAACATGTAAATTGTCTAATTAGATAAAGATAATAATAGGTTTTATTTTTTATTTGTAGGGAAATATTATCTTTGTGATGCTGGTTATGATATTCGAAAAGGAATCATTACTCCTTTTTGTGGAGTTCGATACCACTTGAATGAGTTTACAGAACATTCACCAGAAAATGAAAAGGAGTTATTTAATCTTCGACACTCTTCATTACGAACCGCTATTGAGTGAGGGTTTGATATTTTGAAGAGTCGTTTTAGATCAATTGATGGAAAACCTTTTTTGTCACACAAGTGAATATTGTGCTTGCATGCTGTATTATTCATAATCACATAATGGGAGTTGATCCTTATGACTTTCTTATGGAAAAAATATGTTCGGAAAGTGAACCAATTAGAAGAACAATCAGCTTAAGCCAACGGGAGGAGAGGGAAGAGAATAGGGAGTGGATAACAAAAAAGAGAAATGATTGCATCAACCATGTGAAATGATTATAACACTCAAAGAAATTAGTAATTGAGTGTTAATTATATGTGTTTGTTTTTATTATGTCTTTCTTGAGTTTGTATTGTCTTTGTTATATATTTGGATTGTTTGTTGACTTTATTATAATTTATTACGTATTTCATGTGTTCTTTTTTAAATAGTAGTTGTATTTTTTTGTATAAAATTACTTCAATCTAAATATTGTATAATTTTTTTTTGTATAAATTTGTGATTTGTTTTTGTAGAAATGAGTACCACGAAGAATGAAAAATGCAAAGGTAAACACTTCACATGGTCTAAGTCTATGTCTAACATGCTACTTGAGATATTAGTCGAAGAGGCACTTAAAGGAAACAAGTCTTCTTCCACCTTTAAAGCAGAATCTTTTGTAAAGGTAGCTACATAAATTAGTCAAAAGTTCAACGTGCAATACGAGCCTAAGCATGTGGACAATCATCTCAAAACTGTGAAAAAGAATGGGGAATAATAACCCAACTTAAAAATAAAAGTGGTTTTGGTTGGGATGATTGTTTAAAGATGATTACGATTTCAGAAGATGTATATGATGAAGAAGTAAAGGTATGATAAATAGTATATTCTATGTAATTTTTACATTTGCTTTTGTTTCCAAAACTTTATACAAGGAACTGAAAATTATATATTCTAATCTTTATGAACAGACATATCCCAATTATGACAAGTATCTCAACAAAAAACTTGATATGTATGAAACAATGATAATTGTTGTTGGAAAAGACATGGCAACCGAAAATTATGCCAAATCATATGCTGATATCAACCTAGAAGAGAACACTGAAGTGCAATCTATTTCAATTGAAAATGAAGGGGAATATGAAGAAACTTCAAAAGGTAAAGAGACATCTTCCTCTAGTGCACAAAAGAGGCAACATAAGAAGAGAAATTGAATGTATGAAGATGATAGTGTTGAAAAGTTGTCTAAAAAGATTGGAGATGTAACGTTTGCGATTCAAAACCTAAGCAAAAATCAACTTGATGTTAATGACCTATATACAAAAGTGATGAAAATTGAAGGCTTTGAGGAGATCGCTCTTGGTGATGCTTTTGATCACTTGGTCCAAAATAAAATGTTGGCAAAAGCATTTATGGTAAAAAATTCTAATTTGAGAAAAATTTGGGTTCAAAATTTTGTGAACCAATACTATTATAGGCCTGATTGCTAAGATGATTTTACTATGACAAGAAAATCTATGTGTGTTATTTGACAAGTATGTTTACATGTTTTATTTGGTCTAGTATGTTTATGATTGTTAATTTGAACTAATATGTATATGTATGACATCAAAAATTAATATTTATGCATGACAATGTTTGATGTAAGATGTGTATATTTATTTCCTAATGCTTAATTGATATATATTAAATGGATAATTTTCTAAAGATTTTTTTTTTAAAAAAAATCTTTATCCAAAAAACTCATCAAAATATTTTTGTATCTATTTATCTCTAAAAATAAATATGCATACAAAAAAAAAAACCCAAATATCTAACTCTTACTTAATACCATTAACTAATTTGGCTTTCTTAATATTGCCAGAAAATTATTTTGAGCGTTTACAAATGAAAAAATATATTAATATGTTTTACTTAAGAAATATTTCACAAGGTTATATATCTATAATATTATATTTAAAATATTTATATTACATATATAGTTATATTTTATAAAATAAGCTATATATAAATATATGATATAATAAAAAACAATTCATCATTATACTTTTTAAATCTTATTTTTTTTATTGTAAGTGATTAAATATTTATATTAAATATTCTATATATGTTAGATAAACTTTTTTAAAAATAAAATATTAAAACATTAATAAGTTATTTTCTAACTCATTTTCCATGACATAACCAAATACTGAAAAGTGTTTTCCAACTTAATTTTTCATTACACTATCAAACATCAGAAAATAATTCACTTTCCCGGAATTCATTTTCCAAAAAGAAACTACTTTCCAGCAAACAAACGGGGCCTTGAGATCACTAAATTATAAGAATGTTATACTTTGATCCTGACCATACGTTGTCCTAATCAATGGTAACATGTGGGCATATATTGGATATAACATGGACTATATGAAGATATTTGAGTAATCACGGGATGATTCACCACCCTATATGAATTAGAAAAAATGGTTTATCTATTTTCAAATAGTATTGATTGTGAAATCTTTGGCTAAGGTGAAATAAATTCTGAAAAGAGTTTCAAAATCTTATTTAAATAATCAATGACTATAATGTTTAGAACTAACATGATTTGACAAAGCAAACATATTCTATGCTATAATATCTAATTCAGAACATTCTTGATAAAAAGATAATAATTAAACTGAGAAACTAGTCACTAAAAGACTATGTCAAACCACTTATAACTTTTCTAATATTTGGAGAATCAAGACAGATTACTAGATATTGAACTTAATCTTCAAATATAAATCAATCAATTATTGAATTAATAATAAATTAAATTATTTAATTTATTTAATCTTATTTTATTTAGGATTATGATTAATATTTGAGTCATCTTGTTAGGAACATAATGGATCACATATATAAGAACTATTGGTCAAAAATTAAAATGGGATAATTAATCAAGTATGACTTGATTGTAAATAAATTTTAGAAATTTTGGACTAGAATGTAATTAATATATGGTATTGCAATTCTAGAGCTAAAAAAGATTAATTAGGGACTTGATTGAGTAAATTTCTAAAATTATCCTAAAATAATATATGTGATATTATTTAAGGAATAAATTGATATTTTATCTATAAATAGAATGTTATGCCTCTTATTTTTTATGAAAAGAGAACGTGAGAAAAGTACAATACGTAAACACCTAAACATACAAAAGAAAAGAGCTAATACTCTAAAGTATAACAACTCCTTTATCTTAAAAGGGTTTAAGAGATTTCTTACTAGTGGTTCGTATGGATTATCGTTAGAGGCTGGACACTTGGACAACATGTTTGCGACAACCCATCCTTGAAGTAAATATTCAAAGCCGAGAAGAATATCTAATCTAGATTTGTCTAATAAAATTATCGGGATTCCTGAAAATTTTTAAATTTACTGTTTTCGCTGCATGTACTTTAAAAAGTGTTTTTCGCTTGGAAATGCGTCAAAATAATTTTTTTTTTAAAAAAAATTATTCTCGACATCGATAAATTAAAACAATAAAAAAAATATTTCGTTTGAAGCTAAAAAAATTCAAAATCTTTTAAAAGAATAGTTAGATTATAATGTCAAAGAAGGCCTTTGATAGCGGCAAATAAGATGTCTTTTTTTTTTTGTTTTTTCTCCTTTTTGTTTCTGTCTTCCTATTTCTTTTTCTCTAATTTGACTTCTTTTGTAAGTTGTCTTTTTTTTTTTTTTATCTTTTATGTTTTTGATTTCTTGACTTGATTTTTTAAACTCAAAACTCACTGGTATATTAAAAAATGTTAAAAATTAAAAAATAGCAAATATGTCTAGAAATGTATTTTTTGGATTTTTTTTATTAAAAAGTAAAAAATAAATTAAATTATAATAGAGACATATGTTCTGAGTTAGCTGGACAATGCATGCTTCTAAGATAATAAATAAAAAATAATCATGGACGAGGATAAATACATTTATAATTCTGACGTTAAAACTTTTGTACATTTATAGACTCTTTATTTTAATTCATCCATGCACTTTATTTTTCTTACAAATAACTCATAGAAAGAATTAATTAAGATATATATTTTTTTGTTTTTTTTCTTATTTTGTCTCATCTTTTTAGATTAAAACTAGAGAAATAAACTAAAAAAATATTGACAATAAATATATGATAGTATAGGAAAAAATAAACAGATAATATTTATTTTAAATCACCTCAACTCTGATCTTGCCCATGTTTAGGGCTAATTGAAAAGGAAATTCTATTTTCATACATTCAGTACAAGAAGAAAAGATGCATAGATATTTGAGGGGAGGGCCAGTTTCTTAGAGTCTTCTTTGGGGAACACTACAGTTCTGAAAACACCTAAAAAAGAAGAGAAGGGGGAAAAAAATACATTTGAAACGTTTCAATCAATTTAGCGTTGTTATTATGTTTCAATTTATGAATCTGGGTTAGTTCAGATCAATGCTAGGGTTTGAGTCAATGGAAGGGCCTGAAGTGCAGCAAATAGAATTGGGGAGGAGCCCAGAGAGTCACAGTGATTCTGATCCTCTGCTACCGAACCAGGCTGATAGCGAACCAAGTTCCATTCAAGAAATTAGTATTCTTAACGATGATGATATTGAAAACGGTTCTGTTCCTTGCTGCCGTATCTGTCTCGAAACCGATTGCGAAGAAGGTAACATTTCAAGACTTTTTTTTTAAAATGAAGTTCATGAGTCATGTTTGTTGTTTGTTTGATTTTTAATTTTGTATTATTTTTCTAGGTGATGAAATTCTTAATGTTTAATTATTTTTCTAGGTGATGAATTGATATCTCCATGCATGTGCAAAGGTACCCAGCAGTTTGTTCATCGTTCATGCCTTGATCACTGGCGCTCAGTTAAGGTAAAGTAATTGCTGTACGTGTGTGTTTTTGGGTTTTGGATTTATAATAAAAATTTTTTCTGAATGAAAATCTAATCTAAATAGGAAGGATTTGCTTTCTCTCATTGTACAACTTGTAAAGCTCAATTTCATCTCCGAGTTGCTTTGTTCGAGGACAACTCTTGGCGCAAAATGAAATTCAGACTTTTTGTTACAAGGGATGTTGTCATTGTATTCTTGGCTGTGCAAACTGTGAGTAATCTTACTTTCCTCTTTGTTGGCTAAAATACTTCCATCCTATTCCTATTAATGCACTATAACACTACTTTCTGCAATCTCAAGCCTATTTTCTTCATATATATATTGGAAGGGTCAAAGTAATTTTTCCTTTTTTTACTTTATGTTCGAAGCCCATATATTTCCAAACTATAAATGTTTTCGAGGTCTTGCGTTGCTTCCACATCATTGCATAGGAATCACTTGATTTGTACAACTTTTCCTTTATGGTTATCATAAGCAGTGATGATGACATCTTAATGTACTTTTCCATTATGCTGGAAAACTTGTCTGGAATGACAAAATAATTGATAAGAACTTGTCTGCAACTTTCTTTATGGTTATCATAAGCATGTTGATTTGCCTTTTCAATCCTCTGATTTTCAGTTTCCAGTTGCTGATTTAACTTTTCTAAGCTTCCAGTATTTTGTGTTCTTGTTTCTGCTTCTTCAGATTGCTCTTGACCTTATGTGGCTGTTTGTAAGCTTCAAGTTGTAGTTTTGGCAAAACGGGTTCCTGTGTAGCTTTTTCTACATTATGCACTAGTTTTTCTTGTTCTTGTATTGACCCATGTCGTTGTTGATCTACCTTTGACACTTATGGGTTAAGATTTTCTAGTTGTTGTCTTTGCTTTTTCTGGATGCAGGACAAGTTCTAGGGGACAGTTTGTAGTTGGTTGTTCTAGCTGCAAACATGATTGGGACCTTCATTGCTCCACTTTTTGAATTTGCTGTTTACTCAAATCAGGCTGCATAGTTGTCTGTCTTTGTGTCGTTTCCTTCATTTGCGGATTTTCCATGAGTTGCTAGAGCATTAATAAACCATGAAATCTCATGCAGTAACTTATCCTGCTCATACTCTGTTAAGATGCTTCTATAGGATCTCCCATGATGTGAGAATGTAGTGGAGAGATAGGCTCGGCTGATGCAGGACAAATCTAGGGTAACATTCGTATTTGGCTGTTTATTAGGTTAGGTTGTAGAATTTAGGGCTTTAACCAGCAGAATCTGAGTCAAGCATCTCAAGTTCTTAGGCACATTGAAAAACAGATCTGAAAGTAAAGAAATTGGAAAAAAACAGAAATAAACTTCTAGCCTCGCACTAAAAGTTTTAGTACTCACTCCTAGATTGAAAGCCTTACACTCTCACATAATTTAGCAAAAAGCTTCACTTCATTCAATATATAAATCTGTCATAATCTGATTAAAATGCTACAAGCATATTTATGTGCTTGGGTTATGGCTATTTCTAATTAGACTTGGATTCTTAAATAAGAAACACAAATATTCCTATTTGACTAGTAAAGGAAAAGCTCAATAAGAAATTAAATGTTTCTAATTATTCCTAAATAGCTAGCAAATATCCTCTTTGCAGGAAATTTACTGAAATTACAATCTGCTCTTGCTTAAATCACTAGGCTGCATCATCTATCTACCATTGAAAACCTATATGTTCTATTTTTATGCCTGAGAAAATCTCTCTTTCAGGTCATCGCAGCAATGGGTGGTTTTGCATACCTTATGGACAAAGATGGGACCTTCAGGAATTCATTCAGTGATGGATGGGATCGTATATTGTCCAAGCATCCCATACCATTTTATTATTGCATAGGTAATGATCATGGTTTTTTCATTATTCAACTTGTAATTAATTCCAACTACTTCAGGGGCTGAAGCATAGTTCCGCTGACTTATTGCTCGGATCAAATTCTAATCTGAATCTCTAGTGCTGTCATGTATTGAATTAAAATGCTTTTTAAGCAGCATCAATCAATTTCTGTAATTTGAAAGCATTTATATTTAATTTGATATCCAAGGTTACAAAATGAAATATTGTTGGGAGGACAGATTGTATGAGTAGAAATATACTCTGAGTTAAGAAGTCTGATTGCTCTTGCTGCTGAAATTTGATTCTGGTTTTTAAACGTCTGAGTGATCTGAGCTGCATTTTTGTTGTATCTGCTGTTGTGGCATCCTCTTTGTTGCTAAGGTTATATCTTTTTGGTTGATGTGTTACTTTTTGCTTTTGCTTGCTTGGTGGCTGTTTTTGATTTCATCTGCTATGAGTTTAATCTGTATCTGGTATTTGGTTTTTAGGTAGCCAAGCTGTTTGGTTTCTTCTGGGTTTGGCCTTGGTTTGTCGGGCATTTGTTGCTTTCTTTCAGTGCTAGCTATTACTTTCTAACTTATTTATAAGCTTTTGCCTGCCTTTGCCTCCTTAATATGTTGACCTCTGATTTATCAAAAAAGGAGAGGGAGAGGGGTGCAACTGATGGTTGTGGCACTAGGTTCATATGTTGTTTTCTCATTCTGTATCTGGTTGCTTTAGTTGCTGATTTCAGAATGGCATGCTGATCCTTGGCAAAGAACCACCTAAAGTATTTAATATTGTGTAAATTTTGTGATTGTTTTGTCTCACTGGTTTATTGGTGGTGCAGTGTTATTTGCTGTTTTTCTGTATGTTGCAAGGCAAAGCAGAAGGCATCACTTATTTTAACCCTTTTCCCTTAACATCCAGTTCAGCGCAGGATACTGGCTACTACTAAACTATTGCTGTCTGTGCTTTGTGTAAATGAATTGTAACAGGAGTACTGGCTTTCTTTGTGCTTCTTGGGTTTTTTGGCCTCATACTACATTGTTCCTCCTTCAATAGTAATGATCCAAGGATGGCTGGCTGCCAGAACTGCTGTTATGGATGGGGAATTTTGGACTGTTTCCCTGCTTCCATGGAGGCGTGCTTTGCACTGGTTGTAGTTTTTGTCATCATCTTTGCCATTCTTGGAATTGCATATGGCTTCCTTGCTGCCACCATGGCCGTTCAAAAAATTTGGCAGAGACACTACCACATCCTCACTAAGAGGGAGCTTACAAAGGTAAGCTCTGAATCCTTGTTGTTTATTTTTATTTCATTCCTGCTATACATTTGTTGTCTGAACCCAGTGTGGTGAGATCTTAACAGGACTTAGCTTTCTTCTTCTTCTTCGCCCCCCCTCCTTTTTTTAGGGGTTTATTTATTTGCAGTCTAGAATTCAGAAATACTCAACTGCTCTAAAATTTTGTAGGAGTACATAGTGGAGGATCTACATGGCTCGTATACTCCAGCGAAATTGGATTCTGAACATGAAGAATGTCTGAAAATACTAAAGCTTTTATAATGATGAGTAGAGGATATGTACAAGACATGTTGGAATGAGTCTTAATTAATTAGTAGTTACTTGCTACTTTGTGTATTTGGAAAGAAGAAAAAAAAAAGTAAATTATGTAATGTCTTTGTTCCCTAAAAGTTGATCAGAGCAAAGGAAAGAGACATTTGTGCTCTCTTTCAGCCTTTTTCAAAACAATTGACTGACCTGAATTTCACTACTCTTTGTGTTATATTAATATGCATGCATCCCTGAAAGGATTAAACCACTTGTGACTGGAATCCTGTTGTGTATTTCAAATATGCAATTGGCCTTGTCATTTAAATTTGCTAGTTCAGTCAACAGGATCGATCTGGATTCCCTACATTTATCCGATTCTTGTGACGAGTAAAAAAACAATGAAAAAGAAGGGTTTTTGATAGAGCAGCTGAGGAGTCCACATTATGGGACAGAACAGAGCTGCCGGCCGGCACTTGTGAAGTTGGTAATTCCGTTGTAAATTGTAATTGACAGGATTCATTTATTTTTCATTTAGTTAGACAATAAAGGTATCTTATAACGAGTTTTAAGATACAACTCCTTTTGAATCGTGTACGGGCATCATCATCTCTCACATTCGTCGGATGCTGCATCATGGGCATTTTAGAGGGTGATTGATGATACAACTCCTTTTGAATCTTGTACGACAGCTGTGTTCAGGAAAGGAAAACACAATTTTTATTTTTATCAAATGACAGAAGAAATTAGCATGCTAGCAGCTATTAATTCATCAAAAAGGGTATGTATTGCTGTCCAACGGTAAACCACTGGCAGGGTTGGAATATTAGTTTGAAACCGTTTCTCTCTTAATTTTTATACTATAAGAAGTGTCATCCGCTTTCATTTCCGGTTAGCTAGCTAGGTGTTCTTAGCAATTGATTTCTCCGAACGTCATCAATCACGCCCGGGCTTGGATGCTCATTGCGTCCATTTTTCAAGCCTGTAGGTACGTGTGATAGAACAACATGGGTGGTTTTTCTGGAATTAAATAGTTTCATGCATGAATTAATAAGAGTTGTTTTTTATTCTAGCAATGAAGAACTTGTTCAATTCCCCATTCAAAGGCATCGTTGAAGACTTCAAAAGTAGAAAAGCATGCTACAACCAAGATTGGAGCAATGCATTGTGTTCCGGTCCCAGGTACATACGTTACGTACATGATCATTTTAACAATTTAAACTTCTTTTCTTTTATTTGCTTCTTTTTGCCCCCTACAAATATTGGTTTTGATTGTTTCGATATTTGAATGTTCATGTCAGGATATTGGCTCCAACAACTTATATGTTCTTTGCTTCTGCTCTTCCTGTTATCGCTTTTGGCGAGCAACTTAGCAAAGAAACAGGTTCTTACGTACTTCAAAGAAGTATTTATCTGTGTGTTACGTCTCTACTTGTCACACACACACACACACACACACAATCTCCCGAATGATCTTGATTTCTCTCTTCAGATGGAAGCTTGAGCACCGTTCACACGCTGGCTTCTACTGCTATATGTGGTATCATACACTCGTTGTTTGGTGGCCAGCCTTTGTTGATCTTAGGAGTTGCAGAGCCCACTGTAATAATGTATAGTTATTTATACAGTTTCGCAAAAGGAAACAATGCGATTGGGAAAGAGCTCTACTTGGCTTGGGTTGGATGGTAACAAAATCCAACCTCTTGCTGTTCCTGTGTGTTTGTGTGTGTGTATGATCATAAACAATTCAAAATTACATATCTCTATAGTGCTTACACAACATATAAATTAAATTGAATTTGTGTAGGGTGTGTGTCTGGACAGCTCTCCTGCTCTTTCTTCTCGCGATATTCAATGCTTGCACAATTATCAATAGATTTACAAGGGTTGCCGGGGAACTTTTTGGCATGTTGATTGCAGTTCTTTTCATTCAACAAGCTGTGAAGGTATCTTCTCCATCAGGAATTTTAAACGAAATGTATACAGAAACAGCACAAGTACTGCTTCATCTTTTCATAAAATTGTTGTTTCAATTGCAGGGTATATTAGGAGAATTCAGAATCCCTGAACATGAAGACCCAAATTTAGAAAAATATAATTTTCAGTGGTTGTATACAAATGGGCTGCTAGGTGTTATATTCACCTTTGGTTTACTATATACTGGTTTAAAAAGCCGAGGGGCAAGATCATGGCAGTACGGCACTGGTTTGTGAAAAGACTCGTGATTCACTTCAATAAGAACATCATGACTTTCATCTACAAAAATCTAATTTTCATCACCAATGCAGGATGGTTTCGGACTCTCATTGCGGACTATGGAGTTCCTTTAATGGTATTAGCATGGGCAGCATTGTCATTTGGTGTAGCGGGGAAACTTCCTTCCGGTGTTCCTAGGAGGCTTGAAAGCCCTCTTCCTTGGGACACTGCATCCTTGAAGCATTGGACTGTAATCAAGGTAACGTTATGTAGATGTTTACTTTGAAACCCTTTTGAATCGCCTGTCCAGGAGGCTATTTTCTTCCTTTTGTTTTGGAATGCAAATGTTTGTGTCACTTTTACATTGGTATAAACTGTATTTCTTTTCATATTAATTAATCAATAAATATAATTTTCTCAACTCACAATACACTATCCTCGTTTAAATTTCAGGATATGGCTAAGGTCCCACCAGCATACCTATTTGCTGCCTTCATACCCGCTGTTATGGTCGCTGGTCTTTATTTTTTCGATCATAGTGTCGCTTCACAAATGGCACAACAGAAGAACTTCAATCTCAGGAAACCATCTGCTTACCATTATGACATTTTAGTCCTCGGGGTTTTGGTATATAACCTAAATTCCTTTGCCTTCTCAACATGTATGCAACTCCCCTCATCTCCTAGGTGAATTCATCAGGTTTTAAACGTTTCTTTCATTGAACTATCCAGACTCTGTTCTGTGGATTGATTGGACTCCCTCCATCCAATGGAGTACTCCCACAATCTCCTATGCACACGAAAAGTCTGGCTGTGCTCAGTAAACAGGTTGGTTAGGCAAGTTTGTGCTATGTCCTATGACAAAATGATTTTTTTAACAGTTTCAGTCTCATTATTTTGGAATACGAATTCAGTTGATAAGAAAGAAGATGGTAAAAGGTGCCAAGGAATGCATGAAGCAAAATGCCAGCAACTCAGAAATCTATGGCAAGATGCAGGCTGTGTTTATAGAAATCAACAGAACTCCACTGGTAATTTCACAACTTATGTAAAAAGGGCATCTATATCACTGGTTCCTGGGGCAAACTTCTGTAATCTCATCTTTTTTGGCAGTCAGTTCTTATCATGGCTTTAGTTTAGTATGCAGAAGTAAGAACATGGTTAAAACTTGCTTCAAAATTTTTTTAGCCCTTGATAATGGCATCATTCTGTTGCAGCCTTCAGCAGCTAATGAGTTGAAGGACTTGAAGGATACGGCTATGAAAGATGATGATGGAGGCATTGCATATGGTAACTTTGATCCTGAAAAACACATTGATGCTCACTTGCCGGTTCAAGTTAATGAGCAAAGGTTTAGCAACCTTTTGCAATCACTTCTCGTGGGAGTATCATTGCTTGCCATGCCCATAATAAAGAAGATACCAACATCAGTGCTATGGGGATATTTTGCTTACATGGCCATTGACAGCCTCCCTGGGAACCAATTCTGGGAAAGAATCTTGCTGCTTTTCGTTACCCCTAGTCGATGTCATAAGTAAGTTGCACTTTTATAAATTCTTTCCTGTTAGGTCCTTAAATGTTTGGTATGTTGCTTGTGCATACATGGAACTCATGAAAACATTGGTTAGGCAAATAAAATAGGCATTAGATGTAATTTCACATGCTAATATCCTCTCATTTTGAATCTTCTTCGAGCAGGATATTGGAAGCTCCCCATGCTTCATTTGTAGAGAATGTGCCCTTTAGGCATATTTCAATGTTTACGCTTTTCCAATTAGCATACCTTCTCATTTGTTTTGGAGTGACATGGATACCCGTTGCTGGGATATTGTTCCCCTTGCCATTCTTCCTACTTATAAGCATACGTCAGCATGTCCTTCCTAAGCTCTTTCACCCATTTTACCTTCATGAGCTGGATGCGGCTGAGTATGAGGAAATCGAGGGAGCTCCAAGACGCGGTGGTGCAGTCTCATTCAAGGTATGTGGGCTCACTGTCTTAATGAGTGAATTGCACAAGTCTAGTTTCCACCTGTAGTTAATTCCTGGAATTCATTATCTTGTGGAAATATTTAGATTTAAGTTACCTTCTTGCTTAGTTTTTTAATTGCAAATATTATTGTTAGCATTTATTGTTTTGGTGATGATCCTTGTTAACTCACATTATTATTCTTTTTTGCAAGTTCAAATACTTTGAAACCTTGAATCGTTTCATATTCTTTTCCCTGAATTCTTCAGCACTATAAAATTGATTTTACTGAAAAAAATTGAAATGTGGTATTTTAAAAATCTTGTCAACATGCACAAAATAAGCTTAATAGTATATTATGTTTTAACAATGATTTCAGTAAACAGAACCATATCTGTCAGTTATCTGCTTCTGAACGTAACTCTAACTCACTGCTTAGTAGTAGACTTTATACTAGCACTTTATGTTGCAGCAATATTTTAGAGGAATTCTGAACTTGAATCTTTGGGAATATTTATTAAGGTCAATTTCTGAGTTACAAAGAACCACCTGTGATGTCCACATTTGCAGGAACGAAATGGTTCGGTTGATGGTATAGATTTAAGTTTATGTGATTCTGAGATACTGGACGAGCTGAGCACCAGGAGAGGAGAGTTGAAGCTTATATCGAAAAGCTTCGGTGATGATAAGATTTTTCAGGTAAGACCATTCAAAATGCAGTACAGCACTATTTAAGATAAACTGTAGCGCAGTGTCGATCTGATTAGAAAAACTTAAAACATTTCTAGAAAGAATAGGATTTTCTACAAGTTGAAAGACAAGATAGATATCTGCGTTTACATGAACATGGGTTTTCTGCCCATAAGAAATCAACTAGAAGTACATTGATCAGAAAAGAATTGTCTAAAAACAGTAACAAAGCATTGCCCATGTAAACAGTCTCCTGAAAGTATAGTTATCTCCAACTTTCTCTATGAAATATGAAATGTTGCACGAGTACTGTAGACAATGTGTTGATTGTTGAAGACTGAGAAAGTGTTTTTGGCTTTTGCAGGTGCATCCTGGCGAGGATTCGGAAGGCGGTCTTTGAAGATTATGAAAAGCAGCTTTCTGTAAGGGATCAAGTTCACCTGGGGAGGGTTTGTGAAGAAACCGTAGCGTGTTAATGCAACTGGATTTGATCTGTGCAATCTCTAAAATAATTATTTTACAGTCTTAAAAAGAATTCTACCTTTAACAGAGAGAGAATAAGTAGAGCAGCAGCTCAATGATTTAAGCCTCTAATCAATTTGGTTATAGTGATCCAAGTCATATGGACTATACTTGTAAATTTGCTGATCCACAGTTTATGAATAAATTCATCAACGGTCAGGAAAACCTACAAATATTATCATCTTAGCTCTAGCTTAAGAAAGTATTGTACAAAAATACTTTTCTTGCCTTAATTTGGTCTTCAAGAAGCAAAGCCTAGCTGCGATTCTCACAACCGCAGATAATTAAAAATGATACGGTTGCTGGAAGCTTATTTTAGATTGACAATGAAAAGATATGCATTCTGCTGGCAGTCATTCCTTAGCAGGATTAGCTGTTTTTGACGCAGAAGAATAGAAATTCGAAGCATTCATATTCATATTCATTTATCACAACGACTGAAATTTGGTAAGGGTAAACTGTATCCTCTCTATCCTAGAATTTTAGGTCGTGGGCAGAATTATTAGCCCATTTGACCCATTTAGAAGTTGTCCCAATTGGCAATTGTGGGGTTGTTATATATATATATATATATATATATATATATATATATATATATATATATGAGAGAGAGAGAGAGATTCTTTAGCTATACACTAGAAACTCAGCCCGCGCTACGCTGTGGGGTCAATTTGTTTTACATAAAAAATATAAAAAAAATTAAGATCTAAGAGTGTTAGGTCTTTTTGCAAAACTATACCTAAGAGCATTAAGTTTGTCTACTACATCTGACCTAGAAGTTATATTTATAATATTAATAATAATATTAAACTTGCATGACTCAAGTTTAAGTGAATTTAGTTGCAACATCAAACCCGGAGCCTTAGATATGGGTTTGGCTGCAATGTCGTGTTACAACAGTGTGATAATTAAAAAGGAAAAAAATTTAATATTACAAAATGAAATTAAAAAAAAAATTAATTGAAAAGGAAAAAAACAATAAAGCAAAGCATTAGTCCGATAAATAGAGCTTTGCAAGGAGGGGTACAGTAAAATCCTCTCATGAGATCACAATAATCTAATGAACAATAAACAAAACAAATCATAAAGTTTAATTCTTAATCAAATCGATTTTAAAAGATGAAATTCAAAGAAAAAAACTACTTAAGAAAAAGAAAAAAAAAATCTGAATCAACTGGTTTAACCCGTCAAACTTGGGATTCATGTCATGAAATTGGAAGAAAAAAGGTTGATGCCTTTTAGTTATAGTTAATTACAATATTTAAATATGAAATTTGAAGAAAAAAACCATTGAAGAAAAAGAAAAAAATTCTGAATTAACTGGGTTGACCCACCAAATTAGGTTACAAAGAAAAAAAAAGCCTATATGAAGAAAAAAACTAATGAAGAAATAAAAAAAAAATCTGAATTAATTGGGTTAACCCTTCAAACTAGGTTAACCAATCAAACATGAGATTCGTGTCATGAAAGTTTGATAACTGAATAGAAAAAAAGATTTTACGGGTTAACCTAGAATTAGCCGGGTTAACCCGTCAAACCCGGGATCCGTGTCATGAAAGTTTGATAACTAAATAGAAAAAAATTTAACATTAACAAACTAAATTAAACGAAAAAATTAATTAAAAAGAAAAACCAGAAAAAAAATCTGGGTTAACCCGTCAAACCTGGAATCTGTGTCATGAAAGTTTGATAACTAAATAGAAAAACTTCAATATTAACAAACTAAAAAAAAAATTCATTAAAAAGAAACAAAGAAAAAAAAAAAAAAATTGCCCAACCTTTTCACTGTGGGTTAATTATAATATTAAAAGATGAAATTAGAAGAAAAAAACTAATGAAGAAAAAGAAAAAAAATCTGAATTAACTGAGTTAACCCGTCAAACCTGAGATCCGTGTTATAAAAGTTTGATAACTAAATAGAAAAAACTTTAATATTAACAAACTAAATTTAAAAAAAATAATTAAAAAGAAAAAAAAAGAAAAAAGCAAAAAAAAAATACTAAACAAAAAAAAGATTATTTTAAAAGAAAAAAACAAAGAAAGAAAAGCCTAAATGAAGAAAAAAACTAATGAAGAAAAAGAAAAAAAATCTGAATTAACTGGGTTAACCCGTCAAACCTGAGATTCGTGTCATGAAAGTTTGATAACTGAATAGGAAAAAAAAAAATTACGGGTTAACCCAGAATTAGCCGGGTTAACCCGTCAAACCTGGAATCCGTGTCATGAAAGTTCGATAACTAAATATAAAAAAAAATTAACATTAACAAACTAAATTAAACAAAAAAATTAATTAAAAAGAAAAACCAGAAAAAAAAAATTCAGGTTAACCCGTCAAACCCGGAATCCGTGACATGAAAGTTTACTAACTAAATAAAAACAATTAACATTAAAAAAATTAAACAAAAAAATATTCATTAAAAAAAACAAAGAAAAGAAAAACAAAAAAAATAGCTTTAAAAAACAAAGAAAAAAGGAAAAAAAAAACAGCATTAAGAAAAAGCAAAACGCAAAAAAAAAAAAGCTCAGCCTTTTTAATGTTGACTGCACTGT
>Ga0307515_10008678_pt1 | contig 19771 bp, 14 predicted proteins | sample 17_EM_MG_FD_194513 | JGI IMG/M metagenome (GOLD analysis project Ga0307515, IMG submission 194513) | Populus trichocarpa ectomycorrhiza microbial communities from riparian zone in the Pacific Northwest, United States - 17_EM | ecosystem: Host-associated > Plants > Roots > Unclassified | place... | reverse complement strand
GTCCAAACCAATACAACTGCATAATTGACTCAATTTACATGCAGATACATACTACAAAAAAATGGGTTAAATAATGAATGGATAGATATTAACATATAAATTGGCAATGACATATATCATATGTTTAGTATATATGTGATGTTTGGTTGGGCTTGAAACTTTAGCTTAAATTTAATAGGGTCTTTGACTTAAATAATACATCTAATTAACATAGAAAACAATATATGAATCAATGGTAATCATATTGAAGTAAAGTTGACTTACCATTTGCAAGAAATTCTTGAATATTTTAATTATAATAATAGTCAGCTACTTGAGATCTCAACTACTTACATATTATCCAACTCCTCTATTACTATGAAGCTCTTATTAAATTATCAATTCTTGGAAATAGAGTGGATAATACTGTCCAAATACAAATAATAAATATTTATCTATCATTATGGACAGTTATATTCAGCTTAGATAGTGAATATATAACAGAATGGGAAGAAGTATAAGAACATGATGAGTAATGTAAAGAAGATGGAAATCATCATATAGGACAGACTCAGATATGCTACTGATTACATTATACTTCCATTGTAAAGGTATATATCATAAAATCAGGTTATGTAAATATTGTTACAAAGGTATATTCATTATGATGACAAGTATACTTTAAACTACCATTCCACGTAGCAGTGAATATTGACAGACTATAATAGTCCTAATTTCCAGTGTTACAATGTCTTGATCGCCTACAAACATTTGAAAGTGTGAAATGCAGTATGGGCTTTGGTTCAGTTGAACAACATAATGATGTTTAACTCTAGAATTACTCTAAAAGATCTATAGAGTAAAAGATTTGATTCATAAGTATTTGAACATCCCATATTATGACAAATTTTAGTATCTTAAATGTAACTGAGAGTTCATACAAGTGTGTTAACTAACAATTTCAGTACTCAAACTAATATGATAATGGATAGATTCAATATTAAATAGATACTCTATTACATTGCACTGACCCATGATAGATTTAAATGGAATCTGCGATTGTATATATAGCAGTATATACTGTAGATATTTGTGATAATGAAAACTGAATATAATAATACCTATTGAATTTTGAACTTTGCTTACCTGAAGTTGTAGACATACTCTGCCAAATTCATAATACTGATAAACCTACAACTCATTGCAGTGTCAAACATAATCCATGGTAGAATGATAAATACATTTAGAAAGTAGAAGAAGTTAATTGGATTTGGTTCTAACAGTGAGAGATTCAATCCTGCCAAGAACAAGGCTGCTGTCAAGCAGTATGTCAAATATATAAACCATGGTAGACATCAATTTGTATGTTGCGATCAGTTGAAACTGACGTTCAATATCAGTTGGTCCCGTCTCTCGTCAGCTTTCGGGCTAGATTGGGGTAGATATGTAGTTTAAAATTTGTATATTTGGAATGACTATTCGACCTAACTAAAAAGGCTCGAATATATTCAAAGATAACATATTGGTACAGTATACTGATTGACTAGTTCCAGAGCGCTCTATCGAAAATTACCATTCTATTCACCAATGAAGCGAAAAAATGCCCACTCTAAATCAAGTAACATTCCCAGTAAATCCAATAAAATTCATATATTGTTGGTATATACCATTATTTCTTCATAATATCAACAAGACAATGCATATAGTATACACCATTCTGGCCAATATAGCACAAGATATCATTGGATTTAGTATGAACTGAGTCAAGATTGAGAATTGTATAGATTGGATTGCAATATACACTCTAGGAGGCAGTCAAAACTGAGTAAGCAATATTTTACACTCAGCAGATTGTGACATAGTGTGCAAGATCTTCTGGCAAATATCTGACAGAGATCAATTTCAACAATTTTGCTAATCTCTGAAATAATAAAACCAATATCACAAACATGAGGCTGAAAAAAAAGCATTATAGGTTAGTCAAAGTTTATAAATATAGATTGGTACAATAAGAATACCAATATTTGTAGGCAACTCAATCAGCTTTGGGCAACCAAAACTGGTTAAACACAGCTATATAATAGATTGTGCAACGTGAATAGACATTAAAGGCTATCTGTTGGGGTTTCGGATATAATCTCGGTATATTATTTAAATTGTATGAAACACCTTCACTTGTACCTCTAATTACACTAATTATTCCATTTTTTAGTTGAACTAAAATAGTCAACTTTGGATAGATATATAGGTTAGACAATGATGTTATTAAATGTGAAGAGAATAGTACATAAGATAGTATATCTTACTCTGATGAACAGCATTGAAGAAATGTTGATTTGAATGATTCTGAAAATGAATATAAAGGAGATCCCAATCATATGTCAAATATCGTATCTTGTAGGCATGTTCCATTTATCAAGATCTTCTATAGAAAGCAGTGATAGTGCAATTTTGTATTCCAGATATAGTCACATCTGGATTACAGTAAATGTATACAGTTAAATATGCTATAAGTGAGTTATCTATTATCAATATTAGTGGAATATAAATATTACACAAATACAAAAAATTCATTGAGTAATTTGATTGTGGAGAATTGAAGTTAGAGTAGTATTGATTTTAATATATGAAAGCATATGTAAGAAGTATATGCACAGCCATATTGAAGGAAGTCTATTGATGCTACTTTCTTGGAATAAATTGATTACAACTGTAATGTGATGGAGACATAAGCCCAAACCGATTGTGAAAGTGTTTGGGACTGACTATCAGAGCTGCTTCCATGACTGATGCAACAATAATTGGAGTAACAGATATAGTATACTATATAGTTGATGCACCAGAAATGTTCAAATAATATACCGAGTATGTATGAATTATCCATCATACATTAGCATTGTCAAAATGGAAATAATTAATGTATAATCTTCAGAATTCTCTTGGATAAGTATTGACTACCAATACAGACAATTATGTATCAAAAGTTGAGATATCAGAATGATCCAATCAGACTGTAGGTTTAATATTTCATAGCAGATAACAGCTAATAACTATGCTGTATATATTTGAAGCTTGTTGGAGTAGGCTAATCATTGTTGTTGAAAGCTTGCTAATAGACCGGCTGAGTAACCAGTCTATCGGCTCAGTATATTTAGAATATCCGATATATTTCCTCATACTGCACTGTTAAATACACATGACTCATTATAATGGGTTTGAATAGACTATTATAATACCTGTGCAAAAAAAAATATCAGTACTACAGGCTGTAGTGGAAACGATTATCAACGCTTCCTGTTGTATGATATTTGTTGCCGAGATAATCGTCTCTTATTAGGTGTTATCATTACTAGGTACATTATTAGTAGTGAAACAGCTTACTGTATCAAGTATTTGATACCTTATGATCAATCATCCAAATACAATGGCCATGCGAATACTTCTGAAATGGCGGCACATAACCCCCGGCCATGTACTGGCCATTCCCCATGGTCGGCTTTGTAGGGCAGACTTTGAGTGCGGTCCTCACGTGATGTTAGGGTTGAGCGGTGGAGCCGCATTTACTTTACTTCTTGGGTACGTGTCAAATAGATGAATAGACAAGTCAATATACGCATCACTAATTTGGCAGCTGCACCATAAGTCGACGTACGCTTCCCTCTGTGCCAGGATTGGTCCATCAGGCTTGCAACAAGATTTAGATTGCTAGTGATATTCTTACCTATACATCTACATTGACTATTACTTGCATTCACCTTTGCCACTGTATCTTACAATTATCACAGGTATGCCAGTGAGGCCAAACCCTGGCATATGTGCCATCACAACCAGTAACACAACCAAAGCACATCATGACAAAGACAACAAAACCATCAATGACCAATTTCATATGTCCCAGTAGTAAAGAGATAATGCCAAATCATTTAAATAAGATATTACACAGACCAAATAATTCAAACTAGCTTATGTAGTAATAGTGAGTATGCAAAAACTGGGCATGCAGTTGCAGGTACCATTTGAAGAAGTGACAACTTCTAACTCAGCTGTGCAGAAAACCACAATATTTGAAAATAAATTAACTGTTATTGAAATATCTGAAAGTAAATAAAATAATATGCCCTCAACTATTATAAATAACAAATATAATCATCATCTACTTGAATTTAATCAACATTAGTGAAAAACAACCCCAGGAAGATTATTCTGTAGTTAATAGAATTTGAACTTGGATGACAATTTCATTTATTCATACTGTGAAAGAAACAGTGTATTCTCAAGATGAACTCTCCTGTTTTGTTGTATACTTACTTTCAGTTAATATTAAATGCAACAGATCTATTATACCAATTATTTTATTTCAAATTGCCACTAAACGATTTATAAGAAATATATGGAATACCACAGAAAGAATAAACTATAATAGTTATTAGAAACGACTGGAGCTGGTAGATATGTGAGTCGCATTGAAGATTTATCACAAAATTGATAATGACCCAGAAAGGGCTGATGTTGAGAATACAGTCAATATCATTGCCAAGTAGAGTTTATAATCACTGGAGGAATAAACAAAAGAAGTTCAACTTGATATGTACTATAATATCTAGTTAGTGAAAAATGGGTCTATATTTCAAGTATTAGAAAACTACCTCCAATATACCAAAAATACAAAGATAGTATATTTAAAATCTACCACCTGGATGGATTAGATTACAGATACTAAAAAGTTTGAAAATAATGATTTGATTTGTTTTCATATTTAGAGATGTAGATTTAGATACCTAGTTGAAACTATTCTGAGATAGATAGTAGGTATAACACGGAATATGATATAGCATTGTATTCAATTGAGTTGAATTTGAATAATTTTATGATTAAGTAATATAGTAATATACTACTGGCAGTAATGGAGAAATTATAAAGATTTCACCATTAATATCTCACTTTTAATTTACTAAGTCTTACATTACCATGATATATAAGTTCAAAGTAATTTGAATTTTGATTTTCTACAGAATAAATAATTAGCCAAAGTATGTTCAATGAATGTAAATGTAACAGGTGGGGTATGATGTAAGTGATATTGGAACCATTAATGTAAGATGGGGCCAAGGCCAAGAACACAAAACACATATCGAGAAAAACAAGACAAGGCAAGAGTCGAAGGTGTTCAACGTCGTCTGTTTCTTTGCTATTCCAGAGAATGAATCAAGTGAGAAGAAAAAGACCTCCTCCAACAACTAGTGTTAGCGACGGGTCCGGGTAACCTCCCAGCGGTCCGGGTTTGTACTACAAACACGGGTCGGTGTTGCTCTGGACCAGACCAAAAACCTAACGTGCTGCCACTTGGCGGGCCAAACATGGACCCGAACCCCTCAACCTGCTGGTCTTGCAAGGTTTTGATCGACCCATCGGTTTGAATCTCCGGTTCTGTGTTTTGGGTTTTTCTATCGTTTGTCGCATTCAGATATGCTACTGTTAATAGTAAAATGCTGATAATTGTCACATCACTGTCTTTTTTTAATGTATTGGCAGCCTTAATGTTCGCAACAAACAGAGACACTGGCCCTACCCCATCCTGAAAATGAGCGTCGATGGAGCGTCAACAATTATTGCTCATATATCTTGGGTAATCTGCGGGGTGATAGGTTGCAGACAGTCATAAACGAAGTATTGGCCGCCTAAATAAAAAACAGAGCAAGCGAAACTCTCCCTGCCACATCATGACAATGGGCGTCAACCGAGTGTCGATCATTGTTGGCCTTGCATCATGGTAAATCACACTGCGATGTGGCTGTGATTGCTTATATACATCATTTTGACTGTGTTGGTATGCTAAACGGCTCAAGAACACTAAATGGTTGCTCTGTAAATAAAATATATTGTTACTGGCCTGGAGGCTGTCGTGGGAATATCCCATGCTTATCTCCCTATAAACGCTGCAATATCCGTGTGTATGAACACTTGTGAACAAGTGCCACTCATATTACTGAAGATTCAAGACCAAAATCTGGTGATGCTTCATTGACACTCATATTCAAGATGCGCAGGAAGGGTATCGCGATCTGTTTTGCCCAGAAAGATGGCCATTAATTCCTTTATGACTGTCTGCAACCTATCGCCCCTCAGATTACTCTGGATGCAAGACCAGAAATTGTTGACACTCTTTTCACACTCATTTTCAGGATGGGGTAGGGAGTGTGTAGTTATGATTATTGCGTAAAAAGGCGGCCAATACTTATATTATTTATAACCATGAACAAATCAATTGTTAATTACCTGACTTGCAATACCTGAAATTGTTGATGCTCTGTTGACGCTCATTTTGCCTGCTGCGCAGAGGTGTATGTGAATACACATAACCAGATGGCAAATTGTCGATTTGGGAACTTTGAGGTCCCTCATTTTCACCGGGTGGCATAGATGTCGTTTTGGGCAGAGGTTGCATCGGTTCTATTGTTGGCTGTCTGTGTCGATCGGGTGGTGGTGCACCCATTCCTGTGGGCAACCAGTAGGTATATGGTGTCTTTGCAGTGCTGTTTTGGCAAGGAAGGCATCCGTCTGTGTGGTTATGATGAAGCATTGCTGGGTGTCTTTCAATTGCAGCCATCACCTTGTACGCCCAGGAAATGGAACTCCGCATTTTGTCTCATCGCAGATTTCCGCGCGAGATTTCTTCATCTGATATTGTGTTTCGTCTATTGCCACTCACAAAAAACCCACCTTTTGGCATTTTTGCCTTATTCAAGGACAGGGGCATGTTGGGCTGTTCTAGCTGTACCCGACCTCCTTGCCTTACCTTAGTAGCAGACATGTTGAAAACCTAAAACAAATATGTTGCTGCTTCTAACAATGAGATTCAGCTATTACCTCAACCATATACACTTCCGTAGCCTCGTCTAAGGTTATCAAAGGCTGTTCCAACCAATATTGGGGATGCTTTCAGGAAATTTGTCAGTGAAAATCCCAGAGCTGATTCTATCATGAAGTTGGATTTCGCGGACTGTGTGAACAAATGCCTTGGTCGGCCATGGAGGGCAGCCATTCATTGGTCACATAACTCACTGCGTATACCCGCTGTACGTTATACTGTTAGTCGATGGCGGTTTACCGCAATATGGATATACCCACATGAAATTGCATGCTGAGTGTAATTCTCGCTGCTTCTGGTCTTATGGATGGGATTTCAATATGCATCAGGGGTCATATTTTCGGAGGCTGCATTGGTAGTGTCGTGGTGGACTAAGTGGTGACTGTGTTGTTGCTGTGTGCCAGAGAGTGAAGCATTGGATGAAGCGCCTGTCAATCAGATCGATTGGGATCTGCTCTCACTTGGCTGAGCTGTGTGTATAGACATGATTGCCTGGTGTCGATTAGGAGAGGAAAATGATAATGAAAAGCAGTGGGAAGTCCTGAGGAATACATAGCTAGCTTCAAGTCAGAATGGAATAAGTAACAGCCAACTTGCACGTTCTACTCATGATGGATCCTGCTGCATGTAGCTGCAAGTCACGGGGGTTTCTCACCATCCCGCGATGTGGAGTAAGTCAGTCCGATGTTGTTTGTTCGTATACAGAGATAAATTGAGGTGTACACCAGCTAAAATCTCACGATTGTCAGAAACCAACAGGGAATTCTTTGCGGGAAAGGATGTCTGGAAATATTTGTCTGAAAAAATCTCCAGGAGATTGCTCGAAACTGACACTTACAATGAAGTCATGTTGTAAGGTATGCCTAACCATTCCGATTTTAGTGACAGTCAAAACGCCAATTTTGCTGTGTTCAAGTTGGTCAAACAGACTAAGCTTGACATCAAAGACGCAGCTTGTCTCCTTATCGTCCATGTGTTGCAACATCAAACATCTCGCCCAACACAAAAGTCAACACAAACTACAATGGGCAATGCTCCGATACAGAACCTTTGGCCACTCCCTCCGGGCAATGATGGCTAATCGGCAATGTGTTAGGCATGACGACGTCATCATGCAAATGCAGGAAAGAGTGGCTTGCAAGCAGAAAGAGTCCGAGCCCTTGGAGCATTGCGCAGCTTGCAATCCAAACGAAGCTTGCAGCAGAGAAATGACGAGAAATGCACTTTTCAAGCAATGAAGAGAAGGAGAAATGGATTGAGGATTATGTTGAGAGAGAAACCGCTGTGGCAGGAAAGCGAGTTCAAGATGTAGAGACGGCGATTAATCAGAAGCAGGAAGATATGAGGAAAGCTGAAAACGCGGGAATCATGACCAGGGAACCTGAAACGATGTTTCATGAGATGGTGGTTGTTATCAAAGTCAGTCTTAGCAATCTTGCAAGTTTGCTCAATCAGGAGGTTGAGGAAGATGAGGCTGATGAAGTTACAGAGCTGGGCAAGTTGAGCAAAAATGAAGAACCCAGCTGGGTGATGGGCACAATCGCCAAAACGGTACAGCAGTGCATAGAGAGGTGTTTGTAGAGGCAGTTGAAGCTTGACAAAGTGACACAACCGGGATGGGGGGAGACTGCCGACCACTTCTGTGATGGAGAGAAGGATCAGGACACAACCGAATTGTGCGTTCCAGCAGTCTTTAAACCGCGAAAAGTTGATATTGCAGCCTGGCTTGCACCCACATCATTTGGAGCAGTTATAGAAACACTTGTTAGCATCCCCGGAATATTGCAAATGCTGCAAGGGACCTCTCGACCAGGAAGTAGTCACATGAGGCTAGGTGCCGAGAAGGCACAGTAAAACAACGGCATAGCGTGTCTTCTGCCAATGGCTGAGCCCGATTCATCACCTATTCATACAGCGAAGCCTGTTGAACCCGTAATCATTTACCCCTACATATTGCCTCCCCAGCTGGTCACCATATAGAAATCAGATTCGGATGAAGAAACTGTGATGAGCCTCTTGTTGCCTGAGGAATAGAGAGACAAATTGCAACTTTTGACATCATATCTCACTGAAAAGCAATTAGTGCACCAATTTCGCTATATGTCAGATTTTTCTTGATTTCAGTGAACAAATTGTGGGATACAATAATTTGTCTGTGGATGTGCAATGGTGGTACACACCATGTGAAAGTCCCAGAATCCAAATCAGGCTGTAAGACAACCAATATACTTGATTTCTTTATGCCAATTACTGTTAAGTAAGAAAGCAAAAACTAGATTTGTGACAAAATTTACTAACAAAATATAAGTGAGTGATGTCATACGAGTCATAGAAGGAGCGGTCAGTGCTCAATACGAATCTGTCTGAATGACGACTGCCATGCTGCATTCATCCATGCCTCCAACTGCAGAATTCTCCGCACAGACTTGGTGCACATAATTGAGATATTTAACATTGCTTATGATACCTCGTGGAAATCGAGGAGAAGGAGCTGGCTGAGGAAAGAAGTTGAAGTTGGGCAATATTGATCAAAAACTATTGAAAAGATCTACATGCCATAATCTGCCACCCGAAAGCACTGGAACATGATGGGGCCACGTCCTCCATCACTCAGATAATGTGGATGATGGTTGATCAGTAATTCAGGGGCCACAAAGCTTCTGGATGCACATGTTGATACATAGAGATGCGATATTGGTTGTCATTAATGACTATACAATTCATTACATAAGATCATTGCGAGTATGATGACTGTTTTGGATGTGTTTAATGTGAGCGTCAATGATTTTTAGTCTTCCACATTCAGCAATCAATGGGCTGCATTGTCACATCCTTCCAAAGTAAATGGATTGGTGGCTGTATAGCTAAAAAGGCAAGTGACAGGCTCGTTGCCCCAGCTCCAAATTGAGCGTCAACGGACAGTCCACAATTTTTGGCCTTGCATCTTGACCAATCCAAGGGCAGTGTGATGACATTGACCCATAATCGAACTATTGGCCGCCTTTCTGGGCAACAATGCTAGCGACGACATCACTGAAATGTCCTGACACTGGGAGTCAACGGAGCGTCAATGGAGTGTCAATGCTATCTGGTCTTGAACTTGGATAATCCATCAGCTGTGAATTGACCTTAACTGATAATCACAGTATTGGCCACCTCTATGGGCGAAAATGCTAGGAACAAATCTGCTTCCACCTCCTAAATATAATCGTCAGCGGAGAGCCAACAGTGGATGTGGGGCTCAGTGTGTTTCAAATCTATGAAATGCCTTGCATCGATCCTAAATTGAATGTGTAACGGTCAGTCTTTACAACATGTCCTTGTATACAATGTCACAACTATGCATACAATGTCACACATGTGTTACATTTGTCTTGCGTGTAGCTCTAGAGTCAATATTTAGGAACCAGTGTTCTACTGAACAATTATGTAACTTTTGACAATCTCTCAACTGGAATTACGGAGCTGTCAAATTCCTACCACCATGTGGGATCCCCATTCTTTCAATATCTCATTGCTAGAGGTTATGATATCTTCTAGAAATGGACGTGTCTTTAGTCGTGATTTGAGTGACTTTACATGGCAAATCGGATTTGATGCTTGGTGGGCTTCCATTAATGAAGGCTCAAAGTGTCCTAGTGCTTGGAATAATTCTAGACATGCACCGTGGAGGCGTTTCTATTTGCACTGTGCAACTGAGAAGACCGGCAGCCCTGGCATCATATGTATTGTTTGTCATCAAGTTCTTCGCAATCCATCAGAACATGGGACCAGTTTAATGGAGAAACTCTTGCTGGCAAAAGCACACATTGCAAAGCTAAATGAATTACCACAGGAGGAAGATTTCAAATTGGCAAGTACAACCGCTGATGAAACAGAATTGGCTATGCTGAACAGGAAAGGCAGTCGAGGAATAAGAATTTTAAGTTCGCAAAAGAAATTCATATTCGACAGTGCCATTCACTGTGTATGAATTCAATTCACAGAGAACACTCTCCAAATGGGCAGCAAAGGACTTCCTAACTGCCAAATTGCACCAAGACACCTGCAATCACAACCTCATGTTAGGATATAATTCGGCTCATATTCAATGCAACTCTGCATCAAGCATAGAGCTATGTTGGTTATATAATAAATTACGCAGCGAGATGGTGCTTCTGTCCGCCTGCACCCTTAGTAATATTTGCTGGAGGATATATTCACTGACTGTGGATGCAATTGAGAAGCAATTGTCATCAAGAAATGAAGTTAGCTAAGCTTCAGATGGGTGGACATCAACAAACAAATTAGCCATAACATTGGTCATAGCTTACTATATGGATCGGAATTGGGCATTACACAAAGTAAAACTGGCTTTCAATGAGTCTGATAGCCACTGCGTTTCCTATTTCGAAAGCCAATTAAGAGTAATTGGTCACGGGTCAACATACTGGACCAACGCTAGTCATACATCGGAAGCATGTTCTCGATTGTTTCAAGCTTGGTGACGGCTGTGTACTTGGAAATACGACGGATAATACTTCTTCAAATCACTCGATGACTCGGGAACTACAATAAACTCTTGAGGCTTCCGGAATAGAGTAGGCCTGCAAGGGGAGATTAGATATCATGCATGGCACACGTCATTCAGCTTCCATTTGGTGCAATCATGAGCAGTCTTGATGTAAAAGGCCGCAACAAGTCTTGGGTAGCCCATGAGCGCAATCAGCAATGTGGAGAGAATGAAAGCACAGTCATTGGGAGGAGTCAAAGACTGCGAAAAGAAGGCAATGCTAGAATCAACAAGGTGCCAGGTATGAGACCAGGTTTAGCAAAGATAATCGAGAAAGTATACGTATTTCAAGACATGTTGAAGAATCTGAAATTGACCTTGATATAGCAGAGGATGCTTCCTGTATTGATTATGCTGACACCTAGTGTTCGCAATGGTTCCAGAATGTCACTTCGGGCCCTGGTCCGCGTCCAATCCGGACAATTGGTAAAGTGGTGGTCCTGGATGACAATACACCCGAACCGTCAACTTGGGTATGGTTCAATGGAAAGCTCCCAACCTGTCTGAATTGGGCGGATTGTCCGAAATTTGCCCGGCAGGTCCATCTATTGATTCATATAAGACTCCTGTTTCTGCAGATCGATAATAGTGTCTTATCAAAATCGTGTATTCAACAGCCAATGGATTGTTTTTGCATGTTTTGTAGTTTGCGATATCAATTTTTTAGGAATCCATGATTTTCCTTCGATATATTGTATTTTAGCTAATCAAGTAGGTCAATAGTTCTGTTATGTGCTCGAATATACACGCGATGCCTTGATTGCTAAATATGCAAGACCAAGAATTGTTGACCCTCCGTTGACACTCATTTTCAGGATGCCGCAGGGAGGGTGTTGCTGTTATTATTGCCCCTCCAAGCTGCCAATATCTCATCAATGGATGTCTGGAACCAATCGGAACTTTGATTACCCAGGATGCAAAGTTCAAAATAGTTGACGCTCCATTGCCGCTCATTGTCAGAGTGGTGCAGTGACCATAGTGCATTCTCTTTTGCCTATGAAAGCTGCCAACATGTTTGTTACGCCTAACAGTGACCAAATCTCTGTTCAATTCCCATACAAACGAGACCAAAAATCGTTCATGCTCCGTTCATGCTCAATCTCTGAATGGGGCAGTGTCCATGTCGCTGTCTCTTTTGCTTATAAAAGCTGCCAATACATCAGTTTTGCCTAACAGCAACCAAGCCACTATGTAATTACCAGACTTACAAGACCAAAAATCGTTGATGCTCTGTTGATGCACATTCTGAGAATGGGATAGTGACCGTATTGCTGTCTCTTTTGCCAATAACAGCTGCCAATACATCAGTTATGCCTAACTGCAACCAAAGCACTATTCAATTACCATACTTAAAAGACCAAAAACCGTTGGAGCTCCGTTGACACTCATTGTAATACATCGTCCATTCAACATCCATTGCCATTGATAATTGACTTCTTAATGATTTGAACCAATTAATTGTCTTTCAAACAGATTGAGACCTGGTCCTGTGGCAAAGCCAAGATGAGTGAGATTCTTGCACTGTTCGCAGTCATATAGTGTTAGCAAAGGGTCCAAATTCCCGGGGTGGTTCCGGGTCCGGTTCCAACCTGGAACCGAATCGTTGCAACGGGTTTCCACACAAAACCCGCTCCTCAAAAGTCAACATCTCTTGCTCCAATTAAGTATTTGAGTTCTGATCGTATCTCAACAGGATCAATACGTAGATTGTGCAGTTTTAATCGCTCATTCGCCTCCCGCTTTCAGATTTGCGATCCGACAAGTATTCGTTGAGTCGCGATCAAAAACCCGCCAATTTCGCTTGAATTCAGCCATTATTTCACAACCATTCAACGAATATCAGTCGGATTGCAAATTTGAATGCAGGAGGTGAAAGAGCGGCTAAAGCTGAACAATTTACGTATTGACCATGTCATGATACGATCAAAACTCAAATAGTTAATTGGAGCCAAAGTTGTAGGAACTGTAGAATGGAACCACGGTCCGGTTCTAACCCGTCCCTGAACCCGGTGGGTACCCCTGTTTTCCGGGTAACAACCCGGACTAGACCATCCGGTCCGGGTCCAAACCCGGACCGCAGCCGGGCAACCCGGAACCGTTGCTAACACTACTCTCATCCGGATTCAATTTATATATCTTGCCTAAAGAATCAACGCGCTCACTATAGATCTCTTTATCAACCGATATTCACAGGCGACTGCACACCATTCGCCCATATTATATCTCCAAATGAAATTCTCAGTTAAGCTACATAAATGAGCGGCTGAGCCATATTGATGCATTCTGTCATACTCTTTCTTGATTCCCTTATTCCTCCTCACTTCCTTTGTATTGACCGTCACCAACACCTTGCCAGCCTGTGGCTCTGACGTCCGTGTTGGCCGAATCAATCGGGAACCGTTCAGTGTGTTACGCACATCCTGCTGCCCTGGGCTTTCTGAAACGTCCAAGTCATTATCTTGCTGTATATGAGATTTAAAGACTACCACGCAATGGTCTTTGCTGTCATTTGGATTATCCAAGTCGCCATTCCAGTTTAGCAAATTTTCAGTGTCCGAAATTCTGTCATGTGCACTATCCACATCGCTTTCGACTGCATAACGGTTGATTCTTATGACTTGGCGGGCATTCAATATTTGAGTTCATCATCCAGGGAGATCCTTTGCAGACAATGCTGGTGGCAAAGGCAATCTTTCCGACAATTTAAATGCAGTCGCACCATCTTGTTGAACGAGTGAGCAGGACAATTGGACAAACTCTTGCGTATCTGAGGTGTATCCTTCGGTTGTCATCTGCTTGTTTTGAGCACGAGATTCTTTCTGTGCAGCACGTAGGATTTGGCTGCCCTGCCACATCTCTAAAAAGTTGTGGACTTTGTTCATTCTGTGCAATATTCTTTCCTCTGCCTCTCTCTTCATTTTCGAGATATTGTCTGTGTGCATTTTATCCAATGCTGGGTCGTTGCCTGCAAATATGCCGTCATTGGCCCGAGCAAAGTGTATTACAGAGACTTGTTCGCGAAGGGTCTCCCCATATGGTCTTTGACTTCCTCCACCCAATCACATCTCTCACAAGGGAAAAATTGGCCTCCACTCCGACACCATATGGTATGATAGAGAAAATATCTCGTGCCACAATTGAGAGATCGGCGAACTTTGGGTGCGTTTCCTCTGTTGTCTCCACCAATCGGTGATTTCTGGTATCCAAAATGTACTGACAATCTCCATTGCACCAGAGTGGTACTCATTGAGATTTGGATTAACCTGTGCCCAAATATTTGGTGATTCAGGCTGTGAATCCAGATTGAGCCTGGCAGCGGTAAATGAGCGTGCTGTGCGACAGCTTTGTCCGGGTGTCGTTTCAGCGACAACGTTAGGCATTAAGTATTCCTTCATCATCGCTGGACAAATCATATGGATCAAAGGAATATTTACCTGATACTGCAGCGTTTGCAGAGGGGAGGAGATTTTTGTTCGGTTTGCTTTCGGGTTAATTGCCCTGCACACATCCACGTTTGGCACAGGATTCATTCTGCACATACTTTAGAAATGCCACATTGTATTAGGTAGTATATGAAGTCTCATCCGCAGGATTATTATTCTTTACCTTGTCTCACTTTCTACACGATTGCAACCTGTGGAAAGGATCAAGGATATGAGCTGAAATGAGAAGCATACTCGTTGTTGGAGTAACTGCAGCATAACATTCCGACAGCTTCTGTATCGCTAACTTCATGCCGAAGTACAAGTCTTCCTTCTACGGAGTCTGTATCTTCGTGAATGGTGGCATAACCCCGTCCAACGGATTAAGAATGACATTGTAGACTCTGTTCATATGGTGCAATGTGACCTTATGCCTCTTCGACATCCCCCAGGTTCAGTATTGGAATGGGCTCAAAACTTCCATGACGTACTTCACAATGGTCCATTTATACTGTGTTGTGATGAGTGGCCAGTAGTCACCACATTTTTGATTCTAGAGCCACTCGCAGGTGAATATACGTAATTGGTAAGCTCTCTCAAGCAACTCTAGTGTCGAAGTCCAACATCTCTTCACATCCATAATAGGTAGTACCGTGATTCGGACTTTGGCTTGTTGACAGTCAATGAACTTGTTGCGATGACTTGGTGTCAGCATAATCAATACACCAAGCATTCTCTGCTATATGAAGGTGAGTTTCAGGACTTTCAAAACATCTTCAAATATGTACATTCTCAATTATCTTTGCTAAACCTGGTCTCATGGCTGACACCTCATTGATTTGAGCATTGCCCTCTTTTCGAAGTCTTTGACTCATCCCAATGACTATGCTTTCATAGTCCCGAAATTGCTGATTGCGCTCATGGGCTTTCCAGTACTTTGTGTGGCCTTTTGCACTGAGGCTGCTCATGAATGCACCTAAAGTCATCTGCATGACGTGCACCATACATGGTATGTGGTCCCTCAATGCAGGATACTCGATTCCGGAGGCCTCAAGGGTTGATTGCAGCATATGAGTCATCGAGTCATTTGAGGAAGCATTATGAGTTTTAATTCCAAGGAAATGGCGGTCTGTAAGCTGAGAACAATCAAGAACGTCCTTCAAATGAGTGACTGGCCTTGCTGCAGTAAGTTGGCCCTTGACCTATCATCCTTAATTATCTTCCGAAAATGGAGAGGAATAGGCAATCAACCTCATCAAAAGTGAGTGGTACTTCTCACAATGCCCAATTTCGATCCAAATAGTATGCAATGACGGACCTTATGGCTAGTCTGTTCATTGAGGTCCACCTGTCCAATGCTTAACCAACTTTATTTCATGATGGCAATTACTTCATAATTGCATCCATGGTCAATGATTATTCTCACCTGCAAAATGTTGCTAAGGGTGGTTGCAGACGGCAGCACTAGGTTACTTCCTAATGCTTTATAAGACAGTTGTAGCTCGAGATTTGATATAGTGTTCCATGATAAATGAGCTGAAAGGAATTCTAACATGAGGTTGCAGTTCCACCTGTCTTGGTGAAATTCGGAAGTGTCATACCCCTTTGCTGCTAATTTGGAGCATTTTGTCTGGCAATTCAGTTCATATGGATCAAACCTGCACATCCAATATGAATTTCCTTTGGCAACTTACTATTCTGATTGCTCGACATCCTAGTCTTCTCAGGATGGCCAAAGCTGATTCATCCATTGCTGACCTAGTCAATTCAGTAACTTCCGACTCTGTCAATTGGTTTAACCTTGTGATGTGAGCTTTTGCTAGCAAATGTTCCCCCATTCGGCTGTTGCCATGTTCTTATGGATGGTGAAGATGATCGTGCCAAGTGATACATATGATGCAAGTGCTGCCGGTCTTCTCATTTCCGCAGTGCAAATAAAAGCACCAGGATGAAGCATATCTAGAATCATTCCAAGCAATAGGATGTTTTGAACCGACATTCATTGAATCCCGCCAAGCATCAAAGATGATTTGTCAAGTAATGTCACTCAAATCACAAATAATGATACATTCATTTTTGGAAGAGATCATAACAGCTAGGAATGAGCTATGTACAGATTATGAATCCGCCAGCCTGGTAGGCATTTGATAGCTGGGTAATCCAATTTGAGAGACTGCCAAAAGTTATGTTATAGTTGAGTAGAATGTTCATTCATAAATATCGACTCTAGAGGTAGAAGCAAAAACATTCAGATCTGTGAGACTTTGCATGCATGTTTGTGAAGTTGTATACAAAGACATATTGAACAGACTGACCGCGTGAAACTGAATTCAGGAACAACGCAATGCAGTTCAGTGCTACGTAGCTTAGAGAGCCCCGACCAAAATGGTTCATGCTGCAAGGGAGGTCAATTGTAGGAGGCAGACATGATATCATCATTAGCATTTTCAGCCATCTACTCAGCCGATTAGTTGATTATGGGTTAACATCATTTCATAGCCCTTAGATTATCCAGGATGCAAGACCAAACATCATTGACGCTCCATTGATGCTCATGTTTAGGAGGGGGTAGTGATATTGTCACTAGCATTTTGCCCTTATAGGCGGCGTATACATTGATTATGGGTCAATGCCGATGCATAGCGCTTTGAGTGTCCATGATGCGAGGCCCGAAATTGCTGACGCTCTGTTGACAGTTATTGTTAAGAGGTGGGAGTGATATCATCCATAGCATGTTTGCCGATAAAGGTGGCCGATACTATGATTATGGGCTGACGTGGTTGCATTGCCTTGGAATACTCAAGATGCAAACCCAAAAATCGTTGACGCTCCGTTGATGCTCATTTTGAGGAGCTGGTAGTGATAGCATGACTACCATTTTTGCACATAAAGGCGGCAAACACTTCGATTATAGCTTAATGTCGTTGTAAAGCAGATTGATCATTCAAGATGCAAGAATGAAAATCATTGACACTGCTTTGACGCCTATGTTCAGGAGACTGGCGATGTGATCACAAGCATTGTTGGTTTTAAAGGTAGCCGATACATTGATTATATGACATAGCGACCAAGTTATTTTTGGATTATCGGACTCACAAGACCAAAAATCATTGACCCATTGTTGATGCTTCGTTCCAGCATGGGGCAATGAGGGTGTCACTTTTGTTTTCATGTATAAAGATGGCCTATACAATCACTTTGGAAGGATATGACTATGCAGCCCTTCATTTGCCGAAAAGGTAAGGCCAAATATCATTGACGTTGTGTTGACGCTAACCTCAACGACATCCTAACAGTTATTGGATGGTCAACAATTGTATGTCAAAATGCCTACAGTCGTGATTGGCAGCCAATAAATCGTTTCTAAGTATAAAAGTCTGCATCCAAAAGCATCCAAGCCTCTCAATGTCTGATCCGCCACTACACATGCTACATCAGCAAAATGTATTTTAGTCTCTGGAAGACTCCAGGAGTGTCTGAGAGGATGTGGAGTGTAAACTTAGAAGCGTCAATTTCAGGAGAGTATCAGACCCTAGGAGGGTATTCCGGCTGGCCTTCAGAGTAACTGTGATCTCTGACGACAGCTACAGAAGTAACTGGGATCTCTGATGACTGGTACAGGAGTACGATGGGAGTGATTGTGATAAGTTTGGGAGCACGTCGGAGCGCCGGAGAGAACTTTGGGTGCACCTGGGAGTGTCGCCGGGAATCACAAACAAACTCTGAGAGATGCCTGGGATCTTATGGATATTCATTTGGAGGACTGCAGGCGTTATCTGAGACTCTTCGGATGTACATGACCAATCGACTTCCCTCAACATCGAATATGATGCATGGATTATTGTGCATTATCACTTCTGAATCATACTAGCCGTCATCTTCTTCAACATTGTATTTTGTGCCTCGCTACATTAAGGAAACCAAAGAAACAGGCGAGAGATTGAAACGTAAACACAGGTACACCGAAGCAATAACCCAACTAAGCAATCGAAAAATATCAATCAAACATGGAGTCAATGTCATCCACTCCATCTCCCATCTCATCAGGGCCAACGGAAGCAGGAACACAGAAGTCATCAACGGCACAGAGAAGCTGAAGGCGCTCCTTGTATTTGCTGGTTATTCGTTCCTGGCGAGTTGATGAAATGGAATTCCAATGTCGTTTGGCTTGATTCATGATATCTAACACAGGTGTAATGAGATGTTAGCTAGCTGCGAATCTAAATGGGGGTATGACAGGCAATATGATATATTCGGATGAAAAATGGGAACTACCAGGAGAAAAGAGGATTGCCAGATGGGGAGTGTTGTGTGGAAAAGAAGAGTACCACAAAAGGTGTTGGAGAAGCGCGGAATGAAAAAGAAGAGCGTTAAGTTTAAGCTGAGGAGCGCCGAAAGAGAAGGGGTTAAGGAGTACGGAATGAAATTGTGGAGCGCCGAAAGAGGAGGGTTCAGGAGTGGGGAATGAAAATGAGGAGCCCCAAAACAGGAGGGTGTAGGAGTGCGGAATGAAATTAAGGAGAGCCAATCCAGGCAGCGGAGCACCGATGGGATTGAGGAGTGCTTATCCCAGAGGACGAGCGCCGAAAAGGGGTGGGGGAAGGAGTGTGGACTGCACTATAGGAGCGCCGGAGGGAATTGAGGAGCTCCCATTCCGGGCTTAGGAGCGCGGATAGGGGGAGGTCTAGCGTGCAGAATGGAGTAGAGGAGCGCTGAGAGGAGGAATTCATTGCGGAATGAAATAGAAGAGGTTCAATCTAGGCCGAGGAGCTCCGACGAGGATTGAGGAGTGCCTATTCTAGTGGAGTTGTGCCGCAGAGGGGGGGTGTGTGATGCGGCCGCTGATGTGTGATTGATTGTGTAGTGGCTTCCAGAGTGAAATTGATCACAGGGGATGGGCCAAATGTACCTCGATATTCATCTTGAGAAAACATAACCGTGGCCTTCTTT
>Ga0307515_10008677_pt1 | contig 19776 bp, 5 predicted proteins | sample 17_EM_MG_FD_194513 | JGI IMG/M metagenome (GOLD analysis project Ga0307515, IMG submission 194513) | Populus trichocarpa ectomycorrhiza microbial communities from riparian zone in the Pacific Northwest, United States - 17_EM | ecosystem: Host-associated > Plants > Roots > Unclassified | place... | reverse complement strand
GTTTTGCAAAAGACTATTCGGACTGAATTTTCAGATTGCACTGTAATCACAGTAGCTCACAGGATACCAACAGTGATGGATTGCACAATGGTACTTTCCATTAGCGATGGTAAGTTTCATTTCTTTATTTCTTATATAAAAAATGCACTTATCTGTATCTTGCACATCGTGACTTTGAGGATATGCACTGATTTGTCGCCACTCCAAGAAAATCTCATGTAGCTGATCTTTCATCCATGCCATCCAACATCTTAACAGAGGCTTATTTTTCTGGAGTGACCCCAAAATACCAGAGCTATAAGGCGATCTATTGCCAAACCTTGGTTTCCATTTGAAAAAAAAAAAGACGACAAAAACACAACCTAACACTTAAGAACGAGAGACGACTGTAGCTGCAACTTCACGTAGATAAATCTCAAAAGAAATTCCAAGATGTATCACTAAGCTGTTTTTGTTCTATTTTAGGAAAACTAGTCGAGTTCGACGAGCCGGAGAAGTTAATGAAGATGGAAGGTTCACTTTTTGGACAACTTGTGAAGGAGTACTGGTCTCATTTACACGCTGCAGAATCACATTGAAGCTAAATATTATTTATCGTGTATCCCACTTCTAATTTCACCCTACCTTTTCAGCAAGGAAAAGGATGCTAGGACCAGGTAGGAAGTATGATGTATGATATTGCAACAATATTACAGGGCTAGAGAGGAAAAATGGAGAAGAGGAATATCAGTTCCTATCCTTAGTTTTGCACCTGTATTCAAACATCAAGCTTGCTAATATCTACTGGGAAATTGACTTGTAACCAGGATGATGGATGCATGTAAATTAGTGGATGCAAATTATTTTAATAGCAATAATTTTTTTTTGGCAATGCTATGTTCTTTATTAGAAGTTTCTAAGCGATATGTTGCAGACATATGCACAAATAACAACTTTTTTTATTTATTTATTCAATAGTAACCTTATTTTTAGATTAGTTTTCGATTCAACTGAGACAAAATCCCTTCCAGTCAGGGGCGGAACCAGAAAAAAGAATTAAAGGGGCCAAAATGTTAGTTGTTTTATTATTTAGGCTAAATATATTAATATTATCAAGGGAGGGGCTGGAAAAAAAATTCCTTGCAGGGGCCCCGGCCCCTGCCAGCCTCCCCCTGTCTCCGCCCCTGCTTCCAGTAATTTTAAAATTACATTTTTATATTATTTTCATGTATTTAAAAAGAATTTCATAAATTTTCATAGCTATTGGCCTTAAAATATAAACTTGAGAAATTAAGGAACATGGTTAATCACCTTAATTATCATATCAACCTATGCCCATGGGGATTATGAACTTAGCAACATGATCATATATAGTAGCAAGTTACTAGTTAATAATATATACCAAATATAAGAAAATTGTAAAATTAATGAGATGGGAATATTAAGCTGTACATAAAAAAAAATTAGCAAACCTCAAATATACCATAAACTATTAGGGTAATATCAATTTACCTTAAAATTATTTTTTATATCTATTTTATTTTTGAAGTATTTTGATTTCTCAATTAAGAACTTTTAGAGAGAATAAGAGAAATCTTTTAAGCAAGAGAACATTAAATCAATTTTCTTAGAGTATGTTTGTATATGCTTGTTAAAGTATTTGCATCCAAAATGTTAAAATAAATTCCAAATTGTCCTAAAACATAACTTAAAGTTATAATAAATTCTCCACTCATATGGATTGGTGAGGTAAAGGGAAATTTTTTATACTGAAATTGTCGTTTAGGGTAGACTGACAATTGATGGAGGTAAACAGGGCTGAAAAGGTTCATATGAAACAGATTAGAAATATACCTAACACACCACTAGTTCTTCGAGGGATTAGTTTGGTATTGTTGGTCGAACTGGAAATGGAAACACTACTTTTATCGATGCTCTATTTCGGCTGGTGGAACCAGAGGGAGGAAAGATTGTAGTGGATGGCGCTGACATTTCTGAGATTGGACTTGATGATTTGAGGTCACGATTTGGAATAATACCTCAAGATCCTACTCTCTCTAAGGGGACAGTGAGGTGCATTTTGGACCCCTTTTCTCAGCATACTGACCAGGAGATGTGGAAGTTACTTTCCAATTCTTGCTCATATATAGTTTTTAATCTGTATATAATCATGATCTAACCAATGGATGAAAAACACTTTCTACCCCCATGCTTTTTGTACTTGTATTAGTATAAGTAGGTCGTATAGTATTGCAACAATACTATAGGTCTAGGGAGGGAGAAATGTGGAGGAGGAACTGAAGTTCCTAACATCAATTTTGAACTAGATTCAAATATCAAGTTTCGCAAATTCTTCTTGGCAATTCAATGAAATTGGCCACTTTTTGCAAGAGCATCAGGTTGCAGGCTTGTTGCCACTACACTATGATTTTCCTGTATCTATCCACACTCCTGCAGCTAGCTCCTTAGTGTGGATAGATACTGGGAAATCACACTGTCAAAATCATCAGTGATAACTATCATCTGGAGTTGAATCCAGGAGCTCTACGAAGAATACAAAAGGTGGTGCTACTGAAACTTGAACTATAGGATTTTTGCTTCCTTCCTCTTTAGCTGCTGCTTTTGTCCTGAAAAATGATGCAGAAGCTGTAGATTCTGATAGCGTAAAAGCATGTTCCTCTGTTTTCCAATGATGAATGGTGAAGCAAAAGGAGAGCATGCTTGATCAAGACCAGAGACCAAAGACGGATGCATTTAGCAATCATCAAAGCCCATTGACAAGGAATTGGACAACTTGGGATACATCAAAAGAATTTTATTTTTTATTTTTTAAAAAAAGAGAGCGTATGCTCAGAATGAGGATATAGAATGAACACCATGCAAGTCCTATGAGATATTCCCATGAATAAACAGTGACACCATTCAAAAGATGAAATGATCACTTTCATTTTCTTTATGGTCCTCCAAGATTAGCGTTTTCTATATCTTCTCTGCTCAATGCGTAACTGAATCTCTTCTCCACATCCTTTTCAAGATTCCCTGGTCTATTCTTCAAGTACCTGCATCACAAGATACAGTCTGTTTAGCCAAGCAATAAATCTAAAAGGATGAATAGTGTAACTGAGTATAAGACTTATTTCCTCGCTTTTACGTCAAATTAGCATTTCAGAATCCATCTCCAATGGTAAAATCTAACTACCCTGGATAAACAATGATATCTTAATTTGTGCAATTTGATAAATTAATCCATTAGTCCTAACAGGTTGAGAATTTAAAATTTGAATAGCAAGGGAGAATAGGGAAGAGTCAACTCTCAGGCAAGCTGCAGAACCAATTAAACCTTGTTTCCCACTTGAAGTTATCCAGCTTTCTCCACCATTCATTTCCTTTTATTGAATCCCAACCAAGATTCAATGAGCACAATGTCATCATTGCATTGGTCTTACTCTTGAATAGGTGCCATCATCTTCATATTTTAGAAGATTGATGGTTGAGAAACTTCAATTGTACATAGTTCAAAGAAGTCTGCACAAACCATTACAATAGTAAAAAAAAATACATATATAAAATATGTAAGCTGCTGTTTAAAATGAGAAATCATCTTCTTAAAGAACAGAACATGATATGAAAACCATACCTTATGTCCCAAATTTCAGAAGGGCACTGACTAGCCCAAACGGAATCAATCTTAACCAATTGATCTGCAGGCTATGAGCCTATGAGCTAGTCCCAAATTTCTGCACCAATGACATTAGACCCATTGATATTTGCTGGACAGGGCTAACCTTTCTATTAACTTTCCTATTGTCATTGATCACACGACCTCCAACTTCCGACATATTGGTACCAATTTCCTTCACGCAATCACTAATTCATCTTGACTTTTGATCATGCTTAAATACTTTTATTTACATGATTTATTAGCATGAAACTGTTTTTCTATATGATCATGAAGAAGAAGCTTGTGATGGTCCCATAACTTCTCTGTATTGTGTAGGTATATGCCATGCAATCATCTATCTAACTCCATCTCCAGTAGCACTGTAATTTCAATTCCCGCACACATTATTTATCCAAATCAACACAAACTCATCACGTTTATGTATCTCTGTCATCAATTATTCCTTAGTTACTTCCACTGAAAAGTGAATAGATACTCTTACAATTGTTAATTTTGAAACTCTAATTTATACATAGTTGCATCATTTCTGATCTTATCAAACCAACTACAATTTATTAATTCAAATCGTCCATAAACTTCTAATATTTTGATAATATTGCTCCACAACATATTACTCTTCTTCCCCAAATGCAAACCTCATATGAGCACAAACCTCTTAACACATTTGCTAGATTACTTCTCTAGTGTACAACATGACTAATTGAGGAAATATGGATGTGCTCTTTTTTTAAATAAAATGAAAAGGTATTAACACTAATTCTTCAGCCTTTTGCTGCTCTAGAAAGGTTATCGTTACATCAACCAAAATTATCATATCATAGAAGCTCATCTATTCATCGAACCTCACTAAATCCCTATATTCAAACTAGTTGGGATCAGCTAGATCCTTTTTATCAATTCTTTCTGAGCAGCAGAGTTCCCATCACTAACAAGAATAATCTCACTTCCATCATTATACAAATATTTTCAATCGGGATTGTGTAACCAAAGATTGACAAACAAACTTCGAGCAATAGCTATAACAAAGCACACTTGACTTGTCAGATTACAGCACACGCCATTAAAAACTCTCCAGCATAATTTAATGGAAGCTATAATACATCTAACAACAATATTATCTGTTGTTCACTAATTCAAATCACCAATTTTTCATTGCCAGCTCAGGTTTCCTTCTTTTCTAAAAATTCCAAATTACATGTAGAAACCACTCAACCTAATAATAAAAATAAATCCAAATAATGAACATAATACAAAAACACAGTAATCATTCACAGTAAAATGTTAAGCTCAGCTTAACAAGATTAGAAAGAATAGAAAGAAAAGAGAACATAAATTGAAAAGGAACAGAAACAAGAGAGAGCAGAGGAAAATGAGCAGAGAAATGAGATTGATCTTCTGTATTTTCTTCTTTTTTCTCACACATTTCCATACTCCAGTTTATATACAAGCTTTTATTCTTCTACTGATTGTAACTATAATCAAGCCTACTGACTCTAACTACTTCCTTAACTAACTCAACTACTTTTCTAACTTCCAGCTAACATAATTCCACCAGACTAACCGTTATTCTTTCAGTGCTGTTGTTGCTTCTTGTTGCTCTCCTTCCAGCCTTCATCATGTCTCCTGGTTCGTAATATAAAAGATAACTCAAACAGACTACATCATCACCACACTAGTGGCAATTCACCAAACCACAATGATCGTATGCAAAGTTGAAAACTTGACAGCAATTACTCACATACACTAACAAACATAACAACAAAAACCCAGATGCTAAAACAACAATAAAGAACCAAACTTTACCTTATATAAAGATCAGTGACATCAAGTGATAACTGAGCATGCCAATCAGGTTTCTCAACAAACCAAACAGCATGGCTCTTCTTGCTTTGGTAAAACCCTAAACCCTTCAACCAAGCTTCAATGCAAGGCAAATTATGAGAGTACAAAGGCTTTTTCTTGTCAGGGAGTGTTTGTAGCCACTCATCTCCTGTTGATGATATCTCCTCTACTTCTGATGATTTTGAAGAAACTATTCTTTTGGGTTTTCTTGGAAACTTACATAGAGGATAAGGACATGAAGAAGATTTAGAGAAAAGGGATGGATGCAATGAGGAAAAGTGAGAGACTTTGGAAGCACGAGTAGAAGTTGAAGGGTGCGAGAAGAGGGGGATGTTAGTAGTGGCAAGGAAGGAAGAAATGGTGGTCGTGTTTTTGTTCTATTTCGGGTCCTAAACTTATGGATTCATTTAATTTTTGTTGGGATGGATTGGAGAGGGGAGGTTTTGGTGAAGCTTGGAGGGTATAGGGTGGAGAGCAAGGTTGTCAATTCCGTTCCGTTTCGCCCGGAATGGTCGATAAAAACATACACGAGCATGACTATTTATATTTTGAACCAGCCATGGATGTTGATATACACCATTTTGAGTCCTCTCCTGCTCTCGCAACAACTGATTCCACTTCCAATGAGTTGGTAGATTTTCCTGTTGATTCTGATTTAATGAATATTCACCGCTTGATTTTGAGGAGTTTGAGCTCATTTGGAGGGACCAAAATGGGTACTTGTCAAAGGGGCTCGAGGAAAGTTGTTCTTTTCAACCATATATATTCTAGTGAAGGAAAGGTGACCGAAAAATGCAGCCCTAGACCATCCACTATTTGGAGTGCTGGTGCAATATCAATATCAACCATGGATGCTTCTTTGATCCAGCAACCGCTAACTTTGCCAACAGGAGACATGGAGATTGATAATCAACTTAGTGTGCATCATCTAGTCAAGGCTTACAAAGAAGCCATGGAGAACAAAGAGGCAGAACTTGCAGAAGTGATCACGAGAAGGATTAGTAAGAAAGTTGGTCCAACGGGGGAGATAGAGGAGCACCTTTTGTATTACTCATTTCAACCCTTAGACAAAGAAACAGATTATTTTACGCAAGAATCTGCTAAGAACTTTGATGGGGCTTTGGAGGCATTCTATAAGATTTTCCCTGATGGGATGATTTCTCATTTCACAGCTAACTCGGTCATTCTTGAGGCCAAGCCTCGTGATGCTGAGGCTCTACACATAATAGACTTTGATATGGGAGAAGGGATGCAGTGGTCTTCAATAATCATGGCTCTTGGTCGAAAACAAAAGGAGCTACAAGCACAACAATACTATGGTCATATTCCACACTACATGACCCTAAAACTCACAGCAATCAAGTGGAAAGACGAGGGTTCTGGTCATGATGTACCTTCATGGAGAAAGTTTGAGGAGACAAAAAGGAGGCTACATGATTGTACAAACCCCTTTGGTTTAATATTGGAAGTGGAAGAGGTAGAGCTACAAGATTTGGCGAGGAAGATGAAGGGAAAGAGAAAAGGTGGAGAAAGGAGAGAATGGCTGGCCTTCAATTTTATGTGGGCTCTTTCCCAATTGGCGAGAAAGAGGAGTAGAAGGCATGTATTGGACTTTGTTAGGACGGCGAAGGAAATATTAGCCAGTATTTCTGTCTATAGCAATACTAGTAATAGAGGTATATTAACATTTGGTGATGGAGGAGCATAGGAATTGTTCAAAGACTATCCTGGTTTTGGATTTTTCTTTGACAATTGTATGGAACATTATCAAGCCCTGTTGGAATCAATCGAATGGAAGTTCCCTAGTTGCTTTATAGGGGCGAGAAAAGCTATGGAGTGCCTCTTTGTTGCACCTTATGCCTCTTCTAGGGCTTGGATACAAGAGTGGGAAGAAATAGAATAGTGTTGTGATTTTAAGACAGGATTTTGGCTTGAAGGGTTGCGACTAAGCAATGAGAGTTTATTGGAAGCAAAAGAAATGGTGAGAGAAGGAGAGGCCCCATATGCAGTGAGGATTGAAGGAGAGAATTACAATGAGATGGTCTTGGAATTTAGAGGAACTCAGTTGATCAAATTCTCTGCCAGGAAGTTATGATGTACTTTAGTTTCTTTCCATATTTTTCATTTTAAGTAGCTTTTTTCACTCATTAATTATTCATTTGATTAATTTTGAATATTAATGTAATCTAATAAGTTATTATAAGTGAAACATATGATGTACAATTTGTGAATATCAATGTAATATATATAATTTATTATTTTGATAGAGTATTATTGATTACCAACAAAGTTGTAATCCATTTTTTTTTAAATCGACTTTCTTAGCTCTGATATCTTTATAATTAACCGATCACTATAAATTAATTTTTTTATGGATTCAGCACCCTTCGTCATCCCATGACATGCCATAAACTATACGGGAACAAAAGATTCATGTTTGCTTTTTCAAAAAACAAAAATGATAAAGGGGGTGTTTAAGAGTGCTGTAACGGTTGTTTTTAAAAAAAAAATTTGTTTAGAAATGCATTAAAATAATTTTTTTATTTTTTTAAATTATTTTTGATATTAGCATATTAAAACAATTTAAAAACACCTAAAAATAATTTTAAGAAAAAAACCTCAAATCTTGCTGAAACTTCAGTGTAAACGCAGCCCTACGACTTCGTTTGGAAACACGGTTGAAACCGCGTTCTCTTAAATTTCAAAAAAAATTATTAAAAATTATTATTTTACATTTTCAAATCGTAAAATAATAATTTTAAGAACAAAAGATCCATGCTTGCTTTTTCAAAAAAACAAAAATGATGATGGGGTGTTTAGAAGTGTAGTAGCGATTGTTTTTCAAAAACAATTTTATTCAGAAATATATCAAAATAATATTTTATCATTATTTTTTTAAAATTATTTTTAATATCAGCATATCAAAACAATTTAAAAATATCCAAAAATAATTTTTTTAAAAAAATCTAAAATCTTGTTGAAATTTTAGTGCAAATGCAATCCTAAACATGCCAAAATCAAAACTGTGTCATGGGCCTAGCGTTGCAGTGTAAACGCAGCCCTCTTTGTTGCTTCTACGCGTTCCTGGGCTATCAAAGGTCAACGCCGGCTTAATAATGATGCGGACGATGATAAGATTATTAAACAAGGAAGAGGAAGTCTGTGTCTAGCAACCAAGCAATCACTTATTTATTTACCTTTTAAATATATCAAATTCAAGAATATCAGCTCAATTATGATATCACTAATCATGATTAATTAGCAGAGCTACAGTTTCCAGATTAGTCAAAATGCTATACACTACTTTTCACTAATCATGATTTTAATTATTACCATATCTCTTATTTATTTATTTATTTTGCTTTTTATTAGTTTTTATATTAGTAACTTTTGTTTATTTGTTAATTACTAATTGAAATAAAAAAACACATAAAGGAATTATATTTACTTGGCAATATAATTTCTACTCCTGCTACGAATGGGACTTTTGGTCACTCGAAGAAGCATCATTGAAATTGCTCGTGATCATGGCTATCAGGTCTTCTTTTTATATATTTTTTTTCTTTTTTCTTATGAAAGAAATTAAGCTTGCATGTATCAAAGAAAACTAAAATGGCGCCAGAGCCCAATACAGCACACAAAAACAACAGGGAAAGGGCTCCCTGCAAACCAAACGGATCAAAAAACTAGTCAACTTAAATAAAAACTCTTATAAAATCCATCTCAAAATATGGAGCATCAAAACCAATTTTATCATTTTGGGCACAATTACGTATCAGGATTGCTACTGTCAGAATTAAAAAAGAATTGTTAAAGGCAAGAGCATCGATGCTTTTCCTTTAATCTTAAGAATATCTAAAAATGCCTCTTTTTATTTCAATTAGTATCTTTTTTTTCCAATTAATAACTCTTTTTTATTTGCAATCCCATCTTTCCACATATATATATAAATGTCGACCAATTTCTCAATTTCAATATATTAAGAGATTAAACAAAACAAATAAAATGTACTTCATTCAGATTTTAGCAATGAAAACTTTAATTTGCACCCTAAAATCTCAGTTTATATATTAATTGGTCTATGTTGTTTTAATATTTTATATTTTGATCTCAAACTTTATTTATTTTAATCCCTATATGTTAAGAGATGAAAAAGAAAATCTTCAAAAAAAAAATATTGGGACTAGAGAAATTGTTGGATGGCTGCATTTTAATCACTAAGACTAATATTTGTGTTATTAAATTTGTTTTCTTGGACAAAGGAAGTGGTGTCGTCCTTTCATCATACTTAAAAAAGTACATAGATGTTCTTAAAGTAAACATGCTTAAAAAGTAAATTGAGGTTCTTAAAGTTTTTTTTATTCATTTAATTCTTGCTTTTAGAGATTAGAGACTGTTAAAAAGATTAAAAATTGATTTATTAAGGTTTTCAAGTTGTTCTTAAAGTCTTTTTAAGTGAAAACAAATTAACATGTCATTGATTCGGAGAAAAAAAAATTGAAGTGAAAACCTTCAAAAAAAAAACATTAATCAATCTTAGCCTGGCCTTTTTAAAAAAAAAAATTGATATTTTTATTTGAGATTTTAATTATTACCATATCTTTTATTTATTTATTTATTTTATTTTTTATTAGTTTTAAAAAAAATATTTAATATCCTCTCACTTATTTTTTTAATTTTTTAGTTCATCTTTTATAAAATAGTAATTATTTTTTAAATTTCATAATATTTCAAAGAAATTATTATAATTTATCTTTATTTTTTCTTTTATATTTATTATAAATTAATTATAATTATATGACGGACTTATAAAAATAACAATCATTTATTCTTAGCAATCAAAATTAATCTCTAAAAAAAAGAGAGCCAAGATTAGAAATTTCAATGTCCATGTATTTAATTATTGCATGTATGTTTGAGATATTTTTTATTTAAAAATATATTAAAATATATTTTTTATAGTTTTTTTTTTAATTTTTAATATTCAAACATCAAAACCGTTGAAAATGAATTAATATCATGTCAAAAGTATTACAATGTATCGTAATTTTGAAAAGTAATTTTCAAAAACCTTTTGAAACCAAGATGGGAATAGGGTTGTGGAAGCTAGCAATTAATATCCCATCAACTCGATCACGCGGATGAAAGAGATGCATGTGATTCCTGATAACTAAACTATCAATTGAATTGGAAAGAGATTGGAATCATTGATTGCACAGGACAAAAATATTTGCAATAGCGGCCAAATGGGCTAACAGGAACATACCCTCCTCCCTTCATTTATTCCCTACAAGACTTTATGCAATTTAATGGAACCCTAATATTGTAGTTCTAGAAACAGTAGAATCAATGATTTTACTTTTAGGAAGACGGAAGAGTTAGAGAATTAAGTTGCTTGTTCGGCAATCTTACGTGTGGTTCTTGTTGTCTATCTTGCTTGAAAGGTTTTTGCTTATTCACAAGTGTCAAAATCACTTTGAATTTCCTACACTCCATCGCCGGCTCTCGAGGTTGACGACATGAGAATTTTCAAGTCTTTCCAGCCAGCCAAAAATGCCACGAATAATCTTCTTTGGGTGTACTGTGTTCATGCATTCCATCCTTTTGTCTAGGCAGCTTTGATATTTGATTTATTCTTTGCCTGTCCTACGCCACATGTTCTTGAGATAGGCTTGGACAATTTCAAGTCTTTATATCTTCCCAGTCATCTTGGGGGGTTCTCACGAGCTCCATCTTTTTGCTTAAACACTATTCTTGTCTAAAAAGTTAATTTCCCAGTTGCAAGTTTATCAAGATTCCATGGCCTCCACGATTTGTTTGTTTTTGTTGTACATGTTCATTTCTATGATTGTTGAGGCTCAAAGTGTAGAGTTCATCTTCAATGGATTCAATGAAAGTGAAAAAAACCTCACAATTGATGGAGCTTCTATTATCAAGCCTAGTGGTTTACTAAGGCTCACCAACAAAACACAATATGCTGTAGGGCATGCATTTTATTCCAAACCAATACAGATGCTTGACACAAGTTCAAATTCATCTCCAAATGCTTCATCTTTCAGCACAACCTTTGTCTTTCAGATAGTCTCTCCAAAAGGAAAAGGAGGCCACGGCCTTGCTTTCGCCTTAGCTCCCTCCAACCAGTTTCCCGGGGCTGCCGCGGAGCATTACCTTGGTCTTTTCAACCCTTCAAATAATGGTGATAGCTCAAACCATATTTTTGCTGTTGAATTTGACACGGTTAATGGGTTCAACGAGAATTCAGACACTGAAGGAAATCATGTCGGAGTCAACATTAACAGCATGCGTTCGAAGTCATCGAGGGCAGCTTCCTATAGAGAGGATGACAACCCAGACCGGTATGAAGAATTGACGTTGGAGAGTGGTGAACCTATTCAAGCCTGGATAGAATATGATGGTGCGGCTAAACTTGTTAGTGTAACAATAGGTCCCATGGAGAAAAGCAGACCGATTCGACCACTCATTTCTTTTCCCGTAGATCTAAGCGCAGTTGTTAAGGATAACATGTATGCTGGTTTCTCTTCCTCTACTGGTAAAAAGACAAGCTCTCATTACATACTGGGATGGAGTTTTTCCACTGAAAAAGCAGGCGCCCGTCCGCTCAATCTTTCTCTACTTCCCAGAGCACCAATATCTGAGGAAAGTTCATCCTCTTTCCAACCCTCAGTGATTGCTATTATCGCTTCTTTATGCGGTGTGACCACTATTCTGTTTGCAATACTGTTCTTTCATGCTGTGTACAGAAATTGGCCTCAGTCTGAGGCTCTTGAAGACTGGGAAGTGGATTGTCCGCACAGGTTTCGCTATCAAGATCTACATACGGCAACCAAGGGTTTTAAAAAGAGTGAGATAATTGGGGCTGGTGGGTTTGGTGCGGTGTACAAAGGTAGATTGCCTACAAACGGAAATGAAGTTGCTGTTAAGAGGATCACTCCCAATTCAATCCAGGGTTTGAGAGGATTCACTGCGGAGATCGAGAGCCTGGGACGTTTACGGCACAAGAACTTGGTGAATCTCCAAGGATGGTGTAAGAGAAATAATGACCTCCTCCTGGTTTACGACTACATCCCAAATGGATGCCTTGCCGGTCTCCTTTTCAGTCGGGGAAACAACTTTGTACTGAGCTGGGAGCAAAGATTCAATATTGTTAAAGACATTGCAGCAGGGCTTTTGTATCTGCATGAGGAATGGGAGCAAGTGGTGATTCACAGAGATGTCAAGTCAAGCAATGTCCTGATAGACGCTGGAATGAACGGGCGGTTAGGAGACTTTGGTCTAGCCAGGTTGTATGATCATGGAACCATGTCGCACACCACAAATATTGTTGGCACGATAGGGTATATCGCACCTGAATTGGCACGGACCGGTCAGGCTTCTACCAGTTCCGATGTGTACGCATACGGTATTTTGCTCCTTGAAGTGGCTTGTGGCAGAAAGCCCGTTGAAACGAGTAACTTCATCCTGACAGATTTCGTGATTGAATGCCATCAAAAGGGTAGAGTTCTTGATGCAGCTGATCCAGAGCTGAACTCTGCCTTCGTGGTCAAGGAAATGGACGTGGTGCTGGGGTTGGGTCTTCTGTGTTCTCATCACAAGCCTAAAGCCAGGCCAACCATGAGAGAAGTCATACGGTATCTCAACTGGGAAGACAAGCTCCCAGTGATTGATGATCTAGGTTCTTCTGATTCTCCATGTAGGAGCTCAAGATATATGGGAGAGGTTTCCATTGAAATGATCACAAGTTCCATAGATTGTGGCAGATAGCTCATCGCAGAATCCATCTTCCTCCTGTTTCTTCCTCGTCAACAGCCTTTTTAGCTTACAGTTTTATGTACGTTGACAAGGGTTAATTTTCAAGTCTTGTATTGGTTCCATCATTAACCATTTATTCCCTCCCAATAATGCAGAACAGTACATTGATTCTTGACTTTGTCACCATGATTTTTGGTCTGAACTCAACTTGCATGGGTTTTACCAAAAGCGCCGACACGTGGTTATCCTAGTACAGTAAAATATTTATCCTTTTATATTTTAAAAATATTTTAAAAAAAAATTGAAATTAAAATTTTTTTGTTTCAAAATATTTTTTTAATATTTTTATATTATTTTGATGTGTTGATATTAAAAATAATTTTTAAAAAATATAAAAAATATTATTTTAATATATTTTTAAATAAAAATTATTTTAAAAAATAATTATTATGGTATCAGCATTTTAATAATTACAACAATTGCTTCTATTTTTTGACAAAGTTTTATGTTGAATTGGAAGTTACACTGAAAATAAAATATATATGACCAAATTATTCTATATTTTATTGAGTAAAATGCAATAGATCCTGGTCTAAAATACTGAAAAATAAATTTATATTGGGTTTGGAAAACACAGATTTTCACTAGTTTTTCTCCATGAAGTTTTCAATTTTTTCAAATAGAAAAGCTTAAAATGATCAATAATGAAATTTTTAATATATATACATGTAAAATTATTAAAATTATGTAAAAATATATAATTTTATAAGTTAATATATATATATATATATATAAAAAAAAATTAAAAAATCAGGTTAAAAACTCAAAAAACTGTAAAAACTCGATGAAATCAATAAACTTGGAAATAAGGATCAGGACTCTCAAGTAATGATGTAATATTTATTCCTCTTTTTCTCTGCAATGTAAGTTGTTGCTTCTTTTTCTCTGCAATGTAAGTTGTTGCATACAATTTCTGCACTTCTAGAACGCTTTCTCAGCGCCCAAAATCACCTAATAAATATTCAATAACCATAAATATTTTACGGTGTTTGTTTCTCAGTAAAAAACATGTTAAAAGGAAAATATTTGTTTGAATCATGCATTAACGTAACAACTATGTTATATATATATATATTATCAACATATTAAAATCATCTATAAATACCTAAAAAATATCAATTTGATATTTTTTAGATGAAAAATAATTTGAAAAATACTTTAAAAAACAAGTTAAAATACAAAAATAAACATTCTATAGTTTGCTGTAAAAATAGATATATAAAAGATATTTTAATATATAACAAATTGGGCTGTAGAAAGTGTTTTTTCTATCTTTAAACTTCAAATAACATGCTTACAATTTAATGATTTTATCAAAATATTCTCTTAACTTTTTTTATCCATAAGAATTCTTTTGTTGTTTTAATAAATAAAAGCTACGTATTGTTATTGTTGCTGATGTACAATTAATATTAATTAATGTTAATTAGTTACCGGAAAGAAAAGATTTCAGTCGACATTAATTATGCCATCGACAGTTATGGCCTGTGAATATGATTCATCGATCGATTTGTTGATATAGTAATAATAATTAATTAATTTAGTGCAATTAATTAACAATATTATTTAAGTGGGAAAGATGGATAAGATTAAGAGAGAGTGATGGCAACATTTGCAGCCCAAAGTCTTCTTGCATGCATTGTTTATGCCATTAATGTCCTGCCATAGGATCTCCGACATGCCCCCTTAAATCAAACAACAAATATAGCATTGATCTTCCCTAGTCTCTTATCTTATTCTAGTTGTTTGTTTATGAAGGAGATTAGGTAACGTTTTCCTCGGGGAAACCTTATCCGAACCCTTTTTTTTTAATGAAATATTCATTACCTTTTTCGAGCTAGAATTTGTCATCAAACTAATCCACAAAACGAGCACTCCCCTTAGTAAGTTATAGTATTATTTTTAGATTAGGTAAACGTTTTTGTATAGAAGAGAAGAAAATAATGGAGATAGACAAGACATGTGTCTCCATGAACTTCTATTTCAAAAGAATAAATTCATACCTAAAGTCCTAAATTATCCTAGACATATTTTTATTTTAAGTTTTTGTCTCCTTCATTCCAACCAAACATGTTGTATTCCTTTTATCTTGGGATATCAATCAAACATAATATTAATCAATTAAAAGATATATTTAGTAGTTTAATCTTATTAATAAGTGATCAAGGGTGGCAAATCAATCACAAACTATTTGTCTTTTAAGAGAACAAGAAGAAAACAAACTGGTCATGAAATCTCAAATTTGAAACCCAAATTTGAGATTTTGGTAACAAATTTTTATGACAATTTGACTCTTTTTTTTTATTTTTTTGGCAATGATGCTCGATCTCAAGGGTTGAGATCATACAAAAAGAGATCCCTATAAAGGTAGTAATTAATTTGGATATGAATTCAGGTCTTCCCTTATGAAAAAGAAAAGCATAATATATAGTGAAACTGATCTACAATACTCTATTTTTGATAATATATGATGATAGTGTGTAGGGGTGAGCAAAAAAACCGAGAAAATCAGAAAAAAAAAAATTAACCGAAAAAACCGAACCGTAAAAAAAACTGATTAAAATTTTAAAAAAATCGACCGGTTCGGTTCGGTTTCGGTTTTATAAGCTTGAAACCGAAAAAACCAAACCGAACCCAAACCGGAAAAAAACCAAGACAAACCGAAGAAAACCGATCCAAACCGGAAAAAAACGAGCCAAAACCGATCCAAACCGGTTAGAACCGGTTTGTCCTAAAAAACCAAACCGAACAGAAACAAGTCATTTTTAACCGGTTTCAGTTCAGTTTCGGTTTTTTTTATAAAAAAAATTTCGGTTTGGTTATTTTTTTTCGATAAAAACCAAACCGAACGGAAAATGATAAACTCTAATAGTGTGTGTGTGTGTGTGTGTGTGTGATTATATAAGATCAAGTTGCTTCAAACTTCCAAACTTGTTAGCAATCATTAATTATTGGTGAGTATGGAATATGGATTCAGCCTATAATTTAGTCCTTAACTCTTCATTGATTGGTTTGAACTTTGAATTTTGCATGCCTAAATACGTTGCCTAAACTTTTGGTAACTAAGATAGAAAAGGCCAAAGCATGAATCTACCTACCTATACCTATACGTTAATTAATTAGCAAACATAAATTTAGTGTTTTGAACGTTGCATGAAATCTTGAGAAAAATCCTTTTGACAATATTATTTTACAAGGAAGGACAGCTTAACTAAAGTTAATATTAACCTTAATTCGATTGGATAACCATCAATCACAGTAAAGAAAAACAACAAATTAATTAACTTCGTGAGATTAAGATGTGTTTGCCTCTGCTAAGACAGTGCCGGATAAGGTGCAGAATTTCAATTAGACGGGAGATCGATCGAATTCCTCAAGGGAATGAAAATTTGTCTTCCCCTATTTTCTATATATAATCCAACTCCATAATTATAGTTAATGTTCTCATCATCATCTAAGTTGTCAAACAAGGTGGTTTAATTTATCTCAGCCCTTCTTAGTTAGCCAATCAATATGAGAGACTCTGAGTTCTTTCAGCTTCCAAGCCCACAATGCTACTCTAACAACATACAAGGGCATGACTATTTATATTTTGAACCAGCCATGGATGTTGATATACACCATTTTGAGTCATCTCATCCTCTCGCAACAACTGATTCCACTTCCAATGAGTTGGTAGATTTTCCTGTTGATTCTGATTTAATGAATATTCACCACTTGATTTTGAGGAGTTTGAGCTCATTTGGAGGGACCTAAACGGGTACTTGTCAAAGGGGCTCGAGGAAAGTTGTTCTTTTCAACCATATTCTAGTGAAGGAAAGGTGACCGAAAAATGCAGCCCTAAACCATCCACTATTTGGAGTGCTGGTGCAATATCAATATCAACCATGGATGCTTCTTTGATCCAGCAACCGCTAACCTTGCCAACAGGAGACATGGAGATCGATAATCAACTTAGTGTGCATCATCTAGTCAAGGCTTACAAAGAAGCCATGGAGAACCAAGAGGCAGAACTTGCAGAAGTGATCACGAGAAGGATTAGTAAGAAAGTTGGTCCAACGGGGGAGATAAAGGAGCGTCTTTTGTATTACTCATTTCAACCCTTAGACAAGGAAACAGATTATCTTACGCAAGAATCTGCTAAGAACTTTGATAAGGCTTTGGAGGCATTCTATAAGATTTTCCCTGATGGGATGATTTCTCATTTCACAGCTAACTCAGTCATTCTTGAGGCCAAGCCTCGTGATGCTGACGTTCTACACATAATAGACTTTGATATGGGAGAAGGGATGCAGTGGTCTTCAATGATCATGGCTCTTGGTCGAAAACAAAAGGAGCTACAAGCACAACAATACTATGGTCATATTCCACACTACTCGACCCTAAAACTCACAGCAATCAAGTGGAAAGACGAGGGTTCCGGTCATTATGTACCTTCATGGAGAAAGTTCGAGGAGACAAAAAGGAGGCTACATGATTGTGCAAACCCCTTTGGTTTAATATTGGAAGTGGAAGAGGTGGAGCTACAAGATTTAGCGAGGAAGATAAAGGGAAAGAGAAAAGGTGGAGAAAGGAGAGAATGGCTGGCCTTCAATTGTATGTGGGCTCTTTCCCAAATGGCGAGAAAGAGGAGTAGAAGGCATGTATTGGACTTTGTTAGGACGGCAAAGGAAATATTAGCCAGTATTTTTGTCTATAGCAATACTAGTAATGGAGGCATATTAACATTTGGTGATGGAGGAGCATGGGAATTATTCAAAGACTGCCCTGCTTTTGGATTTTTCTTTGACAATTGTATGGAACATTATCAAGCCCTGTTGGAATCAATCGAATGGAAGTTCCCTAGTTGCTTTATAGAGGCGAGAATAGCTATGTGTTAGTGAACTGGCATGCAAACCCGACAAGATAAAAGGCAAAGGATAGGATAAAATGAGAAATGAGACACACAAGAATTTACGTGGTTCACCCAATTTGGCTACGTCCACGGGCAAGTATAGAAGGATTTTACTAAGTAATGTGGGAATTACAACCTCTCTCTACTAATAGGATAACAACTGAAATCTCTCTATTACTAGGAGAAAACACCTCACTTACTATCTCACAAATACCTCATAATTTTGTGGGATTACTTTCCCTCTCTCACTCTCCTCTTCTCTCACTTGTAGTGTAATATATATGGCAAGGATACACTACCTATTTATAGGCAAGCATCCTTGCCTTTGTCTTGCAAAAGACGAGCAAGGCAAGTGGCACCAATTGGTGCTGCAAGTGGCACCGAATTGGTGCCCACTTTGTTGACTTAGCTTGCACCAATTGGTGCCAGCTAGTTTCATATTCTCCCACTTGAAGACTTTGATGATTTAATCAAGTCTTCACACTTGATCATTTGTAATTCTTCTATCCTTATACTTGTCATCTTCATGCTGCTTACGTTTCTGCTAGGCCATAAGAGGATTTGCACCATATGTACTTGTTAGTGTTGACTGGTTTGGTCAAAGCATCTGTTGGGTTTTCCTTTGTGTGAACCTTCTAAAAATCTACACTTTCATCTTCCACCACTTCGCGAACAAAGTGATACTGAACATTTATGTGTTTTGTTCTTGAATGAAAAGTTGGATTCCTTGCAATATGCAAGGCACTCTGACTATCACAATACAAATGAATCTTCTCTTGTTTGTGCCCGAGCTCCTCCATAAGTTTCTTCATCCATATTGCTTCTTTACAAGCTTGTGTAGCTGCCATGTACTCAGCTTCTGTTGTGGATAAAGCTACAACAGTCTGAAGTTTAGAGACCCAGCTCACAGCTCCTCCTGCAATTATGAACACATAGCCTGTAGTGGATTTTCTTTTCTCAAGGTCGCCAGCAAAATCTGAATCAACATAACCTCTGACGGTAAATTCTGATCCTCCATAACATAATGCAACATCTGAGGTGCCCTTGATGTATCTCAAGATCCTCTTAATAGTATTCCAATGCTCTCTACCAGGATTTGCCATGTATCGACTAGCTGCTCCCACTGCTTGTGCAATGTCTGGTCTTGTACATATCATGGCAAACATTAAACTTCCCACTGCTGATGCATACGGTACTCGAGACATCTCCATCCTCTCTGCTTCATTGCTAGGAGACATACTTGAGGATAATTTGAAGTTAACAGGAAGTGGGGTGGAAATTGGCTTACAATCTTGCATGTTGAAGCGACGCAAGATCTTCTTCAGATAATTCTTCTGAGAAAGCCAAATCTTCCTCTTACTTCTGTCTCGGTGAATTTGCATCCCTAGAATCTTGTTTGCTGGTCCCAAGTCCTTCATATCGAACTCCCTAGCCAATTGTGCCTTCAATTCTTGGACTCGATCTTTGTTGGGGCCTATTACCAACATGTCATCCACGTACAACAACAAAATGATGAAAACATCATCTTCTTCAAACCTCTTGTAATACG
>Ga0307515_10008676_pt1 | contig 19777 bp, 22 predicted proteins | sample 17_EM_MG_FD_194513 | JGI IMG/M metagenome (GOLD analysis project Ga0307515, IMG submission 194513) | Populus trichocarpa ectomycorrhiza microbial communities from riparian zone in the Pacific Northwest, United States - 17_EM | ecosystem: Host-associated > Plants > Roots > Unclassified | place... | reverse complement strand
GCAACGCCCATGCTGAATGCAAGCATGATTTCGCGTCCATCGATCAGGAACGGCTCGCGCAGGGCCTTTCTCAAGTGATGCGAGAAAGGAACCACCCTGTCAACAGGCAGCAGGGCAAACTCATCGCTCCCAGTCGTGCCCTGTCTTGTTGCAGATCGACCGGGAATTTGTCCTACACGAACTTGGGGCGAGGCCGACTGCGCCGCAGAACCAGCCTCGTAAGGTGGAGTGTTCTGGCGGTTCTCGCCAGCCCTCTGTTCGATGAGTTGAAAGGAGCAAGCAATGACAACCGTATCCGACATCATGACCCGGGGCGTCCGAGCAATGGCGCCGTCCGACAGCGTTGTGCTGGCAGCGCAGGCCATGGACGAACTCAACGTGGGCGCGATTCCGGTGTGCGATGGCGACAAGCTGGTCGGCATGGTCACCGACCGCGACATCGTCGTACGCGGCGTCGCGCAGGAGTGCGACAACAAGTCCACGCGACTCGCCGACGTGATGAGCAGGAACCTGCGCTACGCCAGGGAATCCGAAAGGGTGGAAGACGTGCTCGGCGCGATGGCGCGGGCCCAGATCCGCCGTGTGCCGGTGGTGGACGCGCAGCAGCGCCTGGTGGGCATGCTCTCGCTGGGCGATGTGGCCGACAAGGACGCGCAGGACCAGGACAAGGTGGCGGCTTCGCTAGGGGGCATCTCGTTTCCCGCCCAGCCTGACCGGTCGCGGCAGTCGCGGGCCAGCGGTGCTGCCGGCGGCGGCCAGACCCGCACGAAATAGATCAAGGAGTTGCGCCATTCAACGCGGCGGCAATTCATTGGCCGACAGCGCGCCACGCGGGCAGTACTCGGGGGTGGCCGCTGAGCCCTGGCTGCCGGGCCACCAGATCGAGTTGCTGGAGAACGGCGACGCGTTTTTTCCGCGGGTATTCGAGGCGATCGATAGAGCCTGTCACAGCATCCTGATCGAGACTTTCATCCTGTACGAGGACAGTGTTGGAAGCGCGCTGGCCGATCGCCTGTGCAAGGCGGCAGGCCGTGGCGTGGAGGTGCACCTCATTGCCGACGGCTTCGGCTCAGCCGAGCTGTCCGACGGATTCGGTAAGCGTCTGGGCGACGCCGGGATTCATCTGAAACTCTTCGACCCCGGCGCCAGCGTCTTCGGACAGCAGTTGAAGATCTTCCGCCGCCTGCACCGCAAGCTGCTGGTGGTGGACGGCAGCGTGGCGTTCGTCGGCGGCATCAATTTCAGCGCCGACCAGTTGCTGAATTTCGGCGCCGAGGCCAAACAGGATTATTCGGTCCGGGTCGTGGGTGGCGTCGTGGCGCACATCGAGACATTCATGCGCGAAGCGGCGGGCATCGGGCCAGGCCGCGATCGTTCCGACGCGCCACAGCAGCCGTCTGGTGCCGCGACCGTGCTGTTTGCCACGCGGGACAACCGCCGCCACCGCAACGACATCGAACGTCTCTATCGGCAAGGCATCCGTGAGGCCCGTCGGCGGATCACGATTGCCAACGCGTATTTCTTCCCGGGCTTTCGCCTGATGCACGGCCTCGTGCGCGCGGCGCGGCGCGGCGTGGAGGTGCGGCTGCTGCTGCAGGGCATGCCGGATCTGCCGCTGGCGCGGCTGGCCAGCACCATGCTCTACCACCACCTTCTCCGGCATGGGGTCATGATTCTCGAATACACCAGGCGGCCGATGCACGGCAAGGTCGCGCTGGTGGACGACGATTGGGCCACGGTCGGTTCAAGCAATCTCGATCCGCTGAGCCTGGCGATGAACCTGGAGGCCAACCTGTTCGTGCGCGATCACAGTTTCAATGCGGCCGTTGCCGAGCGTCTGCAGGCGATGATGGCAGACAGCCGGAGCGTACGGGCCGAGGAACTCGGCACCTGGCGCCGCTGGCCGCTGCTGCAGACATTCATCATCTACCATGTGCTGCGCTGGGTGCCGATGATCGAAGGCTGGTGGCCCCGGCATACCCAGAAGTTGCACCCGTTCCCGCGCGACGCGACGCCGGATTGAGGCGAAACGCCCGCGACGGCGGGCCTGGGGTGCTTCAGGGTGAGGCTGTCAATGGTGCATGCGCGCGTGCTGCCGAAAGGACTCCTCCAGCAAGGCGTGCACCTCGTCGTCGGTCGTCTGCGGGAAATCCTCGTACCACAGTCCCACCGCGCGGAAGGGCTGCGGTATCAGCGGACAGACCACCTCATCTACCTTGTCTGCGAGCGTGGCGCAGGTTTCAGCGGCACACACTGGGGTTGCCGCGCATAGATGCGCGGGGTGCTGTTGCCGGATGGCGGTCAACGCCGCCAGCATGGTGAATCCGGTGGCCAGACCATCGTCCACGACGATCACCGTGCGGCCCGCAATGCTCACAGCGGGCTTCCTGCGATAAGCGAACTCGCGCCGCACCAGTTCGGCTTCTTCCCGGGCAATGATGGCGGCCACGGCGTCCGGCGAAACGCGCATGCCCGGCATCGGGTTCATGACCCGCACGCTGCCGCTGGCGATGGCGCCCATCGCGTACTCTTCGTGGCCGGGATAGCCCAGCTTGCGCACGACAAAGATGTCGAGCAAGGCGTCCAGAGCCTGTGCCACTTCGAACGCGACGGGCACGCCACCGCGTGGCAGCGCGAGTACCAGCAGATTAGGGCGGCCGCGGTAGTGCTCCAGCTTGTCGGCCAGCACCTCGCCTGCGTGGTGCCGGTCGCGGAACTGCGACGGGAGTTCGTTCATGTGGTTTCCTTTCCGGAGCCCAGATATTTCGCGAACCATGCGGCCGCCAGATCCTGTACCTGCTCCAGTGCGCCAGGTTCCTCGAACAGATGACCCGCGTCGGGCACGAGGACCAGCTGCTTGCTGCTGCGCAAGTGCGCCAAGGCTTCCTGGTTGAGGTCGATCACGTCATGATCTGCACCGCCCACGATGAGCAAGGTGGGCGCGGTCACTGCCGCCAGCGCCGCGGGTCCGGCCAGGTCCGGGCGGCCGCTTCGCGATACGACTGCCGAGACGCGCTCTCCGAGCCTTGCCGCCGTGATCAGCGCGGCCGCGCTTCCCGTGCTGGCGCCGAAGTATCCGATGGGAGCATCGCGCAGTTCCGGCTGGGTCGCGGCCCAGGCCGTGACATCCTCCAGGCGCCTGGTCAGCAGCGCGATGTCGAACCGGTGCTGCCGTGTGCTCTGATCAACCTTCTCTTCTTCCACGGTCAGCAGATCGAAGAGCAGGGTTGCGATGCCTTCCTGCTGCAGGCGTTGCGCGACCTGGCGGTTGCGCGCGCTATGGCGGCCACTGCCGCTGCCGTGCGCGAACAGGACCAGCCCCCTCGAGGCAGGAGGCAACGCCAAGTCGCCGAGCAGCGAATCATCGCCGGTCGGAATATGGACTTCGCTGATGGGCAGGTCACGCATGTTCATGTTCAGCTCCGCTGCAAGTGACCATAGGGCAAGGCGGCGGGCCTCGCTTCTCAGCGACCTTTCCGTGTGAGTGTCAGCAGAGACCTACGTGCCGCCTCATGAGGCAAGGACTGTGATCGGCATCGTCATGCCGGACGGTGTCCTGGTCGTGCCGGTAGCGGGGCACATGGAAACCGTCCATCAGTCGCCGTCCTACGCGCAAAGCAGCGCCTGAATACATGCGCGAGGGTCTTGGCTCTTTGTAATGTGACGGCTTCGCGCGTGCGCCCCTCTCGAGTGAAGAAGCCATGTCCAAGACCGTAGGCGAATTGCTGACCGCCACCCTGGCCGATATCGGCGCCACCCACGTCTTTGGCGTGGTTGGCGATGCACTGAACCCCCTCACCGATGCCATTCGACGTGACGAGCGCATGCGCTGGCTTGGTGTGCGGCACGAGGAGGGCGCAGCGCTCGCGGCCGCGGGGCAGGCCAAGCTCACGGGCCGGCTGGGTGTCTGTGCCGGCACGACGGGGCCGGGTGCCACGCACTTGCTGGCGGGCCTGTATGAAGCGCGGCACGACCACGCGCCGGTGCTGGCCATCGCGGGGGACGTGCCGACCTCGCTGGGCGGCATCGACCATCTGCAGGCGGCCGACCATGTGCAGGCCTTTCGCGATGCCTGCGTCTATTCGGCATCGATCACTTCCGCCGACGCGGCACCGGCGCAGATCCACGAGGCCATTGCAACGGCCTACAGCGAACGTGGCGTGGCGCTGCTGAACATTCCGCAAGACGTGTTCGACGGCAAGACCGACAAGCCGGCGCGCAGCCCTGCCACCTTGCGGCCACGCCCGCCGATGCTGCCGCAGGCCGCGGACATTGCCGCGGCGGTATGGCTGATCGACAAGGCCAGGAGCGTCACGCTGTTCGTCGGCCATGGCGCAAGCGATGCGCGCGCCGAGGTGCTGGCGCTGGCTGACAAGCTGCAGGCGCCCGTGGTGCATACCTACCGTGCGCTGGACCAGTTCGCCTTTGATGATCCGCACGTGGTCGGTGGGCTCGGGTTGATCGGCTCCAAGGCCGGCTACGAGGCGGTGCACGGCTGCGATGTGCTGCTGATGATCGGCAGCGACTACCCTTACTCGGAGTTCCTGCCGCAGAAGGCCACGGTGATCCAGATCGACGAGCGCGCGTTTGCCATCGGCCGGCGGCTGCCGGTGGCGCAGGCCATCGTCGGGTCGAGCCAGCCCAGCGTTGCCGCGCTGCTGGCCACGGTGCAGCCCAAGACCGATCCGTCTTTCCTTGAGGCCACGCAGAAGCAATGGGCCGACTGGCGGACCATGCTGGACGAGAAGGCCGATCCCGCACGCAGCAAGGACCGCATCCACCCGCAGGCGCTGGCGCGCACGGTGAGTGATCTGGCGCAAGGCAATGCGGTCTACTGCGTCGACACCGGCACGGTCACGCTGTGGACGGCCAACTGGCTGCGCCCCACCGGGCAGCAGGCCATCACCGGCTCGTTCAACAACGCGGCCGTGGGCACGGCCCTGGGCATTGCCAACGGCGTGCAGGCGCTCGACACCCAACGGCAAGTGATCGTGATGTGCGGCGACGGCGGCTTCGGCATGCTGATGCAGGAGTTCGCCACCTCGGTGCAGCACGGCCTGCACGTCAAGGTGATCGTCTTCAACAACGCCGGCTGGGGCCTGGTGCATCTGGAGATGGAAGAAGCCGGCATGCCAGCGTTCAAGCAGGGGACCGGCATGCGCAACCCCGACTTCGCGATGTTTGCCGAAGCCTGCGGAGGCAAGGGCTTTCGCATCACCAAGCCGGGGCAACTGCGCGAGACGCTCGCGCGTGCGCTGGCGACTGAGGGACCTGTGGTGGTCGACGTGGCGGTGGACCCGGCCGAGATCCCCGCGATGCCGCACCTGGAGTTGGACAAGGTGTGGAAGTTCGGGCTGGGCAAGGTTCGCGAGCTGTTCTCGGGCTGAAGTTGCAGACGAATCCATCAGATCAGATTCCTTGGCGCGCCAGGCTCGGAGCGTGCGTCCATGGAAATCGGCACGTCCTCCTACAGTCTCGCGCGCGGGGGATTGAATAATAGGATTGGATCAACCAAGGAGCCAAGTCATGGGCAACTCAACGCAGGTAACGGGCAGCGGTGACGGCACCCGGCCCGTCACCGACGGCGCCGCAGACAACATCGGCGCTGGTGAAAAAATCAAGTCCGGTGGACCTGCGCCCAACGAACGCATGCAGGACAAGCGCGCCGATGCGGCCAATGACAAGCAGGATGATTCGGTGCCTCTGGGCCTTCGTAGCGACAAGAAGCCGGCGCCCAACACCGAGCGCTGATCGTCGCGGGCAATGGCTGCTGACGACAAGCTCCCGACCAGTCGCCGTGTGCTGCTGCTGGTCGACTACATCAATCCGCTCGACTTTCCCGGTGCTGAGGCCCTGGCCAGGCGCGCGTGGCCGGCCGCTCAGGCCACTGCCCAGCTCAAGCAGCGCATGGTACGGCGCGGCTGCATGTGCATCTATGCCAACGACAACTACGGCATCTGGCACTCCGAGTTTCGCGACCTGCTGGAAAGGTGTCGCGCGTTGCCCGGCGTGCGCGGCAAGATTGCAGACTTGCTTGCGCCCGCGGCAGGCGACCTGACGGTCCTGAAACCGCGGCACTCCGCATTCCATTCGACGCCTCTGGACCTGCTGCTCAAGCGGATGAAGACCCAGAAGCTCGTGATTGCGGGCCTTGCCACGGATATCTGCGTTCACCTGACAGCGATGGACGCCTTTCTGCATGGCTATGCGGTCTGGGTTCCCTCGGACTGCTCCGCCGCGGAGACCGCGTCGTGGGAACGACAGGCCAGCCAGCACATGCAGCGCGTGCTCAAGTGCTCCGTTCGCGCCAGCACGCGAAGTGCGCCTACAGCCAAATAATGCGTGCAGTTTTAATTTGAGCGCATGTTCAACTCAATCGGAGATTTACATGCCACGCGGAGACAAATCCTCCTATTCGGACACAACAGCGTCAAGCCGAGCACATCGAGAAAGGCTATGAGAAGCGCGGCGTCGCCTCGGGCGAAGCCGAACGCCGCGCCTGGGCCACGGTGAACAAGGAAACCGGTGGTGGCAAGAAGTCCGGCTCTGGCCGCGGCAAGGCGACTGACACCAGTTCATCCCACAAAGGCGGCCATCTGGGTGGTCGGGCTTCCGCGTCGCGTAGTGCTGCAGACGTTCGGCATCGGCCAAGAAGGCGGCCGCCACGCGCAAGCGCAACGCGAGAGCGCATTGAGCAACGGAGAGCCGCGGCGCCCGGTTCGGCGATGCGGGCGTCCGGCGTTTCTGGTTTGCCAGGGCTCGTCATCAGGAGAGGAACCTGTTGATGGCCCGTTCCCTGGCCGGAATGTCCGCCGGATGATTTGAAAGACCAAACGGGTCGGTCAGCGACGGCGGCCGTGTCCCGCAGTGTGCCTATGCCTTCTCCGCCGTGCCGGGCTCCGCCATCTTGCGGTGCTGCTCAGCCATCACTTGCGACGGCAAGACTTTGGACATCACGACCTGCATCTTGTTCTTGAGCCCCGCGACCACATCGGCCTCACCGTCCTGCATCGCCTTAAAGGCGATCTTGGCAACCTCGGCGGGATCCATCTTCTCCTCTGTACCGACCTTGGTGTCCAGCATGTCGGCCCGCGCGAAGAACTCGGTATCCGTTGCGCCGGGCATCAGGCAGGTGACGGTGACACCGGTGTCCTTCATCTCGTTGCGCAACGCGGCCACGAAGGAATCGACGAAGGCCTTGGTGCCGTTGTAGACGGCCTGGAAGGTGCCGGGCATGAAGCCCGCGATCGATCCGGTCACCAGCACCTGGCCGCGCCCCTGCGCGCGCATGGTGGCGCCGACCTTGTGCAGCAGGTACAACGTGCCGGTGATGTTGGTATCGATCACGTGCTGGATGTCCTTGAAGTCCTGCTCCAGGAATCCCCGGCCCAGGCCATGGCCTGCGTTGGCGAGGAGCGCCTCGACCGGGCGACCGGCGACGGCGGCGATCAGCTTGTCGATGCCTTCGCGGCTCGCCAGTTCGGCCTGCACAGTCTCGACCGTTGCGCCCAGCGCGCGGCAATCCGACGCGGCAGCTTCAAGAGGCTGGTCGGCTGCCAGCAGAAGGTCGTAGCCGCCTTCTGCGCAGCATTTCGCGAGGTTGTAGCCGATGCCGGAAGAGGCGCCGGTGACGATGGCCAAGGGGCGGTCCAAAATGTTGGTTGCCATGATGGTGTGTTCCTTGTCATCAGTGCTTCATCGACATCTTGCCACCGCTGTTCAGCTTCTCGGCTTCGGCGCGGTGGTCCTTGAGCTTCGGCAAGGTCTTGCTGAAAAAGCCCTTCACATCGGCGTCCTTCGCATCCTTGCTGGCCTTCTCGAACATCGCGATGTCGGTCTTGTGGTCGTCCAGAAGTCGCGATCGATGTCCTTGGATTTCGATAGCTTGTCCATCTTGGCTTTCTTGTCGGCTGGCATGTCGCTGGGCAGCGTAACGCCCTTGCTGGAGGCGAGCTGCTTCAGCTCATCGTTGGCAGCGGTGTGGTCCTTGACCAGCATTTCGGCATAGGCCTTGACGTCGGCATTCCTGGCCTTCGATGCAGCCATCTTCGAGACTTCGACTTCATACATGCCGCCTCCAGCGGCCTTGGTCATGAAGGTCTGGTCGCCCTTGGGCGGCGCGTCAGCGGACAAGGCCGGCAGCGTCAGCATGCCGGTTGCGCAAAGCCCGGCGACGGCAAGCGCGCGAATGAGGCTGTTGTTCATGGATGACCTCGTGTGAAAGAGCCGCGCGAGAAACCGCACGGACCTTGATAACTTATGTAGCGGGGTGGAGCGCGGTCATCAGCGCTTGTCGATTCGTCGGTGGGCTTCGTCCTACGAGGGGCGCATCAGGCTGCCGACACTGGCGGTGTGGCTGTCTTCTGATAGTCCATCTATCGCCACCAAAGGACTCTCATGCAAGCACTGACCTACCAAGGCTCGAAGAACGTACGCGTCGAAACTGTTCCCGACCCGGTTCTCATGGCCGACGACGACATCGTGCTGCGGGTGACCGCCACCGCCATCTGCGGATCGGACCTGCACATCTACCGCGGCAAGATTCCGATGATGAAGGACGGCGACATCCTCGGCCACGAGTTCATGGGCATCGTCGAGGAGACGGGCAGCGCGGTGACAGAACTGGAGCGCGGAGACCGTGTGGTCATCCCGTTCGTCATTGCCTGCGGATCGTGCTTCTATTGCAGCAAGACCTTGTTCGCCGGCTGCGAGAACACCAACCCGGGACGCGGCGCGATCCTGAACAAGAAGTCGGCCACGGCCGGTGCCGGGCTGTTCGGCTACAGCCATCTCTATGGCGGCTACCCAGGCGGCCAGGCGCAGTTCGTCCGGGTGCCCAAGGCCAACGTCGGCCCATTGAAGATTCCGGATGCGTTGAGCGACGAGCAGGTACTGTTTCTCTCGGACATCCTGCCCACGGGCTACCAGGCGGCGGTCAATGCGCAGATCGGGCCGGGCTCCAGCGTCGCCATCTTCGGTGCCGGGCCAGTGGGCCTGATGGCCGCAGCGTCCAGCCGCTTTCTTGGCGCGGAGCAGGTGTTCATGATCGACCACCATGACTACAGGCTGGCCTTCGCCAAGGAAACCTACGGCATCATCCCCATCGACTTCGACAAGGGCGAAGATCCGGCAGACACCATCCTCACGGCGACCGGCGGCCACGGCGTTGACGCCACAATCGATGCCGTCGGCTTCGAAGCCAAGGGCAGCGCACTGGAAAGCGCGCTTACCGCCATCAAGCTCGAAGGCTCCAGCGGCAAAGCGCTGCGCCAGTGCATTGCTGCCACGCGTCGTGGTGGCGTGGTCAGCGTGCCTGGCGTCTATGCCGGCTTCATCCACGGCTTCCTGTTCGGCGACGCGTTCGAGAAAGGTCTCATCTTCAAGATGGGCCAGACGCACGCGCAGCTGTACATGCCGGAGCTGCTGGAACACATCGGCAACGGCAAGCTCAAGCCCGAGGTGATCATCACCCACCGTATGCCGCTGGCCGATGCTGCGCGCGGTTATGAGATCTTCGAGAAGAAGGAAGAAGACGTGCGCAAGGTCGTGTTGATTCCGTGATCTGGGAAAACGTACGCAATGACACCCGGGTTCAAAGAGCGACCATGGAGCACATCGAGATCTACCACGACCGTCGCTTCTGGGCCTGGACAGAGAGAGACGGTACCGCCTGGAACGGAAGCTTCGCCATCGACAACGGCACCCTGGAAACAGGGCTGGGTTGTGAGCACCACGTCGAGGAGTGCGTACTTCAGACGGTCATCGAACTGGCCAGGGCACGTGTGGAAGCCCAATCGCATGGCGCCCAGGTCGCCGACAGTTCTCCTTGCGCGACGGGCTCGGCAGCGCATCACGAAGGAACGACAGCGCATCGGCCGGCTGCGCTGCGGTAGCTGCCCCAACAACCTGGAGTAGACAAGATGAATCGGAAGAAGAAAGCGCTCGGCCAGGGACGCGACGCCTACCAGTGCGGTGTCGAGCTCTGTGCCAATCCCTACTTGCCGATCGATGGCAATCCCAAAAAGGCGAGGCGCCGCGTGCGCATGGCTGTTGGGATGGAGCCTGGCGCATGCGGATGAGTACATTCGATTCCTCTCTGTTGGTTCTGCCCGCCGAAGGGATGGCAGCCGGCCATCCGAGTTGCAAATCTCCAGCACCAGTCGGCGCTCTTGAGTTCGAATCGCCCCGTTATCGCCCCCGTTATCGCCCCGTTATCGGCACATTGACGGCGGAGCTACCGCTGGATGTTCTTTCTTACCTGCGAGAGATCGTTGGTGCTGACCGGTCGTGCGTCATTGCCCCACGCTTGCCGCGCGTACGTCAGCACTTGCGCCATCTGCACATCGGTCAAGGTGCCGGCGAATCCTGGCATGACCACCGGTACGGGCCCGGAGGCTGTGACGGGACCGCGGCCGCCTTCGATGACCAGCCGGCTGAGCGAGGTCGTGTCCCTGGACAGCAGCGACGAATTGCCCACCAGTGACGGAACCTGCGGCGGTGCGCCTTTGCCATCCGGCTGGTGGCAGCGCGCGCAGAAACTCCGGTACACGGCGGCGCCCGTCGATTCCGGGCCCGCCGTGTAGTCGGCTGTTGCCTTCGGCGTCACCGTGCTGGGGCCCGGCTTGTACACCGCGCCGCCATCCTGCCCGGGCAAGGACTTGAGGTAAGTGGCAATCGCGCGCGCATCCGCCTCGCTGATGTATTGCAGTGTGCCTTCGATTTCCTCCGCCATGCTACCGAAGGCAACCGAGCCGCCGCCGTGCCCCGTGCGCAGCAGTGCGGCGATCTCGGCTATGGTCTTGCGCCCCACACCTGCCGCCGGGTCGTTGGTGATGTCTGCGGCGTACCAGTGGTCATTGACCTGGCCGGTGAGAAACTTCTTCGATGTCTCGTCGTAGCCGCGCTCCTGGAAGCCGGCGCCGCGCGGCGTGTGGCAGGCGCCGCAATGGCCAACCGACTGCACCAGGTAGGCGCCGCGGTTCCACTCGGCACCGCGGTCGGTGCGCGCCTTGAAGGTGTCACTGGGCATGAACATGAGCTTCCAGAACCGCAGCAGCCAGCGCTGGTTGAACGGAAAGCCGAGCGTGTTGCGCGGAGTGGGCGCGTCAACAGTCGCCACGCCCTTCTGCAGGTAGGCGTACAGCGCCAGCAGATCGTCATCGCCCATCCGGGCGTACGCGGTATAGGGCATGGCGGGATAGAGCTGCTTGCCGTCACGTGCGGTCCCCTCCCGCATCGCGCGCCGGAAATCGTCGAGGCTATAGCGTCCCAGGCCTTGCTCGACGTGCGGTGTGATGTTGCTGCTGTGGATGGGTCCCATCGGCGATGGCACGGGCCTGCCGCCGGCAAACGGTTTGCCACCCTTGGGATCGGTATGGCAGGCAGCACAGCCGCCGATCCTGGCCAGGTACGCGCCGCGCTCCAGCATGCCCGGCGTCGGGTCCTGCGCCGATGCGCAGAGATGCGCGCTGGCGCAGACGACCGCGAATCCGAGGCGACGAAGCAGGCGGCGCATCAGCTTTCCTCGAGTGCAATGGACGCCGGCCTCTGCGACGACTTTTCGCCCAGCCAACGCGCCGCCAGGAACAGCGCCGCCAGCAGATAGGCCAGGCCGCCAGGCACCCACATCACCAGGCCGCCTAGCTGTTGGTCGTGCAGGGGATCCCACCCCATGGCGGCGGTGGTGCCGATGTAGGCTGGATACCAGAGTCCGGGTGCCAAGGTCAGCAGCGCACCCAGCGCGGCGGTGTGGACCATGGTGGTGAAGAGCGACAGCATCGCGGGCGCGTCGGCGTCCTCGCGCATCACGTGGCCGAAGATGCTGGACCAGAACAGCAGCGCACTCGCAAGAAAACTGCCGTGCTGCAGGATGTGCAGTGCCGGCTGTCGCAACGCCGCCTCGAAGAACAACGGCACATGCCAGATCCACAGGGCGAGCGCATGCAGCGCCCAGGCCACGACGGGCATGCGCAGGGCATGCCAGCTGGCGCGTGTGACTGTTGCTCGCCCGAGCGCTCCGAACGCCGGCCGCGCCCGGGGCGGCAAGGCCCACAGCCAGATGCCCAGCGGCCGGCCCAGTACCAGCAGCGGCGCGGCCACGATCATCAGCAACTCGTGCTGCACCATGTGTGCCGAGAACAGCGCTGCGGACAAGGCGTCCAGCGGCGAGACCAGGGCGATGGCCAGCGCTGCCCATCCGGCGGCGAAGGCCAGGGCGCGCCAGCGCAGCGCCGCGCGGCCCAGCCGGGACCGTGCAAGAAGCCGCGCACAGCCGCACACATAGAGCACGGCGACGAGAAGCAACGGCACCAGCACGGCCGGGTCGGTATTCCATTGCAGCCAGGGCGCTGCAACCACGTCGGCCAGCACATGGGCCTGCGCATTCGAAGCGCCGACCAGCAGGAAGGCCGCCAAGCTGGCGTGGGCCGCAGCGCGCTGCATCACGTTCCGCCGCGCGGCGCCAGATAGAGGACCGCGTAGATCGGCAGCCAGCTCGCGACCACGAAGTACCAGTACAGCGCGTTCTCGCTGACGTCGACGAAGCGCTTGCCTTCGAACGGGCCGGTGAACAACAGCACCGTCAGCACCACCGTGTCGATGGTGTCGGTGATCAGGTGGGTGGTGTGCAGGCCCAGCAACAGCCAGACCACCGAGCCATAGGCGTTGGCATACCACTGCACGTTGAGCGTGCCGAATTCCAGCGCACGCACGACCAGGAATGCGACAGCGAACAGCAGGCAGACCACGAGCCACAGCCGGGCGCGCCCGCGGTCCTCGCGCTCGGCCGCGCGCTTGGCCAACTGGTTGGGCAGCAGGCTGGCAAGCAGGATCAGCGTGTTGACGCTGCCCCACAGCAGGTCGGGTGGCGCGGCATCGATGGGCCAGGCCGGTGCGATGCCGCGCAGGTAGAAGTACATCAGGATGCAGATCGCGAAGACCGTGCCTTCGATCAGCATCATGCCCACGGTTCCCCACCACATCAGGCTGAGTCGGCCGAACGCGTAGCTGGGCAGCGCGCGCACGTCCAAAGGGTCTGGCCGAACACTCATGGCTTTGTCTCCAGCGCCAGGGCCTGCTCGGTCTCGGCCCGCCCCGGCCAGAACCACGCGATCACCGCCAGCGCGACCGGCACTGCGCCCCAAACGACCGCCCACGGCGTGAACACGGATGCGACAAACAGCGCCGTGGTGGCGAGGGCACTGATGAAGGGCCACAGCGATGGCGAAGGAAAGAGCGAGCGCGTCAGAGGGTCGGCGTCGCGCACGCTGGTGGTCAGAACCTCGCGCGCGTCGGCGGCCAGGCCCGACACGGCGCGCCGGGGCCGGGCACCCCATGCAGGCTCGCGTCCCTGCACGACGGGCATGGCATCGAAATTGTGCGGTGGCGGTGGGCTGGCAATGGTCCATTCCAGAGTGCCCGCATGCCAAGGATCTGCGCCGGCAATGGCACCATGGCGCCAGCTGCGCGCGACGTTCACGATGAACAGCAGCACGCTGGCGGCAATGGCGAACGCACCCACCGTGGACAACAGGTTCATGCCATCCCAGCCCATGCCTTCGGGATAGGTCCATACCCGCCGCGGCATGCCTTGCAAGCCCAGCCAGTGCATCGGAAAGAACGTGACGTTGAAGCCGACGAAGAACAGCCAGAACTGCCAGCGGCCCAGCCGCTCCGACAGCATGCGGCCCCTGAACTTGGGGAACCAGTAGAAAAACGCGCCGAACAGCGGAAACACCGCGCCGCCCAGCAGCACATAGTGCAGATGCGCCACCACGAAGTAGGTGTCGTGCACCTGCAGGTCCAGCGACACCGAACCCAGCATCACGCCCGACAGGCCGCCCAGCACCAGGATGAAGAAGAACGCCAGCACGAACAGCAGCGGCGTGCGGAACTGAAGGCGGCCCGTGATCAGGGTGGCGAGCCAGCAGAAGATCTGCACACCTGACGGCAGGGCAATGGCCAGGCTCGCCGCCGTGAAGAAGGCCTTGCCGATCTCGGGCAGGTTGGTCGCGAACATGTGGTGCACCCACAGGCCGAACGCCAGGAATGCGATGGCAATCAACGACAACACCATCGCGGTGTAGCCGAACACCGGCCGCCGCGCAAAGGTCGCGATGATGGTCGAGATGAAGCCCAGCGGCGGAATGAAGATCAGGTACACCTCGGGGTGGCCGAAGAACCAGAACAGGTGCTGCCACAGCAGCACGTCGCCCCCGCGTGCCGGGTTGTAGAAATGAGTGCCGACCAACCGATCGAGAATCAGCGAGGTGCTGCCCAGCATCACCGACGGCATCGCGAACAGCACCATGCACTGCGTCACCAGCGTGGCCCATACGAACAAGGGCATGCGCGACAAGCTCATGCCCGGCGCACGCATCTTGAGGATGGTGGTGATCAGCACGATCGCCTCCAGCAAACCCGCCAGCTCGGTGAAGGTGATCATCTGCGCCCAGATGTCGACGCCCTTGCCCGGGGCGTAGTCGGCCGAGGCCAGCGGCACGTAGCTGAACCAGCCGGTGTTGGGCCCGGCTCCGGCCACGAAGCCGATGAACAGGAAGGCGCCGCCCATCACGAAGATCCAGAACGCGAAGGCGTTCATGCGCGGAAACGCGACGCTGCGCGCGCCGATCATCAGCGGCACCAGGTAGGTCGCCACCGCCTGCATCACCGGCACGGCAAACAGGAACATCATCGTCGTGCCGTGCATCGTGAAGAGCTGCGCATACATGTCCGGGCCGACCGCCCGGGTGCGCGGGCTGGCCAGCTGCCAGCGCATGGCCAGCGCGAGCAGTCCGCCCAGCACGAAGAACAGGAACGTTGCTGCGATGAACCGGCCGGCAATCGTCTTGTGGTTGATGGCGGCGAACCAGCCGCGCCAGCCGGGCGGGTCCGACCAGGTCTGCGCCAAGGCGCTGTGCGTGGCCGCACCGGCGTCAGGTCCGTCGTACAGCCTCTCGCGTGACACGCTTGCGGCTTCGGTCATTTGAGCGACGCGAGGTAGTGCACGACCGCCTGAAGATCGCTTTCTGGCAGCGCGGCGGGCGGCATGGTCGTGCCCGTCTTCAACGATTGCGGATCGCGCACCCACTGCATCAGCACCGATCGTTCATTGGGCACGGTGCCGGCCGCAATGGTCGGTCTGCTGGCGAAGTGGGTCAGGTCGGGGCCCAGGTTGCCGGTCGCCGAAGTGCCACGCACCGTATGGCATCCGGCGCAGGACGAGGCGAGGAACACATCGCGGCCCCGCGTGGCTGTGTCGTCGCTCGGGTTCGCGGCCGGGGCCGCCTGGTGTGCCTGCCACTGGTCGAACTGCTCGGGTGTTTCTGCCGTCACACCAAAGGCCATGAAGGCGTGCTGCACACCGCAGAACTCGGCGCACTGGCCGCGATAGGTTCCGGCCTCGTCGGCGCGGAACTCGATGGTGGTCGGCCGGCCGGGCAGCATGTCTTTCTTGCCGTGCAGGTTGGGTACCCAGAAGGTATGGATCACGTCGGCCGCCTGCAGGGTGACGACCACCGGCCGTCCCACTGGAATATGCAGATCGTTGGACACCGCGAAGCCAGGCTGCCCATCGCGTCCAGGGTAGCGGGCCTCCCACCACCACTGCGACCCGGTCATTTCGATGTGCAGCGCGTCGGCCACGGGCAGGCGCGACAGCGCGCGATCGGTCATGAAGTCGATGACCACCAGGCCTGTGAGCGCCAGGGCCGAAGCAATCGATGCGCCCGCGACCCAGCGGCGCGTGGCAGGCCGGGCTTGCATTGCCGCGGCCTTGCCTTCCGCTGCATGGTTGTCGCGCACGCCACGTCTAGACCGATGAACCGCGAACAGCAACGCGGCCAGCACCCCCGCAAACACGATGGAGCACACGCCCAGCGTGATGTGCCACAACGTGAGGATCGTGGCCGCTTGCACACCGGCCGGCTTGAGCACGCTGTAGTTATCTGCCGCCTGCGCGGCGGACATCAACAGCGCTATGACGCAGCCAAATGCCGAACTCCCACAGGCGCCGCTCCCAGCGCGCTGTGCGGCAAGGCGATCCGGCGCGGAGGTCACGAGAGCGACAGCCATGGCCTACAAGTTTTCATCGACACCTCCTACCTCCAGGAAGAGCACTGCCGTTTTACGCTGTAGGACAAGAACGACACAACAGAAGGACCCCATGTCAGATGAACACGAAGATCCCTACGGCCACCCGGCAGGCGGTTGGGGATCGCTGAAGGCAGTCAGCTCCATCCTGCTGCGCGAACACATTCCCATCGTCGGCCCGGAAGCCTTGTCACGACAGAACAAGCCGGGGGGGTTTGCCTGCGTCAGCTGCGCCTGGGCCAAGCCGGCCGATCCGCACGCCGCCGAGTTCTGTGAGAACGGCGCCAAGGCCACCGCCTGGGAGCTGACGAGCAAGCGCCGCCCACCGGTCTTCTTCAAGGACCACACGCTGACCAGCCTGCTGAAGTGGAGCGACCACGACCTGGAGGCCGGTGGCCGCCTGACGGAGCCGCTGCGCTACGACGCCGCCAGCGACCACTACCTGCCGGTGAGCTGGCAGGAAGCCTTTGCCGGCATCGGCCGCGAATTGAAGCGGCTGCAGGCCGAGGATGCGAAGTCGGTGGTGTTCTATGCGTCCGGCCGCGCCTCGCTGGAAACCAGCTATCTCTACCAGTTGCTGGCACGGATGTACGGCAACAACAACCTGCCCGACAGCTCCAACATGTGCCACGAGAGCACGTCGGTGGCGCTGCCCAAGTCGATCGGCGTGCCGGTGGGTACGGTCTCGCTGGACGATTTCAAGAAGACCGATGCGATCTTCTTCTTCGGGCAGAACGTGGGCGTGAGCAGCCCGCGCATGCTGCACGACCTGCAGGAGGCGCGCCAGCGCGGTGTGCCCATCATCACCTTCAACCCGCTGCGCGAGACGGGCAGCGTGCACTTCGCCAACCCGCAGTCGCCGCGCGACATGCTGACGCCGGCTGAAACGCAGATCAGCACGCAATACCTGCAGGTGAAGAACGGTGGCGATCTTGCCGCCATCACCGGCCTGTGCAAAGCCCTGCTGTCGGCTGATAAGACTGCGCGCGCATCCGGCAAGCCATCGGTGATCGACAGCGAATTCATTGCCCAGCACACGGAAGGGTTCGAATCATTCAGCCGCTGGGTGCGTGCAACGCCGTGGGAAGAGATCGAGAAAGAGTCGGGCCTGCAGCGCTCCGAACTCGAGCAGGCGGCCGACGTGTTCTCCCGCGCCCGTGCGGTGATCGGCATCTACGGCATGGGCCTGACGCAGCACCGCAAGGGCGTGCACAACGTGCAGATGCTGTGCAATCTGCTGCTGATGGGCGGTCACATCGGCCGGCCCGGCGCCGGCATCTGCCCGGTGCGCGGCCACTCCAACGTGCAGGGTCAGCGCACCGTCGGCATCACCGAAAAGCCCGAGTTGGCGCCGCTGGACAAGCTGGCCGAACTCTACGCATTCGAACCGCCACGCGAGAAGGGCCTGAACACGGTGGAGACCTGCGAGGGCGTGCTCGATGGCACGGTGAAGGCCTTCGTCGGCCTAGGCGGCAACTTTCTTCGCGCCGTTCCTGACACCGACCGCATCGAGCCGGCGTGGCGCAATCTGCAGTTGACCGTGCACGTGGCAACCAAGCTCAACCGCAGCCACCTGATTCCCGGCAAGGTGGCTTACCTGCTGCCGTGCAAGGGGCGCATCGAGATCGACCGGCAGCAGACCGGCGAGCAGACCGTGTCGATGGAAGACTCCACCGGCGTGATGCACGCATCGCGCGGTGTTGCCGAGCCGGCCGCCGATACCTTGCTGTCGGAGCCGGCGATCGTAGCCGGCATCGCACAAGCGACGCTGGCACCCAACCACAAGGTGCCATGGGAGCGCTGGGTCGGCGACTATGCGCTGATCCGCGACGCGATCGCAAAGACCTGGCCGGACGTGTTTCACGATTTCAACGAGCGGCTGAAGGCGCCCAGCGGTTTTCCTCGACCCTTGCCGGCGCGCGAACGCCAGTGGAAAACACCGAACAAGAAGGCCAACTTCTTAGGCTTCGGCGACATGAAGGCAGACCCCGACGCACCGAAGACCGCAGCCGACGTGCTGCGGCTGATGACCTTGCGCAGCGACGACCAGTTCAACACCACGGTCTACAGCTTCGACGATCGCTTCCGAGGTATTCATGGCACGCGGCGCGTGCTGCTGATGAATGTGCGCGACATCGACCGGCTGGGTCTGCGGCCCGACCAGACGGTGGATGCCGTGACCGCGCTCGACGACGGCCACATACGGCGCGTCGACGGCCTGAAGATCGTGGCCTACGACATCCCGGTCGGCTGTGCTGCGGGCTACTACCCCGAATGCAATCCGCTGGTGCCGCTGCAGCATTACGCCGCAGAAAGTAAGGTGCCGGCTGCCAAGGCGATCCCGATCCGCGTCTTGCCGGCGGACCCATGAACAGCATCGTTGTGGTCGGCGCATCGCTCGGCAGCCTCGAAGCGCTGTCGCGTCTGGCCGAAGGGCTGGCAGGCAGCTTCCCGGGGCAGGTCTTCATGGTGCTTGCACACCGATGGACACCGCAGCATCCGGTCTGAGCTGTTGACCGCCAGAGGCATGTTGCTGGCGCGGCATGTGGACGATGGCGAGCGCATCGCGCCCGGCAACATCTACATTGCGCCACCCGACCATCACATGCTGATCGAAGGCGACCAGGTTCGAACGGTCAGAGGCAGAAGGAAATCCATTCGCGGCCCGCCGTCGATCCGCTGTTCCGCTTGGCCGCGCAGACGTGGGGTAGCGCGGTGATCGGTGTCGTGCTGACCGGCACGCTGACGACCATTGACCCCCCTCGCCATTGATCCCAATCCCACTGTCGGCGGCGGCCATCACCTTGTCGGGCGTCATCGGCGTCCCACGTCGAGGCCAGCCGGATGGGGAAGTTCGATGCGCCTGACGTTGTCCCACGGTCGGCCAAGCATGGCGGCCATCTTGGTCGCCGGCAGAACGAAGTCGAGCTGGCCGGTCTGTATCGCGCGCGTGGCATGCCATCGAACTCCGCGTCTTCCGGGCTTTGCGCCAGTGCAAGCCCGCCAAGCTCCTTGAGGCCCTGAGACCCTGTGCGGCCAGCGCTGCCGGCGCCCGACAGCACGATGAAGACGGCGCGCTCTTCGTGTGCATGGGCAAGGCGGCGGAAGAACAGACCGTTCGAGGTCCGGCGTGCCTTGAGCGTCGACAACGGCGATACGCGCGGCTGGCCGTCGCTCATCATCAGCTTCAGCGAGGGTGATATCGCGTAGACGTGGTTGGCCTCAATCGGCGTCGGCGCCGTGACCGGGAGCTGCCCCGTTCCTACGGGCCCAGCGAGCTTTCGATGTGCGAGCTCAGGTGCGTCACGGCCACGAGGGCAATGCCGGGCTCGGCAGGCATCTGCCCGAGCAATTGCTGGATCGCGCGGATGCCGACGACCCGAACGCGCAGCTCTTGCGGACGGGGAGCTCTTCCGGACCGATGGTGTCCGAGTCGTTCATGGTTCCAGGGACCTGGAACGTGCGCCAAACGAATATGGCATTGGCGTTGCTGCGGGCCCGGAAACGAAAATACCGCCGGGGGAAGGCATATTCGAGCGCTGGCTTCGCTGCCGAACCACTTACGCGGGTAGCGCCGCCTGCAGCTCCTCCTGCCGCTCCATCAGCTGCTTGCCGATGGCCACGAGATCAAGCCCTGAGGCCCGTGCCTTGGGAAAGAGTTCGTCACGCTCTTCCTTCACATGGTGGT
>Ga0307515_10008675_pt1 | contig 19780 bp, 19 predicted proteins | sample 17_EM_MG_FD_194513 | JGI IMG/M metagenome (GOLD analysis project Ga0307515, IMG submission 194513) | Populus trichocarpa ectomycorrhiza microbial communities from riparian zone in the Pacific Northwest, United States - 17_EM | ecosystem: Host-associated > Plants > Roots > Unclassified | place... | reverse complement strand
CTCAATAACTCCATGATGATCACTCCAGAGCCCCCGCTTCGAATTCACGAGGGACGGTTCAAACATGGGTCAATTCTCGATGATATTATCCCGCGATCCCGGGTCAGCTCTCAGTGCAAATCAACACTGGACGATCATGGACTGCAAAATGGTGGGCCCGGAGGGACTCGAACCCCCAACCAAGCGGTTATGAGCCGCCGGCTCTAACCATTGAGCTACAGGCCCACTCTGCCCTCATGCGGGCGCGATGCAATGGTCATTGACGTGGCGAAGGCTCTAGCGGAAAAATTCGAGGTGGGCAAGCCGCCGCCGCAAAAGGCGCACAATCGATTGCGAGGAGGTATGTTCATGCAACTCAAGGGAAAAACCATGCTCGCCCACCCGCTTCGCCTCACTTTCGCTGCCCTCGTCCTCGCCGTGGCGCCAATGTCGGCGGTCTCCGCCCACGAATCCGAGAAGAAGGGGCCGGTGATCGTGGTTTCCGGTCAGGGCGATGCTTCCGTGGTGCCTGACCTCGCCATCGTCAATCTGAGCGTGGCGGAGACGGCAAGGACGGCGCGCGAGGCGCTCGATATCAACAACAGCGCAATGACAGCGGTGACCAAGGCCCTGAAGGACCAGGGGATTGCCGACAGGGATATGCAGACGTCGGGCCTCTCCATCCAGCCGCAATACAGCTATCCACAGAACGAGGACGGCACGCCGAAGCTGCCTGTTCTCAACGGCTATACCGTCACCAATGGCCTGACGGTCCGGGTCCGCGATCTTGCCAAGCTCGGCGCCGTCATCGATCAATCGGTCACATCGGGGGTCAACCAGGGCGGTGACATCCGCTTCACCAACGACGATCCGGAAAAGGCCCTCGAACAGGCCCGCGCCGAAGCCGTCAAGAACGCAGCCACTAAAGCGAAAACACTTGCCGACGCCGCAGGCGTAAAGCTCGGCCGCGTCGTGGAGATCAGCGAAAGCGCCGGCGGCGCCGACCCGCAACCGATGATTCGGATGCAGATGGCCAAGGAAGCCAGCGACGCCGTTCCGATCGCCGCGGGCGAAAATACTTACGTGGTCAATGTCAGCGTGACCTTCGCCATCGATCCCTGAGCGTTCATGGTTCAATGAACGGCTCGAAGCCCCACGCGAAAAAGGCCGGTTCGCGTTTTCCGCGAACCAGCCCCTCAGGCATGGCCAGACACCACTCACAGGCCCTGCCCTAACTTTTGAGCGTCTTGTCGCTCTGCGCCGTTACAGGCGCGGGCAGCCGCGGACATTGGCGAAGGAAATCCTGGCCCAGGCGCCACGGATCTTGCCGGAAACCGTCACGCGGTTCGGACCGATACGGCTGATCGCCACTCTGTTCAGGCCGTTACGCGAGGCCTTGGCAAGGGCCAGGCCAGGCTGGCAGCGGCCGTATCCCGGCTTGACCACGATGATCGGGGCAGGCTTGACGACGACCACGCGACGCGGCGCGGGCTTGATCACGATACGGGGGTTCACAACCACATGCGGGGTCTTGACGATGACATCGACGCCGCCGGCATTGGCTTGGGACGTGGCGCCGAACGCACCAAGGGTAACGGCGGCGGCGACGGCGATTTTCGTGAATATAGAGGTCATTTGGCTCTCCAGAAATCCTGTTGTTTCGTACGTTCCAGGGGCCGGTTTCGTCCCGCTCTGAAGCGTTGAGGTGACAATAGGATGGAGAGGCTGAATGGATTTGGAACTGACTGTTCAGAATCGGTTCAGAATGATGAATGTGCGTTAGGACGCTATAATGCATTGATTTCGCAAGGAATTTCAGGCGCCAGCGTATTGGCTTCGGTCAATTGATCGTGCCGATCAGTTCGCGATAGGCCTGTTCCGGGAATGCCTTCATCGTCCGGCTCCTGATATCGCCTGATTTGCCGAGCGTCAGGCAGAACCGGGCCATGACGGCATCGTCGGGCGCCTCGCAGATCGCCACCATGTCGCATTCGCCCATGGTCAGGTAAAAGTCGCGGATGGTGCCGCCCATGGCCTCGAGCGATTTCTTGGCGGCATCGAGCCGCTTGGGCGAGTCGCGAAGGTTCCGCGCACCCTGGTCGGTCCAGTTGAGAAACAGGATATAGGTGGTCATGGCGATCCTCCTCTCGGCGCCACCTGAGGGCAGCAACGGGATTTTACGCCGGGCACGCGTGTTGGGCAAATCACACATGAAAAAAGCGGCCCGGAGGCCGCTCATCAAATCCTCTCGAAAGAGGTTTATTTGAATCCAAAGTGCTTTTTCATGATTAGGTACAATTCCTTTGCACCCATCTCATCTAATTGGATCGTTTGGCTTTTCTTTCCTGGAATTTGCCGATCGTCAGTGCCGAAGGTATCGATTTGCAGGATTTTCTTATCATCTGGGCCGAAGACTGAGTAGGTTGCCCCAATCTCTCGATGGAGCGAATTTCGCTCCATCCTTCTCTCTTCGAACTTTCTGACGAGTGCCATCTCAGCTGTCCAGGAAGCTTCTGAGCTTGCGGCTCCGGCTCGGATGCTTGAGCTTGCGTAGCGCCTTGGCCTCGATCTGGCGGATGCGTTCGCGGGTGACCGAGAACTGCTGGCCGACTTCCTCGAGCGTGTGGTCGGTGTTCATGCCGATGCCGAACCGCATGCGCAGCACGCGTTCCTCGCGTGGCGTGAGCGATGCGAGCACGCGGGTAGTCGTTTCGCGCAGGTTCGCCTGGATAGCGGCATCGATCGGCAGCAGCGCGTTCTTGTCCTCGATGAAATCGCCGAGATGCGAATCCTCTTCGTCGCCCACCGGGGTCTCGAGGCTGATCGGCTCCTTGGCGATCTTCAGCACCTTGCGCACCTTTTCGAGCGGCATGGCGAGCTTTTCGGCCAGTTCTTCCGGCGTCGGCTCGCGGCCGATCTCGTGCAGCATCTGGCGCGAGGTACGGACGATCTTGTTGATCGTCTCGATCATATGCACCGGAATGCGGATCGTGCGGGCCTGGTCGGCGATCGAGCGGGTGATCGCCTGCCGGATCCACCATGTGGCATAGGTCGAGAATTTATAGCCGCGGCGATACTCGAACTTGTCGACCGCCTTCATCAGGCCGATATTGCCTTCCTGGATCAGATCCAGGAACTGCAGGCCGCGATTGGTATACTTCTTGGCGATCGAGATCACGAGGCGGAGATTGGCTTCCACCATCTCCTTCTTGGCGATGCGGGCTTCGCGCTCCCCCTTCTGCACCATCTGCACGATGCGACGGAATTCCGAGATCGAGATGCCGGTTTCGGTCGCCAGATTCTGGATTTCCAGCCGGAGATCCTTGATCGTCTGGTTTTCGCTGCGGGAGAAATCCTTCCAGCCGCGGGCCGACAGATTGCCGATCGACTTCATCCAGTTCGGGTCGAGTTCGGCGCCCATATACTGGTTGAGGAATTCGTCGCGCGCCACGCCGAAGCTCTCGGCCAGACGCAGCAGCTTGCCTTCGTTCTGGACCAGGCGCTTGTTGATCTCATAGAGCTGCTCGACAAGGCTGTCGATGCGGTTCTGGTTGAGCGACAGCGACTTGACCGCCGTGATCAGCTCGTCCTTGAGCTCCTTGTAGCGGCGCTCCTGGGCGGGCGACAGCGTCGCGGACGCTGACAGACGCGCTTCCACCTGTTGGTCCTGCAGCTTGCGCAGCTTCTTGTAGGTCTCGGCGATCTGGTCAAGGGTCTCCATGACCTGCGGACGCAGTTCCGCTTCCATCGCGGCGAGCGACAGGTTGCTCTCGTCCTCGTCCTCTTCTTCTTCCTCGAGGTTCATGCCCTCGCCGCCGACATTGGTGATGTCGTCGTCTTCGCTGCCGCCGAAGCGGGCACGGCGAACCTTCTCCTTCTCTTCGGCCGCCTTGCGGTCGGCCTCGATCTTTTCAGGCGACTGGAACTGCGGCGCGGCCTTGGCTTCCGGCCCGGAATAGGTGGTTTCGAGATCGATGATCTCGCGCAGCAGCGTGGTGCCTTCGTTGAGTTCGTCGCGCCAGATGATCAGCGCCTGGAAGGTCAGCGGGCTCTCACAGAGCCCCTGGATCATCGTCTCGCGGCCGGCCTCGATGCGCTTGGCGATCGCGATTTCGCCCTCGCGGGAAAGCAGTTCGACCGAACCCATTTCGCGCAGATACATGCGCACCGGATCGTCGGTACGATCGGTTGGTTCTTTCTTCTTCGCGGTCGCAAGCTGGGTGCCCTGCGACGGGGCGACCTCGCCGCCCTCGCTCTCACCATCGGCATCGCCGTCGGTGTCGGGCTCCTCCTGGGTCTGCTCCTCGGCTTCCTCGTCCTCGACGACGTTGATGCCCATATCGGACAGCATCGCCATCGTGTCCTCGATCTGTTCCGAGGTCACTTCTTCGGAGGGAAGCACGGCGTTGAGCTCGTCCATGGTGACGTAACCGCGCTTCTTGGCGGTCTTGATCATCTTCTTGACGGCGTCATCAGAAAGGTCCAGAAGCGGGCCGTCCGGTGCGCTTTCGCGTTCGGTTTCCGCCTCTTCGTTTTCTTTGACTTTTGTTGCCATGTTTGTGACTTTCTCTACGCCAATAACGGTATACGAAGCTGTGACAATGATCGGCGGCCTGCAGGCATGCGAATCAACAGCGACGAACTAACAGGATGACGGATTAAGAGCCGATTAATCGCGGCGCCGTTTCATCAGTCGAAACCGGCACTTGCCGAAGCCCGCGATAGATCGCCCCGAACCCTATCCAACCTGCAATGGATTTATTCTCGAATTTTGCCTGCCTTGGTGATTCCCGCAATTTTATGTCGCGTCAAGCAAATAAGCTGAAAAACCGACAAATAGCCTGAATACTACGGGTTACCATTCGCTTCAGCGGCTTGCCTCCTATTTAGGGTATGAATCCCGAAAGACAAGTGTCACCGCACGAACGCCGGACGAAAGCTTGCGGCAAACTTCCCATGCGAGAACGAATTTTACACGCCCGCTTGGTGAAGACCTCACGCGGCCGAAGGTTCCCACTCGTATAGTCGAAGGCCCATGATGAACAAGAAGAGAGGCACGGCCGGTATCGATGAGCTGAATGGCACCCGCCGCGCCGACCAGATTCTCGGGCTCGACGGCGATGACATCATCTTCGGCAAGGGCGGCAACGATAAGCTTTTTGGCGGCGATGGCACCGACGAAATCCACGGCGGGAACGGGTCGGACAAAATTTTCGGAGACGGCGACGACGATTTCCTGTTCGGCGACAATGGCAATGATGCAATCACCGGCGGCGACGGCAACGACATCATCATCGGCGGAGCCGGCAACGACGTCCTGAGGGGCGGAAAAGGTGACGACAGGCTGTTTTCCAACACCGGAAACGACCAGATGAATGGCGGCGACGGCGACGATTATTACGAGATCGGGCGGGGCATCGTTGAAACCGTCGACGACATAGGCAATGACGAATACAAGATCACGGCCGACAGTTCCGTCAAGATCGACGACCGGGACGGCGTGGACAAGCTCCGCTTCGCCGATACGGAGAAAAGCTGGACGATCACGATGCGCGACCTGATGTTCCAGCGGTCGGGCGACGACCTCGTGATCACGGTCGACGGCTACAAGGGCGAAACCACCGTCACCTTCTTCTATGCCGAAGAGGAGACCTACCGAATCGAACGGATCTACGACGAGAATCCCGATCAGCCGACCGGCTACAGCCTCGTCATCGAGAATATCCTCAATCTCTCGAACGGCGACGAACCGATTCGCGGCACGGATCTCTGGGAACTTTAGATCCTCTTGCATTGAAATGGAACCGGTTCTGCCGGAGCAGGTTTTCGTCGGGGCAAAGGCGATCGGCGAAGGGCATACCCCGATGTACGTCCGAGCCGATCGCCTTTGATCCTGGCGGAAAGATGCCCGGCCCTTCGGGTTGGCTGAAACGGGCCGGCTCTTCGATCGGCTGGCTTGGCCGTAGATCTGGCTACGACGCGCGCCAGCCGATCGAATATCCGACTCAGTTTGAGCCAACAGAACCGATTCCATTTCAATGCAAGAGGATCTAGAAACGCTTCTTGAGAAATGACTGCCCGGCAGCATCGGGGCCGCCCTCAAGGCTTCCGAATTCCACGAAACCCTGCTTTTCGTAGAAGCCCCGAGCCTGAAAATCATAGGTATTGGTCCAGATTCCAATGAGGTTCCGACGACGCGCAATCGCCTCCGCTGCCGCCATCAGGCGGCTGCCGTAGCCCTGGCCTTGCAGGTGCTCCGGTACGTAGAGCAGATCGATGAAGGCCCAGCCGCAATCGTCCACGGCCCACAGCCCGCCGATGATATCTCCGCCCGGCCGCCCCTTGATCAAAACAGCAAAATCACTCCGTTCGGCGTGGCCGGATTTCCGGCTGTTGTCCGCGCCGAGCATTTCGTAGAGCACATGGCGTGCGGCGGTGTCGGGCGCATCCGTGAAGGTCTCGACAATCGTTCCATGCACTACACCCAATCCATCACCACCTTACCGGAATTGCCCGAACGCATGGCCTCGAAGCCATCGCGGAATTCGTCGATGTTTATTCGGTGTGTGATGATCTGGCTGACATCAAGCCCGCCCTGGACGAAGGCGATCATCTTGTACCAGGTCTCGAACATCTCGCGGCCGTAGATGCCCTTCAACGTCAGCATCTTGAAGATCACCTTGTTCCAGTCGATGCCGAAACCATCCGGCGCGATGCCGAGAATGGCGATCTTGCCACCATTGTTCATCGTGTCGATCATCGACCGGAAGGCGGGCGGCGCGCCTGACATTTCCAGCCCCACGTCGAAACCTTCCTTCATGCCGATCGAGGTCATCACATCCCTGAGATCTTCCTTCGATGGATCGACCGCATAATCGATGCCGCATTTGCGCGCGAGTTCGAGCCTGAGCGGGTTGATGTCGGTGATCACCACCTTGCGGGCACCCGAGCGTTTGGCGACCATAGCGCCCATGATGCCGATCGGGCCCGCGCCGGTGACCAGCACGTCCTCGCCAACCAGATCGAAGGAGAGCGCGGTGTGGACGGCATTGCCGAACGGATCGAAGATCGCCGCGACCTCGTCAGGCACGTCGTCGGGGATCGCCACGACATTGTGCTCGGGAATGCAGACGAACTCGCCGAACGAACCCGGTCGGTTGACGCCGACGCCTTTCGTATAATGGCAGAGATGTCCCCTGCCTGCCCGGCAGTTGCGGCACTTGCCGCAGACAATATGCCCCTCGCCCGAAACCCGCTCGCCGACCTGGTATTTGGTGACGGACGACCCGATTTCGGCGACCTCGCCGACGAATTCATGGCCGACCACCATCGGCACCGGAATGGTCTTCTGCGCCCAGCTATCCCAGTTCCAGATATGGACATCGGTGCCGCAGATCGCTGATTTCCTGACCTTGATCAACACGTCGTTGGGGCCGGGCTCAGGCACCGGAACGTTTTCCATCCAGAGTCCGACTTCCGGCTTGGCCTTTACCAGTGCGCGCATCATGTTCGACATCAGATCACACCCAGTTCCTTGGCCGTTTCGGTAAACACGGAAATTGCTTTCTCGACATCGGCCCGCGAGTGCGCCGCCGACATCTGCGTTCTGATCCGCGCCTGACCTTTCGGCACGACGGGGAAGGAAAAGCCGACGACATAGACCCCGCGCTCCAGCATCCGCGAGGCCATCTCCTGCGCGAGCAACGCATCGCCCAGCATGACCGGAATGATCGGGTGCCCCTCGCCGACCAGCGTGAAGCCGAGCTTCGTCATCTCGCTCCGAAACAAGGCCGCATTATCATAGAGCCGCTCGCGCAGCGCGTCGCCATGCTCGATCAGGTCGAACACTTTCAGCGAGGCTGCGGCAATGACCGGCGCCAGCGTGTTGGAGAACAGGTATGGCCGCGAGCGCTGGCGCAGCCAATCCACCACCTCGCGCCTGGCTGACGTATAGCCGCCCGAAGCACCGCCCAGCGCCTTGCCGAGCGTGCCGGTCATGATGTCGATGCGGCCCTCGACGCCGCAATGCTCGGGCGAGCCGCGTCCATGCCTGCCGACGAAGCCGACCGCATGGCTGTCATCGACCATCACCATGGCATCGTATTTCTCGGCGAGATCGCAGACGCCGCCGAGATTGGCGATGATGCCATCCATCGAAAAGACGCCATCGGTGGCGATCAGCTTGAAGCGGCTGCCCTCGGCCTTCTTGAGTTCCTCCTCCAGCGCCTTCATGTCGTTGTTCGCATAACGGAAGCGCTTGGCCTTCGACAGGCGCACGCCATCGATGATCGAGGCATGGTTGAGCGCATCGGAAATGATCGCATCGTCCTCGCCGAGCAGCGTCTCGAACAGTCCGCCATTGGCATCGAAGCAGGAGGAATATAGGATCGTGTCCTCGAAACCGAGGAAATGCGAAATCCGCGCCTCGAGCTGCTTGTGCTCCTCCTGCGTGCCGCAAATGAAGCGCACCGAGGCCATGCCATAACCGTAGCGGTCGAGCGCCTTCTTGCCCGCCTCAGTCAGTTCCTCGTTGTCGGCGAGGCCAAGATAGTTGTTGGCGCAGAAATTCAGCACCTTGGCGCCCGAGGCAACCTCGATCTCGCCCGCCTGCTTGGAGGTGATCACGCGCTCGGACTTGTAGAGCCCAGCGGATTTCAATCCGTCGAGTTCGGTTCGGAGATGCTGGAGAAAGGGTGAGGTCATCGGGTCTGCTTTCATGGCCTGTCAGGTCAAAGCGGTATAACAGAACCGGGTGTCGATTGCTGCATTTGCGACGCCGGATTTCTGACGTTTGAAGGATAGCGGGCTCAGTATCGCTCCGGCCGGAAGGGCCGCATGTCGATATCTGGTACGCCACCATCCATCATCGTCGAGAGCACATCGGCACTCGCAGGGCCGAGCGTAAAGCCCTGATGGCCATGACCGAAATTCATCCACAGGCCCTTCTCGCGCTGGGACTGGCCGATCACCGGCAGCATATCAGGCATGCAGGGTCGCGTGCCCTGCCAAGGCTTGTCCTCGACCCGCGGGCCGAGGTCGAACAGGTCATCTGCCGCGTTTTCGGCACGTTCGAGCTGGTTATAGGCCGGCCCCGCCTGGAAGCGTGCAAGATGCGCGCCTGTGGTGACCCGCGTGCCCGCCAGCATCGGCAGCAGGAGATAGCCGTTCTCGCTGTCCATGACTGGCGCGTTGAGTTGGTGAGGCGAGCGATAGTGCGCGTGATAGCCGCGCTTGAAGACCATCGGGAAACGATGGCCGAACGCCTTCAGCGTATCCGAAGACCAGGGGCCGAGCGAGAAGACAATGTGCTCGGCTTCGATAGGTCCTTCGGCTGTCATCACTGTCCAGCCAGAACCGGACCGGCGTAATGTGGCCGCATCGCCATGGACAAGCTTGCCGCCCGAACGCTGGAACAGATCGGCATAGGAACCGACCAGCCCGCCGGGATCGCTGACGGTCCAGGAATCGATCCAATGGACCGCGCCCGCGCCGCCGGTCTTGAGAGCAGGCTCAGCGGCGGCCATTTCGGTTGCCGAAAGCGCGGCATATCCAATACCATAGATCTGGCGCTTGCGCTCGGCATCCTTCACCGCCGCGTCGAACTCCGCCGCGGTGCGCTGAAGCACGCGAAAGCCGGATTTGCGGACGAGATTGCCGGCGCCGGCGCGGTCGATCAGCTTCTGGTGAGTCGACGTCGCCTGCGTGATCAGGCTGGCCCAGGCAACGGCAGCCGCCCGATGCCGGCCTTCCTCGGAATGCCACCAGTAGCGCAACAGCGACCCGACATGGAACGGCAGTTCGCGGAATGCGTAGAAGACATCATTGGTCTGGCCGAAGGCGATGTCGAAGAGTTCGCGGATCGAGCGCGGCATCGCATAGGGCTCGACGGCCTCCGCCTGGATGATGCCGGCATTGCCGAAGCTGGTTTCCCGGCCCGGCGCCTTGCGATCGACCAGCGTGACGGCCCAGCCGCGATCCTGCAGCGCCAAAGCAGTGGAAACACCTGTTATACCGGCTCCCAGGACGATTGCGCTCTTCATCGACGGCCTTCCTGCTCAGAGTCTCTCGCTTGAGCCTCTCAGTAGATTCGGACGCCCTGCCGTTCAAGCTCTCTTTGCACCGAAGACATATCGACATGATCGAAATCGCTGCCTGATTTCACCGGAATCGCCGCAGCGACATCAGCCCCCCTGTCCGGCAACTGCGAAGCACGCCATGTTGCGGGTCGTCGCCGATCGCACGCCCCGCGACAAGCAGGTTCTTCACGCCCTTGGGCAACACCCGACAAGGCGTGTAAACCGGGCGCAATGCAGGCTGTTCAGGGTTATAACTTTCAATTTCCTTAAGAAAATCCCGACTTCAAAAAACTAGCGGTTGCCTTTTGGAGCCATAACGCCTACATAACGCCTATCGATATTTGCTTGCTGAGCTTTTGTTATCGCACCTTTGCACGGTGCATTGCCGAACCTTCTTCAAACATCGCTACAAACTCTGTCGCGTATTTCCGCGCGCCGGAAATTCAATCTGCTATGAAAGGGTTCATTATGGCCACTGGCACAGTTAAATGGTTCAATTCCACCAAGGGCTTCGGCTTCATCCAGCCGGATAACGGCGGCGAAGACGCTTTCGTCCACATCTCCGCTGTCGAGCGCGCCGGAATGCGCGAAATCGTGGAAGGCCAGAAGCTTTCCTACGAACTCGAGCGTGACAACAAGTCGGGCAAAATGTCCGCCACTCAGCTTCGCGCTGCTTGATCAAGATCTGGTCCCGCCCTTGACCACGCATCGACTTGGCATTGCGTGGGACCAATCTAAAGACAAAGCCAGGCAACATGCCTGGCTTTTTGCAATTTCCGACAGGATAAGATATTGACCGAATCCACCAGCAAAGCCCGCGAACGGGCCGAGTCTGCGTTCGGCAAGACACAATCGCAATTCATGGCGCGTAGCCGGATCGTCTCCGAAGACGACGCGATTGTTCAAGCCCGCGACGAGAAGACGATGCGCCTGCGCGAATTGCGCAAGGCAAAGGAAGCCAGCGATCTGGCGGCGGCGGCCGAAACGCCCAAGCCGGCAAAGAGCGGTCGCAAACCCTGACCACCATGCAGCAAGGCCAAAGGCCGGTTGCTGCTGAACACCTCTAATGGAACCGAGATTTGAAAAAGCGCGACAATGAACTGAATGACCGCCGCAAGGCAGCGACCGACACCAAGGCAGCGCTGCTGGAGAAATTCCGCGCGGCGCAGAGCGATCCCGAGCGTGAAGCCAAGCTGGCCGAGCGCGTTGCGCTGGCCGCCGCGCGCGAAGAGCGCCAGGCCGAACGCGGTCGCCTCAAGGCCGAAGAACAGGAACGCCTGAAGCGCGAGGAAGCCGAACGCTTGGCAGCGCTGGAAGCCGCAGCCCGTGCCGAAGCCGAAGAGCGCGAAGCTGCCGACAAATTGCGCATCTCCCGCGTGATCGAAGACGAAGCGGCCCGCAAGGCCGAACGCGACCGGCGCTATGCCGCCCGCAAGGCGCGCAGCGCCTGATACCGACCACTGCGATGTGATCTATCGGCGGGTCAATGCCCGCCGCCTGCCGGCCCCTTGACCCGGCCGGACATTACGCCGAAGCCGTCGATCAGCGCTTCCTGGCTTTCCAGGCGCGTCACTTCGAACTGCACTTCCTTCAGCGACAGCATCAACAGTTCGACCTCGCGTTCGGCGCCGCGTTCGGTGGCGTCGGCGAGTTCGCGCTCGATCTCGCGGCGCTGTCGCGTCAATGCGAGCGCCCGCATGTGCAGCGACAGCGCCTGCAGATAGCCTTCGCGCGCGTCTTCGATTGCCGCATGTTCCGTCGCGGTCCACAGGCGTGCGAAGCGTATCTGCTTGTCGAGGCCGGCGAGCAGCGTTTCGAACCCTTGCGTTTCCAACGCCGTCAGCAGTTCCTCGCGGGTAAGGTCGTGTCCGCTTGCCGCGGCAATACCCATCATCGCCTGCCAGAAGCGGCGCATGTCGCGGCTCTCGAACTCGATCTGCCGGATCGTGTCGTAATCCTCGAAGAACAGCGCCGGATGATTGACGATCGTCAGCGCCAGCACGCTTTCCCTGAGCGAGGGCAGGGAGCCATAACCGGTGACCATGCCGGTTCGCACCAGCCTGTCGGATGCAGGAGACGAGCGGCCGGGATTGTTGGCGGCGGGCGCACGACCCTGACCCTGTCCCTGGCCTCGCGGCGTGAACGGCCGCCGTGCTTCCCTGTTTTGCTGGCTGGGCTGGAAGAAGGCATAGAGCCGGTCGCGCATGTCCTGCTGGTAATGCCGGCGCACGCTTTCGTCGCCGATCACCTGCGTCACCTGCTTCAGCCGCGCTTCGAGTTCAGCGCGCTTCTCAGGCGTATCGAACGTCGCGCCCGATGTCTCGCGCAGCCAAACCATTTCGGCCAGAGCCCGCGCCTCTGATATGACCTTGTCGAAAGGCGCACGGCCCTCGCTCTTCACCAGATCATCCGGGTCCTTTCCATCGGGCAGCAGTGCGATGCGGAGCGATTGGCCGGGCTTCAGATGCGGCAATGCCAGATCGACTGCCCGCGAGGCCGCGCGCATGCCCGCCCCATCGCCATCGAAGCAGAGCACCGGCACCGGCGTCATCTTCCAGAGCAGTGCCAGCTGGTTCTCGGTCAGCGCGGTACCGAGCGGCGCCACGGCATTCTCGACGCCGGCCTGTGCCAGCCCGATCACATCCATATAGCCTTCGACCGCGATGATGGTGCCGGCGCCATCCGCACCCTGCGAAGCACGGCGGGCGCGTGCGAAATTGTAGAGCACCTGCCCTTTGGAAAAGAGCTCTGTCTCGTTCGAATTGAGGTATTTCGCCGGCGCATCCGATGACAGCGCCCGTCCGCCGAAAGCGATCACCTTTTCGCGCGACGACAGGATCGGAAACATGATGCGGTCGCGGAACCGGTCGTAGGAGACCGGGACGTCCGGCCCATGCACCACCAGCCCGCAGGCCTCGATCTGCTCCTTGGCGACACCTTTCGATGCGAGATGCTCCTTGAGCGCATTGCGGCTGTCCGAGGAATAGCCGAGCCGGAAGGTTTCAATCGTCCGGCCGGTCAGTCCGCGGTCACGCAGATAGGCCCGGGCCTTGGCACCGGCGGCCGTCTGCAACTGGTCCTGGAAGAAGCGGGTCGCGAGTTCCATGACATCGAAAAGATTGTGCCGCTCGCGCTCGCGACGCTCGGTCTCGGGATCGGGTGCCGGAAGCGCTACGCCCGCCATGTCGGCGATCTGCTGCACCGCTTCGTTGAACGGCAGGCCATCGAGATCCATCAGGAACCGGAAATGATCACCCGACACACCACAGCCGAAGCAATGATAGCGGCCCTTCCGATCCTCGCAGTGGAAGCTCGGCGATTTCTCGCCATGGAAGGGGCAGCAGGCCCAGTAGTCGCCCTTGCCCGTGTTGGTCTTGCGACGGTCCCAGGTCACGCGACGGCCGATCACGTCCGAGATCGTGACGCGGTCGCGAAGCTCATCCAGAAACTGGTTCGAAAAGCGCATGAAACTCTGGGTCCTGTTGGGACCGATATAAGCATTTGAGCGTCTCATTGCCAATCGGCAAAGGCGAGGAGCCGCGTGTCTGGCTCAGCTCAGCTCAGCAGCGACTTGATCTGCCCCGAAGCCTTGCCGAAATCGAGCTGACCGGGATAGCGTTCCTTGAGTGCGCTCATCACCTTGCCCATGTCCTTCATGCTGGTGGCACCGGTCTCTGATATGATGGCCTTGATGATCTTGATGACTTCGGCTTCCGAAAGCTGCTTCGGCATGAATTCGCCGATGATCGCGATCTCCTCGCGCTCCTTGGCGGCGAGTTCAGGCCGGCCGCCCTCGTCATAGATCTTGGCGGATTCCTCGCGCTGCTTGACCAGCTTGGACAGCAGCGATGCGATGTCGCCGTCCGAGGTCGTGGAATCGGGCTTGGTGCGATTGGCGATTTCGAGATCCTTGATGGCAGCCTGCATCATGCGGATCGTCGAAACCCGGTGAGGTTGCTTGGCCTTCATCGCCTCTTTCACGGCATCCATCAGCTTGTCGCGCATCGCGGGATTCTCCTAATTGTGACGCGCTTATGACCCCCGCCTGCGAAAAATGCAACGCGGATTCAGTAATCGATTGGAATCGCTTGGCTTTTAATAAGTGAGAAAAGTGGCCCACACATTGACCCCGTGCATGTCATTGACTATTTTCCGGCCTCAACCAGAACAATGGGGAAAATTGGCAACGCCGGATGATGATCCGTGCGCCTTTTTTCGCGAGCACTTGGCGCCCGCAATGTCGCGAGCCGCGCCGGAATGGAGAACCATGACCCAAGGATGGACCCGGGAAAAGCCCACAGCCCTACTCGTACTCGCCGATGGCACCGTCATCGAAGGCAAGGGCATAGGTGCTACGGGCCGAACCCAGGCCGAGGTCTGTTTCAATACGGCGCTGACGGGCTACCAGGAAATCCTGACGGATCCTTCCTATCTCGGCCAGATCGTCACCTTCACCTTCCCGCATATCGGCAATATCGGCACCAATGACGAGGATATCGAAGACCTGACGCCGGCGGCACGCCGTGGCGCGGTCGGCGTCATTTTCAAGGCCGACATCACGGAACCCTCGAACTACCGCGCAGCCAAGCATCTCGACGCCTGGCTGAAGGCACGCGGCATTCTCGGCCTCTGCGGCATCGATACGCGTGCGCTGACGTCCTGGATCCGCGAGAACGGCATGCCCAATGCGGTGATCGCGCATGATCCGAACGGCGTCTTCGATATCGACGTCCTCAAGCAGGAAGCCAAGGCCTGGAGCGGGCTCGAAGGCCTCGATCTCGCCAAGGAAGCAACGTCCGGTCAGTCGTCGCGCTGGAGCGAGAAACCCTGGATGTGGAACGAAGGCTATTCGGAACTCACCGAAACTCAGGCGAAGTATCACGTCGTCTGCCTCGATTTCGGTGTCAAGCGAAACATCCTGCGGTTATTCGCCGGCCTCGACTGCAAAGTCACCGTCATGCCCGGCACGGCCTCCACCGAAGAGGTGCTGGCGCAAAAACCCGACGGCATCTTCCTGTCCAACGGGCCGGGCGATCCGGCCGCGACCGGCGTCTATGCCGTCCCTGTCATCAAGGACCTGATCGGCACCGACATCCCGCTCTTCGGCATCTGCCTCGGCCATCAGATGCTGGGCCTTGCGCTCGGCGCCAAGACCGAGAAGATGCATCAGGGCCATCACGGCGCCAACCATCCGGTCAAGGATTATACGACGGGCAAGGTCGAGATCGTTTCGATGAACCACGGCTTTGCCGTTTCGTCAAAGTCGCTGCCGGCAGGCGTCGAGGAGACCCACGTTTCCCTGTTCGACGGCACCAATTGCGGCCTGCGCGTATCCGGCAAGCCGGTCTTCTCGGTGCAGCACCATCCCGAAGCATCACCCGGCCCGCAGGACAGCCACTATCTGTTCCGCAGGTTCCTCAACCTGATCAAGGAAAAGAAGGGCGAGCCGGCACTGGCCGAACGCTGATAGGAGATTGGGGAGGCAAATGCCTCCCCTTCGCTTATGTGGCCTTGGCCGGCAGGCCGTCGACGAGCAGCCGCGCGCCGAGTGTACCCAGTACGGCACCAGCCAAGCGATCCACCCAGGTTTTGGACCTGAGATAGGCCGAGCGCGGCCCATTCGAGGAAAAGGCCAGCGCGACGATGGCGTACCAGCCGGCCTCGATCAGGAAGATGACCGGCGGCAATGCGATCAGCAGCCATGCGGCCGGTTTGGCCGGCAGAAGTGCTGCGAAAATACTCGCATAATAGATTGCCGTCTTCGGATTGCTGAGCTGCGTGACCAAGCCGAGCCAGAAGGAGCGCGTGACAGGCCTTTTTCCACGCGCACCCATGTCATCGACAACCAGCGGCGTAGTGGCGTTCCGCCAGATGCGAATGCCGAGATAGATAAGATAGGCGCCGCCAAGAACCTTGAGCGCAAGATGCAGCCACTCGACCTGCTGGAGCAAGGCGCTCAATCCAGCCAGAGCCAGAATGCCGAAGATCGCGCCGCCGGCGCCCATCCCGATCGCGGCCGCAATCCCGTTGGGCCGCGAGGCGGTCACAGCAACCCGTGAGACGAGAACGAAGCTCGGCCCCGGGCTCATCGCGCCGATGGCGAGGGCTGCGGCGATGGTTACGAGAATGGCAATATCAGGCATGGCGAGCTCCTCTATCTCATGCCGGCTGTGACGGTGCCGGCCGCACCGAGATTACACTTGCATCCTGCGAACGAGAATAACGAATCTTCCGAGTAGCAGGAACGACGCGGCAAGCAGGCCGAAAACGAAACCAAGCCAGATACCGATGCCACCCCAACCCAGCGGAAACGCCAGCACATAAGCCAGCACGAAGCCGATGCCCCAATAGGAAATCAGGGCGAGAAGCATCGGTATGCGGGTGTCCTTGATGCCGCGCAGCAACCCTGCCCCAATCGCCTGAAGGCCATCGACCAGTTGGAAGATGCCGGCGACGATCACGAAGGTTGTGGCGAGACCGAGCACGGTCGCTGCATCGTCCTTGGTACGATCGAGGAAAAGCCCTGCGAAGAAGGAAGGGAACATCGAAAAAACCAGTCCGCCAATAATAGCGATTCCGGCCGAGATCATCACGACGACCCAGGAGGCGCGGATCAGCGCCTCGCGATCGTTGGCACCCGCGGCAACGCCGACCCGCACCGTCGCGGCCTGCGCCAGGCCGAGCGGGATCATGAAGGCGAGCGACGCGCATTGGAGCGCGATGCCATGGGCGGCGAGCTCGGCAGTGCCGATCCATCCCATGAGAAGCGACGCAACGGTGAAGAGGCTGACCTCGGCGAGAATGGTCAGGCTGATCGGTAGGCCGAGATTGAAGACCTCCTTCAGCATCAGCGGCTCGGCCCGCCAGAAGCGCACGAATATCTCGAAGCGACGAAGCTCGGGCAGAGCCGCGATGTACCAGACCGTCAGCACGAGGCTCAGGATGTTGACGCCGAGCGCCACCATGGCCGCGCCCCGCAGCCCGAGCGCCGGCATGCCGAAATGACCGAGCACCAGCACATAGGCAAAGGCGGCATTCACGACGAGGATGATCAGCGTCACATAGAGCACGAAGCCGGCGCGGCCGACCGCACTCAGGAAGGACCGCAGCACCATGAAGCCGAGGGCGGGGAACATGCTCCATCCGGCGATATGCAGATAGCTCGCCGCAAGCTCAGCCACATGTGGGTTCTGGCCGAGTGCAAGCAGCACCGGCTCTGCCAAGAAGATCAGGGGCATGGTCAAGGCCGAAAACGCCATGACGACCCACAGGCCCATGCGCGTCGCACGACGAACCTGTTGCACATCGCCACGCGCGAACGCCTGCGCGGCGAGCGGAACGACGGCAGCCGCAAAGCCGGAACCGAAGATGAAAATGGTGAAATAGAACTGCGCCGCGAGCACCATTGCCGCAAGCTCGGTGGTGCCGATGCGGCCGATGATTACGATGTCGGTGACATGGATGCCGTTCTGGGCGAGTTGCGCGCCGATCAGCGGCAGGCCGAGCGCCAACGTCTCGACGAAATGGCTCTTCCAGCCATTCTCGATGCGCAGTTCGGCTTGTCTCTCGGCAATCTCAGCCATATCGGCACCAACTTCCTCGATTATCCGCGGGAGATAGGCGAGATGGGCGGTGAAATCCACTTCAACCGCCCACTCAACTCAAACATTCATGGCGACCATCGGCTTCAGTGATGGGTAGCAGCAGCCATTTCGCCGGTGCCGCGCCAATGCGGCACCTTGAGGACAAATATCACAAGGCCTGCCGCCGTCATCAGCGCCGCCGCAAAATAGGGTGCGCCTGGAAAGTGCATCGTGGCTCCCGGACCGGAGAAGGTCGCGAAGATGTAGGAGAACATCAACGGCCCGACGATCGAGGTGACGCTCGAAAGGCTCGTCAGCGTTCCCTGCAGGTCGCCCTGCTCCGATGACGGCACACCGGCGGACGTGATCGCCCTGAGTGCCGGGTCCGAAATCCCTTCGAGACAGGCGACCAGGATGACGACGAACACCATCCAGCCTTCCCAGGCGAATGTATAACCGAGGAATCCGACGGCACAGAAGACCAGGCCGATCACGGCCGTGTTCCACTCGCCATAGCGCTTGACGATCTGCGGCAGAGCGAGTCCCATCACCACGGCGCTCATGATGCCGAAGGCGCCGAGCGACAGGCTGATCATCAGCGGACCCCAGCCGTACCGATAATCGGAGACAAAGGGCCAGACGACCGGATAGACCACATGCGCCAGCCAGAACAGGAACATGACGGTCACGATCCAGCCGATGCCATGATACTTCCTAAGCTGAAGCAGCCCGCCGAGCGGATTGGCGCGCTTCCATTCGAACTTGCGACGCTGATGCGGCTCGAGCGTCTCCGGCAGCAGGAACGCCGCGACCACAAAATTCAGGAATGCCAGTCCGGCGGCCACGTAGAACGGCACGCGCGGGCCGAATTCCCCCAGCAGGCCGCCGATGACAGGCCCGAGCGTGAAGCCGACACCGAAGGAAATACCGACGAGGCCGAAATTCTTGGCGCGCGTCTCATCTGTCGAGATGTCGGCGACATAGGCCGAGGCAGTGGCGTAACTCGCGCCCGAAATGCCCGCCAGCACTCGGCCGACAAACAGGATCCAGTAGCTGCCGGCGAGCGCACAGATGAGGTTGTCGATCGCAAAAGTCAGCACTGACGCAAGCAAAATTGGCCGCCGGCCGAAGCGATCGGAGAGATTGCCGATAAACGTGCCGAATAGCAGCTGCATCAGGGAATAAACGATGAAGAGCCAGCTGCCTTCCATCACGCCCGCCGTAGCATCGGCGCCCGTCAACTCCTTCAGATAGGCCGGCATGACGGGCATGATGAGCGCGATACCCATCATATCAAGAAGCAGAATAAAGAATACCAGCGCGAGCCCGCGACGGGCGCGTTTTTCATCGATCATGGCCAACGTCCGAATTACCCGCGCGTAAAATTGCGGAACATAAAATGAACAGACCGCCTTCTAGATGAATTTACGTCGCGGTTCAAGTGAGCAGGGAATGTTCTATCCGGACACACCGCAGCTTTGAGGGCAATGAGGCTTTTGGGCAACCCCTATCAAAGCTATTGATCAAACCCATCGCCGGAATTGATGAAGGTTAAATTGACCGCGCGAGATGACTTCGGGCTCCGACGAAACCGGGGTGACCGTTGCGTTTTCCAGCCACGTTCGCAGCGGCTGGCACGGCTCAAATCGCACCGGATAGTGTGTTGCAGGCGTCTACCCGGCCACTGTCAAAACCGCGACGGAACCATTTGGCGCGCTGGGCGGCGGTTCCATGGGTGAAGGAATCCGGAACGACATAGCCCTGCGAGCGCTTCTGCAGCGTATCGTCGCCGATCTGGTTGGCGGCGTTGAGAGCCTCTTCAAGATCGCCCTTCTGGAGAATGCCCTTCTGGTCGGTATATTTACCCCAGATTCCGGCATAGCAATCCGCCTGAAGCTCCACCCTGACGGACATTTCATTGGCTTGCGTTTCACTCATCGATTGCCGCGCGCGGTTGAACTGCGGCAGCACCCCCGTCAGGTTCTGTATGTGATGGCCGACCTCGTGAGCGACCACATAGGCCTGGGCAAAGTCGCCGTCAGCCTGGAAGCGATCCCGCATCTCGTCGAAGAATGCAGTGTCGAGATAGACCTTCTGGTCGGAGGGGCAATAGAACGGACCAGTCGCCGAACTCGCCGTGCC
>Ga0307515_10008674_pt1 | contig 19781 bp, 19 predicted proteins | sample 17_EM_MG_FD_194513 | JGI IMG/M metagenome (GOLD analysis project Ga0307515, IMG submission 194513) | Populus trichocarpa ectomycorrhiza microbial communities from riparian zone in the Pacific Northwest, United States - 17_EM | ecosystem: Host-associated > Plants > Roots > Unclassified | place... | reverse complement strand
GCTCGTCTTTGGTGCGCACGCCGTGCACCAGGATCACCTGCTCGAAGCGCTCATACGTCTCCGGGTCGCGGATGATGCTCATGAACGGCGCCAAGCCGGTGCCGGTCGAGAGCAGGTACAGGTGCTTGCCGGGGGTCAGGTAATCGATCACCAGCGTGCCGGTGGGCTTCTTGCCGACGATGATCGTGTCGCCGACCTTGATGTGCTGCAGCTTGCTGGTCAGCGGGCCGTCGGGCACCTTGATGCTGAGGAACTCGAGGTGTTCTTCGTAGTTGGCGCTGACGATGCTGTAGGCGCGCAACAGCGGCTTGGCGCCGACGCGCAGGCCGATCATCGTGAAATGGCCGTTCGAGAACCGCAGCGCCGGGTCGCGCGTGGTCGTGAAGGTGAACAGCTTGTCGGTCCAGTGGTGCACGCTCAGCACGGTTTCTTCGTTGAAGGCGCTCATGTCGGGTCCAGCAGAAGTGGGGGGTTGTTCTGTTGCGCAGGCCGGGTCGGCCATGTAGTATCCGCAACACCGTCGTTCAGTGAATACTACATGAAACGGTGGCGTGAAGCTTGCTCGGAGTCAAAGACACGAATCGTACCGCGGGGTTGGATGCACCGATGACCGAACACACCAAGACCGACGGCTTGCCCGAAAACATGCCGGCGCCCGAAGCGCCGCAGGTGCTCGATCGCTCGCGCCCGCGCAACGAGCGCATGGCCACCGACAAGATCGAGTGCAACGCCTGCCCGGTGCTGTGCCAGATCTCGCCCGGCAAGACCGGCGCCTGCGATCGTTACGCGAATGCGCAGGGCACGCTGATCCGCGTCGACCCGGTCGTGCTGCTGCGGCGCACGCTGGCGGGTGCCGATGCTGCCTTGGTGCCGTTCGTGGCCCGCAGCGAAGAAGCCGAGGCCGAACTCGCCGCGAACCCGCTCGCCACGCAAGACGAGATCTTCGTCACCGGCATCGGCTCCAGCACCACGTACCCCGACTACAAGCCCGCGCCCTTCATCGTCGCGTCGCAAGCCGCCGGCGTCGACATGGTCACCGTCGTCACCGAAGGCATCTTCAGCTACTGCAGCTACAAGGTGAAGATCGACACCGATCGTTGGCTCGGCCCCGAACAGGCCAACGTGCGCTGCAAGGGCGAGGTCGTCGGTCACGTCACGACGGCCGAATACGGTTCGCAGATGCTCTCGCTCGGCGGCGTGCACCACCTGACCGGCGGCAGCAAGAAAGAGGGCCGCGTCACCTGCGAGATGATGCTGGCGCTCGGCAACAAGCAGCCGGTGGACCTGTCGATCGACGGCGGCGCGCAGGTCGTGATCCAGGCCGGCAAGGCGCCGATCGTCAACGGCGTCGAAGAGCAACGCATGCGTGTCGGCTGCGGCTCGGCGACCGTCGGCATCTTCGCGAAGCAGTTCTTCGGGCAGGCCGACGAGGTCGTCGTCGTCGACGACCACATCACCGGCGTGCTGACGCAGCACCAGGCCGGCCGCTGCCTCGACATGCGGCCCTCGGGCATCAAGATTCGCGGCCGCAAGTCGACGCCGGGCCGCTACTTCCAGGTCGCGAACCCCGGCACCGGCTGGGGCGGCACCGACATCGCCGACCCGCTCGCGATCATCGAGGGCTGGGACCACGCGGTGGCTTGGCCGGGCCTGAAGCTGCTGATGGTCTCGACGACCGGCGAGCATGCTGCCTGGTACGTGCTCGACGACGCGCTCGTGCCGCAGCCGGCCGCGATGCCCGCCGCGATTCAAACGGTCGTCGACCGCATCGGCGAGAACTGCGAGCCCTCGCTCGCGACCGTGCTGTTCCTCGGCGGCGCCGGCGGCAGCCTGCGCGCCGGCGTCACCGACAACCCGGTGCGCCTCACGCGCTCGATCAAGCAAGCGGTCGTCAACGTCACCTGCGGCGGCGCGCCGGCGTACGTGTGGCCAGGCGGCGGCATCACGGTGATGGTCGACGTGGCGCGCATGCCCGACAACAGCTTCGGCACCGTGCCGACGCCGGCCATCGTCGCGCCGATCGAGTTCAGCATGAAGCTGGCCGACTACCGCGATCTCGGTGGCCACATGGAGCATGTGCGCAGCCTCGATGACGCGCTCGCGCGCGGTGCCTGGCACAACGACGGCGCGCCGACCGCGCGGCGTTTCGAGCCGCTGCCCGCCGCGAACCCGTGGCCGCTCGGGCAGCCGCCGCTGCTTGGCTGATCGAGCGGATCACATGCAAGCCCAACGCGCTCTCTTGCCCGACGGCCGCTGGCACTTTCAGCACGGGCCGATCGATATCGTGATCGGTGCCGAGGGCGAGGCGCGCGCAGTCGAGGTCGCGCACGACGCGGCCTGGGCGCGCTTCCAGAACGTGCTGCCGGAGCTCGTCACCGAGCTGCGCGCATTGCGTCAACCTGTTCTCGGCCCTTGCCCGCTGCAAGGTGTGGTCGCGCGCCGCATGTGGCTCGCGTGCCGGCCGTTCCACTCGCAGTTCATCACACCGATGGCGGCCGTGGCCGGCGCGGTCGCGCAGGAAATCATCGCCAGCTACGCCCTTGCCGGCATCGCGCGGGCGTGGGTCAACAACGGCGGCGACATCGCGCTCCATCTGGCGCCCGGAGCGTCGGTCAAGGTCGGCCTGTTCGCAGACCTCGCACGCTTCGACGCCGCCGACGCAAGGACCCGCCTCGATGCCGACTTCGTCGTGACCGCCGACCTGCCGGTGCGCGGCATCGCAACCAGCGGCTGGCGTGGCCGCAGCTTCTCGCTCGGCATCGCCGACAGCGTGACCGTGCTGGCGCGCACCGCGGCGATGGCCGACGCGGCTGCGACCGTGATCGCGAACGCGGTGAACTTCGACGACCCGCGCATCGAGCGCCGGCCGGCGAGCGAGATGAAGGACGACAGCGACCTCGGCGACACGCTCGTCACCGTCAACGTGCCGCCGCTCGCCGCCGAGCAGGTGCAGGCTGCGCTGCAAGCCGGTGCGCTGCGCGCCCGCGCGCTGCAGCGCGACGGGTTGATTCATTCGGCGGTGCTCGTATGCCAACATCGCGCCACCAGCGTTGAAGCCGAGGTGTCGTCGGCATTGCGGCTCGCCACCGCGCCCGGCGAACTTGGTTCAGTATTTGCTTAATGAAAGTCGACATGCCCCACATTGACTTCATGCTTGCGCGAGGCCCCCGGTGATCGAGATCCGCCGCGTCTTCACGCACGTCGAAGACATTCACCACGAGTTCGGCCCGGCAGCAAGCGTGCCGCTGCGCCGCGGGGCGATCGGCGTCGTGCTGACGAACCCGTTCGCCGGCCGCTACGTGGCCGACATCCTGCCGATGATGGACGCGCTGCAGCCGGTCGGCATCGACATGGCGCAGCAGCTGCGCGCCGCGATGGACGTGCCGGTCGAGAAGATCGAGAGCTACGGCAAGGGCGCGATCGTCGGCGCGAACGGCGAGCTCGAACACGGTGCGCTGTGGCACGTGCCGGGCGGCTACGCGATGCGCGAGCTGCTGGGCTGGAAGGGTGATCGCAACGCGTATGCGGCGGGCAAGTCTTCCGCGCCACCAACCGGTCAGCCGGGCAATGCGCTCGCTATCGTGCCGTCCACCAAGAAAGTCGGCGGCCCCGGCGCCACGCTCGACGTGCCGCTGACCCACATCAACGCCGCCTACGTGCGTGGCCACTTCGACGCGATCGAGGTGCGCGTGCCCGGTAGCCCGCTGCCCGACGAGATCGTGTTCATCCTCGTGATGAGCACCGGCGCGCGCGTGCATTCGCGCGTCGGCGGCTTGAAGGCGGAAGACATCGCGCAGTGGAACGGCCTGCGCTGAAGAGACAAGGACAAGCCACATGCTCGCCAAGATTCGCAAACTCATCGTCCAGCTCGACGAAACCCGCATCGAGATGGGCAAGACGGTGACGCCGCCGACCCGCCGCGCGCTGGCGATGGCCGTGATCGAGAACCCGTTCGCCGGCCGCTACGAGGAGAACCTCGACGCGCTGATCGCGATCGGTGAAGAGCTCGGCGGCCTGCTCGGCGACAAGTGCGTCGCCGCGCTCGGCATCGCGCCGGGCGAAGCGCAGAGCTACGGCAAGGCCGCGATCGTCGGCGAGGCCGGCGAGCTCGAACACGCGGCCGCGATCCTGCACCCGAAGCTCGGTGCGCCGCTGCGCAAGTCGGTCGAGAAGGGCGCGGCGCTGGTGCCTTCGGCCAAGAAGCGCGGCGGCCTCGGCACCGCGATCGACGTGCCGCTCGGCCACAAGGATGCCGCCTTCGTGCGCAGCCACTTCGACGCGATGGAAGCGCGCGTGTCAGATGCCCCTCGTGCCAACGAGATCGTCGTCTGCGTCGTCGTCACCGACAGTGGCCGCCCGCTGCCACGCATCGGCGGCTTGCAGGCCCATGAAATCAAGGGCGAGGATGGTTTGCGCTGATTCGCGCATGCACGCCCCGCCAGCACAATTCTTCTGTTCCGATTCGCCCGAACCCGATTCCCCAAGGAGCTCCCGATGATCCAACGCCGCCCCCTGCTGCTCGCCGCCACCGCCACTGCCGCCGCGCTCATGCTCTCGAACGCGCACGCGCAAGGCGGCCCGACGATCAAGATCGGTGAGGTCAACAGCTACAAGGCGCAGCCCGCCTTCCTTGAACCCTACAAGAAGGGCATGGAACTCGCGATCGAAGAGATCAACGCGGCCGGCGGCGTCAACGGCAAGAAGCTGGAGCTGATCACGCGCGACGACAACGCCAGCCCCGGCGACGCGGTGCGTGCCGCCGAAGAGCTGGTCTCGCGCGAGAAGATCGATGTGCTCGCCGGTGCCTTCCTGTCGAACACCGGCCTCGCGCTGACCGACTTCGCGAAGCAGAAGAAATTCTTCTACCTCGCCGGCGAGCCGCTGACCGACAAGATCATCTGGGGCAGCGGCAACAAGTACACCTTCCGCCTGCGTCCCGGCACCTACATGCAGGCCGCGATGCTGGTGCCCGAGGCCGTCAAGCTGAAGAAGAAGCGTTGGGCGATCGTCTACCCGAACTACGAGTACGGGCAGTCGGCGGTGGCGGCGTTCAAGGAATTGTTGAAGGCCGCACAGCCCGATGTCGAGTTCGTCGTCGAGCAGGCGCCGCCGCTCGGCAAGCTCGATGCGGGCAGCGTCGCGCAGGCGATCGCCGACGCGAAGCCCGACGCGATCTTCAACGTGCTGTTCGGCGCCGACCTGACCAAGTTCGTGCGCGAAGGCACGACGCGCGGCATCTTCCAGGGCCGCGAAGTCGTCAGCGTGCTGACCGGCGAACCCGAATACCTCGACCCGCTGAAAGAAGACACGCCGAACGGCTGGATCGTCACCGGCTACCCGTGGTACGGCGTGCAGACGCCCGAGCACAAGGCGTTCTTCCTCGCGTACCACGGCAAGTACAAGGACTACCCGCGCCTCGGCTCGGTCGTCGGCTACACGATGATCAAGTCGATCGCGGCCGGCGTGAAGAAGGCCAAGAGCACCGAGGCCGACAAGCTCGTCGCCGCGTTCTCGGGGCTGCAGATGGATTCGCCGTTCGGCAAGTTCATGTACCGCGCCGAAGACCACCAATCGACGATGGGCGCGTTCGTCGGCAAGACCAAGAACGAAGGCGGCAAGGGCGTGATGGTCGACTACAAGTACCTCGACGGTGCGAAGTTCCTGCCGAGCAACGAGAAGGTCAAGACGCTGCGCGCACCGGACTGATCTTCCTACTCGTCTTTCCGTCGCATGAACTTCTCCGGCTTCGTCGTCCAACTCCTCAACGGCCTGGCCGGCGCCTCTTCGCTGTTCCTCGTCGGTGCCGGGTTGTCGCTGATCTTCGGCGTCACCCGCATCGTCAACTTCGCGCACGGCTCGTTCTACATGCTGGGCATCTACATCGCCTACATGCTGGCCGAGAAGCTCGGCGGCGGGATGTGGTTCTGGCCCGCGCTGCTGATCGCGGCCATCGCGGTCGGCGTGATCGGCGCGCTCGTCGAGATCGTGCTGCTGCGCCGCGTCTACCGCGCGCCCGAGCTGTTCCAGCTGCTCGCGACCTTCGCGCTGATGCTTGTCATCAAGGACGCGGCCCTGTGGATGTGGGGCCCCGAAGACCTGCTCGGCCCGCGCGCGCCCGGGCTCTCGGGCGCGATCGACATCCTCGGCCGGCGCTTCCCGACCTACGACCTGTTCCTGATCGTCGTCGGCCCGCTCGTGCTCGGCCTGCTGTGGCTGCTGCTCACGCGCACGCGCTGGGGCACGCTGGTGCGCGCCGCTACGCAAGACCGCGAGATGGTCAGCGCGCTCGGCGTCAACCAGGCATGGCTGTTCACGGCCGTGTTCGCGCTCGGCACGATGCTCGCGGGGCTTGGTGGCGCGCTGCAATTGCCGCGTGAGCCAGCCAACCTCGGGCTCGATCTGGCGACGATCGGCGACGCGTTCGTCGTGGTCGTCGTTGGTGGCATGGGCTCGATCCCCGGTGCGTACGTGGCGGCGTTGCTGATCGCCGAAATCAAGGCGATCTGCATCGGCATCGGCACGGTCGATCTGTTCGGCATCAGCTTCTCGTTCTCGAAGCTGACCTTGGTCGTCGAGTTTCTCGTGATGGCGGTGGTGCTCGTGGTTCGCCCGTGGGGCCTGATGGGCAAGCCGCAGGCCGTGAGCCGCAATTCGGCGCCGGCCGAGGCGCCGCTGCGCAAGGCCGACAACGCATTGAAGATCGCCGGTGGCGTGCTGCTGATCGCGCTGCTCGCGTGGCCAGTCGCGACCGCGAGCTCGCCGTACCTGACCGTGCTCGCGATCGACCTGCTGACCGCGGCACTCTTCGCGACCAGCCTGCACTTCATCATGGGACCGGCCGGCATGCACTCGTTCGGCCACGCCGCCTACTTCGGGCTGGGCGCTTACGGCGCTGCGCTGCTGGTGCGCTCGCTCGGGCTGCCGATGGAACTCACGCTGCTGCTGTCGCCGTTCGTCGCCGCGGCCGGTGCGCTGGTGTTCGGCTGGTTCTGCGTGCGGCTGTCGGGCGTCTACCTCGCGATGCTCACACTCGCGTTCTCGCAGATCGTCTGGTCGGTCGTGTTCCAGTGGGACGACTTCACCGGCGGCAGCAACGGCCTCACCGGCGTCTGGCCGGCCGAGTGGCTCAGCGACAAGCGCAGCTACTACTACCTGACGCTCGCGCTCGTCGTCGGCGGCGTGCTGCTGATCCGGCGCGCGCTGTTCGCACCGTTCGGCTACGCGATGCGCGCGGGCCGCGACTCGCCGTTGCGCGCCGACGCGATCGGCATCGACGTGAAGCGCATCCAGTGGGTCGCGTTCGTGATCGCCGCGGTGTTCGCCGGACTCGCTGGTGCGCTGTACGCGTTCTCGAAGGGCAGCATCTCGCCCGACACGGTGGCAGTCGGCCGCTCGGTCGACGGCCTCGTGATGGTGCTGCTCGGGGGCCTGCAGACCCTCGCCGGCCCGATCGTCGGCGCGGTCACGTTCACGTGGCTGCAAGACGCCGTCGCGCGCAACACCGACTACTGGAAAGCGCTGCTCGGCGGAATCATCCTCGTGCTCGTGCTTGTGTTCCCGCAGGGCATCGCGGGCTTCGTCGGTGGGCTCTTTGCGCGGCGTCGGGAGGGTGGAGCGGGATGAACGAGATTTTCACCGCCAAGGACGCCAAGGACGCCAAGGGCGCCAAGACACCAAGAAGAGAAACATCTGAATTGCTCTTCCTTGGCGTCCTTTGCGATCTTTGCGCCCTTGGCGGTAAAAGAGCCGTCGGATATCTCCGAACGCACCCAACGCCATGAGCCTTCTGAAAGTCACCGACCTCGGCAAGTCGTTCGGCGGCAACCGCGCGGTTGATGGCGTGAGCTTCGAGGTCGCGGCCGGCGAACTGCTGGCCTTGATCGGCCCGAACGGCGCGGGCAAATCGACCACCTTCAACATGGTCAACGGCCAATTGCGCGCCGACTCGGGCTCGATCACGCTCGACGGCACCGAGCTGATCGGACGCAAGCCGCGCGACATCTGGCACCGCGGCGTCGGCCGCACCTTCCAGATCGCCGAGACCTTCGCGTCGCTGACCGTCGTCGAGAACGTGCAGATGGCGCTGATCTCGGCCGACGCGAAGCTGTACCAACTCTGGCAGCGCGCGGCGCAGCACAAGCGCGACGAGGCACTCGCGCTGCTCGACCAGGTCGGCATGAAAGCGCAGGCCGATCGCCCCTGCAGCGTGCTCGCGTATGGCGACGTGAAGCGCGTCGAGCTCGCGATCGCGATGGCGAACGCGCCGAAGCTCTTGCTGATGGACGAGCCGACCGCCGGCATGGCGCCGAAGGAGCGCAACGAGCTGATGGCGCTGACCAAGCGCCTCGTCGTCGAGCGCGGCATGGCGGTGCTGTTCACCGAGCACAGCATGGACGTGGTGTTCGCCCACGCCGATCGCATGATCGTGCTGGCACGCGGGCGATTGATCGCCGAGGGCAAGGGCGAGTACATCCGCAACCACCCGAAAGTTCAGGAGGTCTATTTCGGCAGCGGCAAGACCTTCGAGAACAAGAAGGCGGCGACGGCATGACGACGACGAACGCGCTGCTCGAAGCGAAGCAACTCAACGCCTGGTACGGCGCCGCGCAGATCCTGTACGACGTCGATCTGCAGGTGAACCGCGGCGAGGTCGTCGCGCTGATGGGCCGCAACGGCGCCGGCAAGTCGACCACGCTGAAGGCCTTGATGGGGATGCTCGCGAAGCGCAAGGGCACGATCCACTTTCTGGGCAAGGACGTGTCCAAGGCCGAGCCGCACGACGTGGCCCGCGCCGGCCTGGGCTACGTGCCCGAAGACCGCCGCGTGTTCGCCGACCTCACGGTGATGGAGAACCTCGAAGTCGGCAAGCAGCCCGCCCGTGCGTGGGCCGATGGCACGGCCGCGCCAGTCTGGACTGCCGAGAAACTCTTCAAGCTCTTCCCCAACCTCGGCGAGATGCCCGACCGGCCCGGCGGCCGCATGAGCGGTGGCGAGCAGCAGATGCTCACGGTGGCGCGCACGCTGATGGGCAACCCCTACGTCGTGCTGCTCGACGAGCCGAGCGAGGGTGTTGCGCCGGTGATCGTCGAGCAGATGGCGCAGATGATCCTGGAGCTCAAGGCGCAGGGTGTCAGCATCCTGCTGTCGGAGCAGAACATGCACTTCGCGGAGCTGGTGTCGGACCGGGCCTATGTGCTCGAGAAGGGCCAGATCCGCTACCAGGCTTCGATGGCCGAACTCGCGGCCAACGAGGACGTGCGACGCGCGTACCTCAGCGTCTAGACCCATCATCCAACCACACGGAGGTTTCTTCATGCACACCACCACCCGCAGAACCCTTCTGAAGGCCCTCTCCGGTGCGGCCGGATTGGCAGTCAGCGGCGCCGGCTTCGCTGCAGCCAAGATCACGCCCGACGGCAAGAGCGCGCTGATCGTCGTAGACGTGCAGAACTGCTTCGTCACCGGCGGCACGCTGCCGGTCAAGGACGGCGAAGCCGTCGTGCCGATCATCAACAAGCTCTCGGCGGCGTTCCAGAACATCGTCGTCACGCAAGACTGGCACACGCCCGGCCACGCCTCGTTCGCGAGCACCTACCAGGGCAAGAAGCCGTTCGAGACGACGAAGCTCGCCTACGGCACGCAGGTGCTGTGGCCCGACCACTGCGTGCAGGGCACCGACGACGCGAACCTGCACAAGGACCTGAAGCTGCCGACCGCGCAGATCATCATCCGCAAGGGCTTCCATAAGGAGATGGACAGCTACTCCGCCTTCGACGAAGCCGACCACAAGACCGCGACCGGTCTGGCCGGATATCTGAAGGCGCGCGGCATCAAGACGCTGTACGTCACCGGCCTCGCGACCGACTTCTGCGTCGCCTGGACCGCGATGGACGCGCGCAAGGCCGGCTTCAACGTCTACGTGATCGAGGACGCGACCCGCGGCATCGACCTGAACGGCTCGCTCGCGGCCGCGTGGAAGCAGATGACGGCGAAGGGCGTGAAGCGCATCCAGTCCAGCGATCTGGCGTGAACACGCTCAGATGAGCGGCGAGATCGAACTCGTCGTCAACGGCCGGCCGCATGCGCTGGCCGTGCCGCGCGACGCGCCGCTGCTGAACGTCCTGCGCAACGACCTCGGACTGAACGGTCCGAAGTACGGTTGCGGCCTCGGCGAGTGCGGTGCGTGCACGGTGCTGGTCGACGGCATCGAGGCGCGCTCGTGCGTGATCCCGGTTGGCGGCGTCGAGGGCCGGTCGATCACGACGCTCGAAGGCTTGGCCGAAGGCGATGCGCTTCATCCCGTGCAACAGGCGTTCATCGACTGCCAGGCCGCACAATGCGGCTACTGCCTGAACGGCATGATCGTCACCACGGTCGCGCTGCTGAAGCGCTACCCGCAGCCGACCGCGCAGCAGGCGCGCGATGCGCTCGCGCACAACCTGTGCCGCTGCGGCACGCACCTCGAAATCCTGCAAGCGGTGCAGCGCGCGGCGGTGCTGATGGCGCAGCGCGTATGACGAGCCGCCGCGCCGGGCCGCCCCAAGCAAGGCTCGTCCCCTCGGGGGACCGGCCAACGTACTCGTTGGTCGAGGGGCCGACATGACACGGCGCGCTGATACACCGCACTCGCGCGCCGATCTGCGTGCGGCCACCGGCGTGCTGCTCGTCTCGCGCCCGCCGCCACCGCCGGGCTTGCCGGCGAAGGGTCAGCCGGCGGCGGTGCCGTCGAACCCGGCCGAAGGCGACGAAGTCCTGATCGCGGTCTGGGACGACGCCAGCGTCACCGCGCTGCACGGCCATGTCGACCTCGGCACCGGCATCCGCACCGCGCTCGCGCAGATCGTCGCGGAAGAGTTGGAGCTCGAACTCGCCGCGGTCAACGTGATCCTCGGCAGCACCGCGATCGCGCCGAACCAGGGCGCGACGATCGCCAGCGCGTCGATCCAGATTCACGGTGAGCCCCTGCGCCGTGCCGCCGCGCAGGCGCGAGCGTGGCTCGCAGCACAGCCGGGCGCGGACGTGCGCGCGAAGCTCGCCGGTCGCCATGTCGAGCTGATGCTGACGAGCGAAGCGCCGCTGAAGTCGCCCGACAGCTACCGCGTCGTCGGCACATCGCCGGCGCGCGTCGACATCCCCGCGAAGGCGCGCGGCGATGATGAAGTCTTCGTGCACGACAAGCGCGTGCCCGGCATGCTGCACGGTCGCGTCGTGCGGCCGCCGTATGCGGGCGTGGATGCCGGCGACTTTGTCGGCAACACGCTGGAGTCGGTCGACGAATCCTCGATCGATCACATTGCAGGAATTCGCGCGGTGGTCGTGGTTCGTGACTTCGTCGGCATCGTCGCCGAGCGTGAGGAGCAGGCCGATGCGGCGATGCGCGCGTTGAAAGTGACGTGGCGCGATTGGCCGGGCAGCGCGCCGCTCGGCGATCTGCAGAACGCGCTGCGCAACAACCCGTCGACGCGCCGCGTGCTGCTCGAGCAAGGCGATGTCGATGCGGCGATCGCCGACATGGCGCAGCCGATGCAGCGCAACTATGTCTGGCCCTATCAACTGCATGCGTCGATCGGCCCCTCGTGCGCACTCGCCGATTGGCGCGAGGGCGCGATGACCGTCTGGGCCGGCACGCAGAACCCGCACGTGCTGCGCGCCGACCTCGCGATGCTGATGGGCCTGCCCGACACCGCGATCGACGTCATCCGCATGGAGGCCGCCGGCTGCTACGGCCGCAACTGCGCCGACGATGTGGCGGCCGATGCGGCGCTGCTCTCGCGCGCCGTCGGCGCGCCGGTGCGCGTACAGCTCACGCGCGAGCAGGAGCATCTGTGGGAGCCGAAGGGCGCGGCACAGCTGATGCAGGTCAACGGCGGGCTCGATGCCGGCGGCCGCGCGGTCGCCTGCGACTTCCAGACCTCGTACCCGAGCAACGGCGCGCCGACGCTCGCGCTGCTGCTCACACGCACGGTCGAGCCCGACTCGCACGCCTACGAGATGGGCGACCGCACCGCGGTGCCGCCGTATGACTACGCGAACCTGCGCGTCGTTGCGAACGACATGGCGCCGATCCTGCGGGCCTCTTGGCTGCGCGGTGTGTCGGCGCTGCCGAACGCGTTCGCGCACGAGTCGTATGTCGATGAGCTCGCGACCGCGGCGGGCGCCGACCCGGTCGATTTCCGCCTGCGGCATTTGAACGACGCGCGCGCCGGCGAACTCGTGAAGGCGACCGCCGCGCGCGCCGGCTGGCTCGCGCACACGCAGCCGCAGCAGCAGCCGACTGAACACACAAAAGCGGGCGATCTGCTCAAAGGCCAGGGCTTCGCCTACGCGCGCTACGTGCACAGCAAGTTCCCCGGCTTCGGCGCGGCGTGGGCGGCGTGGGTCGCCGATGTCGAGGTCAATCGCCACACCGGCGAAGTCCACGTCAGCCGCGTCGTGGTCGGTCACGACGCCGGCCTGATGATCAACCCGGCCGGCGTGCAGCACCAGATCCACGGCAACGTGATGCAGACGACGTCGCGTGCGCTGAAAGAATCGCTGCCGGTCGACGCGAAGACCAGCGTGCCGGTCGCGCGTGAATGGGGCAGCTACCCGATCCTGTCGTTCCGCGAGGTGCCGGTCGTCGAGGTGATGATGATGCCGCGGCCCGGCGAGCCGCCGTTGGGGGCGGGCGAGTCATCGTCGGTGCCGGGCACCGCGGCGATCGCGAACGCGATCTTCGATGCGACCGGTGTGCGCTTTCGCGAGCCGCCGTTCACACCGGAGGTGGTGCGCGCGGCGCTCGGCATCGCAGCGCCGGATCGTGCCGCGTCAGCAACACCGCTGATCGCCGGCGCTTCGCCAGCGATGCCGGCCAACGCGCCGTGGCCGCGTCGGCGCAGCGCGTGGGCGAAGGCCGCGGCGCTCGCGGCCGGTGCGATCGGCATCGGCGCCGCACTGCTCGGCTGGCGCTCGACGATCGCGCCGATCGCCGCCGGCAGTGCCAACGTCTACACCGCGGCCACGATAGCGAAGGGCCGCGTGCTCGCCGCGGCCGGCGACTGCATCGTCTGCCACACCGCGCCCGGCGGCGCGCCGAACGCCGGTGGCCGCGCGATGGCCACACCGTTCGGCACGATCTACTCGACCAACCTCACGCCCGACCCCGTGAACGGCATCGGTGCGTGGTCGTTCAGCGCGTTCCAGCGTGCGATGCGCGAAGGCATCTCGCGCGACGGCCAGCATCTCTACCCCGCGTTCCCGTACACCGCGTTCACGCAGACGACCGATGAGGACTTGACCGCGCTGTACGCGTACCTGATGGCGCAGCCGGCGGTCGACTCCGCGCCGCCAGAAACGAAGCTCATGTTCCCGTTCAGCGTGCGCCCGTTGATGGCGGCGTGGAACGCGCTCTACCTCGCGCCGGGCCCGGTCGCAGCCGTCGCGACGCAATCCGCCGAATGGAACCGCGGTGCCTACCTCGTCAACGGTCTGGGGCACTGCGGCGCCTGCCACACGGCGCGCGATGCGCTCGGCGCCGAGAAGGGCGGCGCGGGTTACCTGGCCGGCGCGATCGTCGATGGCTGGGAAGCACCCGCGCTCACCTCGCTCAGCCGCGCGCCCGTGCCGTGGACCGAGACCGAGCTGTTCATCTACCTGCGCCACGGCCACTCGGCAACGCACGGCAATGCGAGCGGGCCGATGGCGCCGGTCGTGCAGCAACTCGGCCAATTGCCCGAGGCCGATGTGCGCGCGATGGCGAGCTACCTCGCGTCCTTCAACGCGCCGCGCAGCGATGCGCCGAGCGTCTCGCAACTCGTCGCGCAGAGCAACGCGCGCGATGCCATATCGACCGGCCCCCCGCAGCGCCTGTTCTCCACCGCCTGCGGCGCCTGCCACCACGACGGCAGCGGCCCGCAGCTGCTCGGCCAGAACATTGCGCTGGCGCTGAACACCAACCTGCACAGCGAGCGCCCCGACAACCTGCTGCGCGTGATCCTCGAAGGCATTCGCGAACCGGCGGCGCGCGACATCGGCTTCATGCCCGCTTTCCGCGACAACCTCGACGACGCGCAGATCGCGCAGCTTGCCGCCTACATGCGCCAGCGCTTCGCGCCCGACAAGCCGGCGTGGCGCGGTCTCGAACAGGAGGTCGCGCGCTTGCGCGGCACGCCGACGCACTGATCGGCTGTCACGCCGATGGCATCATCCGACCCCATGCCCACCGACATCGACATAGCGCGTGCCGCGACCCTGCAACCCATCGCCACGCTCGCCCGCGATCGCCTCGGCATCCCCGAAGACGCGCTCGATCTCTACGGCCGCTTCAAGGCCAAGCTGTCGATGGCGCACATCCGCGGCCTGGCCGATCGGCCGAGCGGCAAACTCATCCTCGTCAGCGCGATCAACCCGACGCCGCCGGGCGAGGGCAAGACGACGACCACCGTCGGCCTGGGCGACGCGCTGAACCGCATCGGCCAGAAGGCCATCGTCTGCTTGCGCGAACCGTCGATCGGCCCGGTGTTCGGGCTCAAGGGTGGCGCGGCCGGCGGCGGCCGCGCGCAGGTCGTGCCGATGGAAGACATCAACCTGCACTTCACCGGCGACTTCAGCGCCATCGCACTCGCGCACAACCTGCTCGCGGCGCTGATCGACAACCACGTGCACCACGGCAACGCGCTCGGCCTCGACCTGCGCCGCATCACCTGGCGCCGCGTGATGGACATGAACGACCGCGCGCTGCGCGACATCACGGTCGGCCTCGGCGGCCCGGCCAACGGCTACCCGCGCGAAGACGGCTTCGACATCGTCGTCGCCAGCGAAGTGATGGCGATCCTGTGCCTCGCCGATGACCTGGCAGACCTGAAACGCCGCCTTGGCCGCATCGTCGTCGGCTACACACGCGAGCGCGCGCCGGTCACGGCCGCGCAGCTGCAGGCGCATGGCGCGATGGCCGCGCTGCTGCGCGACGCGATCCGGCCGAACCTGGTGCAGACGCTCGAGAACAACCCGGCCTTCATCCACGGTGGCCCGTTCGCCAACATCGCGCACGGCTGCAACTCGGTGATCGCGACGCGTACCGCGCTGAAGCTGGCCGACTACGTCGTCACCGAGGCCGGCTTCGGTGCCGATCTCGGGGCCGAGAAGTTCGTCGACATCAAGTGCCGCAAGTCGGGGCTGCGGCCCGATGTGGTCGTGCTCGTCGCGACCGTGCGCGCGTTGAAGTACCACGGCGGCGCAAGCCTGCAGGCGCTGAAGAGCGAAGACCTCGCGAGCCTCGCCGCCGGCATCGCCAACCTGGAGCGCCACGTCAACAACGTGCGCAACCACTACGGGCTGCCGTGCGTGGTCGCGATCAATCATTTCTTCGACGACACCGAAGCCGAGCTCGCGCTGCTCGCGCGCAAGATGGCGCACCACGAGGTGCCGGTCGTCGTCGCGCGCCACTGGGCCGAGGGCGGGGCGGGCGCCGAAGAACTCGCGCGCGAAGTGGTGCGCATTGCCGAGGGCACGCCGGCCGACTTCCGCTTCGTCTACGAAGACGACATGACGCTGTGGCAGAAGGCCGAAGCGGTCGCGACGAAGATTTACGGCGCCGCCGAAGTGGTCGCAGACCCGCGGGTGCGCGAGCGGCTGCAGGAGCTGCAGGACGCAGGCTACGGCCACTTTCCGATCTGCATCGCGAAGACGCCGTACTCGTTCTCGACCGACCCGATGCTGCGCTGCGCGCCCAACGGCCACGCGCTGAACATCCGCGAGGTGCGGCTCGCGGCCGGTGCCGAGTTCGTCGTGCTGGTCTGCGGCGACATCATGACGATGCCCGGGCTGCCGAAGGTGCCGTCGTCGGTGGCGATCGACGTCGACGACGATGGCAACATCGTCGGCTTGTTCTGAAGGATTGGAGCTGCGCCATGCCTGCTCGTGAACACATTGCCGCTTTCGTGAAGATGGTCGAGGCCGGCCAGTACATCGAGGCGATGGAGGCTTTCTACGCCGCCGACTGCACCGCGCAGGAGAACAATGCGCCGCCGCGCGTCGGGCTGCCCGCGCTGCTCGCGCACGAGCGCTACACGCTCGCGACCGCGGGGCGTGCGCAGGCGCGCTGCCTCACGCCACCGGTGATCGATGGCGACACGGTCGTGCTGCACTGGGAGTTCGTCTTCCCTTCGACGGGTGGCGCGAGCCTGCGGCTCGAAGAACTCGTGCTGCAAACCTGGCGCGGCGACAAGCTTGCGAGCGAGCGCTTCTTCTACGATTCGCGGCAGATGCGACCCGGTTGAAACATCATCGCGCGGTCACGACACGATCGAGTTGATGTCGCGGCGCGCGCTGCATCGCGCTCAACAGCGCATGCGTCGCACGTGCGCCGGCGAGCGGTTCGGCGAAGCGCTCCTCGACATCCCGCTGCATCCGCATCAGCAGGTGCGCGGTGACTTCGGCATCGGCCAGCGCTCTGTGCGCGCGCCCCGCGCTCGGCAGCGCATGCAGCCGCGCGAGCGTGCCGAGCTTGTGGTTCTCGGCGTGCGGATACAGGCGTCGCGAGAGCAGCATCGTGCACGCGAACGCATGCGCCTCGTCGGCCTCGCATTCGGCGCGCGCCAGCTCGGCCTGCCAGAAGCCGCGATCGAAGCTGGCGTTGTGCGCGACCAGCGGGCAGCCCTTCGTGAAGCGCGCAACCTCGTGCATCACCGCGCGTGCGGGCGGCGCGGCCTGCAGCATCTGGTTCGTGATGCCGGTCAGCTGCGTGATGAAAGGCGGCACCCACGCGCCGCTGTTCATCAGGCTCTGAAAGCGGCCGACGATCTCGCCCCCTTGCACCAGCACCGCGGCGATCTCGGTCGCCCGGCCGCCCTGGGTAGGGCCGAGGCCGGTGGTTTCAAAGTCGATGACGGCGAGTGTTTCCATGTGCCGCGCATTCTGGCCGACGCGGCAGAATGCAGCGAAACTCAAGGAGACGCTTCATGCCTGCCAGCCACGCCGACAAGGCCACCCGCTTCGCGCAACTGCACCTTGGCCCCGCGGCCTTCGTGATGCCGAACCCGTGGGATGCCGGCTCGGCGTTGATCCTCGCCAAGCTCGGCTTCGAAGCTCTCGCGACTTCGAGCGCCGCCTGCGCGATGGCGCTCGGCCGGCGCGACGGCGAGATCACGCGCGACGAGGCGCTCGCGCACGCGCGGGCAATCGTGCTGGCGACCGATCTTCCGGTGGCGGCCGATCTGGAGAACGGCTTCGGTCACGCGCCCGCCGATGCGGCGCTGACGATCCGCCTCGCCGGCGAGGTCGGCCTGTGCGGTGGCTCGATCGAGGATGCGAGCGGTGACGCAGCCAAGCCGCTGTACGACTTCAACCATGCGGTCGATCGAGTCGCTGCGGCCGCCGAGGCGGCGCGTGCGCATCCGTTCACGTTCACGCTGACGGCGCGCACCGAGAACTACCTGCGTGGCAACCCCGACCTCGACGACACGATCCGGCGCCTGCAGGCCTTCGAGAAGGCCGGTGCCGATGTGCTGTTTGCGCCCGCGCTGCCGAACCTCGATGCGGTGCGCACGGTTTGCGCGTCGCTCACCAAGCCGGTCAGCTTCATGAACAGCATCAAGGGCAAGTCGTTCAGCGTCGCGGAGTTGCAGGCGGCCGGCGTGCGGCGCGTGAGCCTCGCGACCTCGCTGTACCGCGCGGCGATGGCGGGTTTGCAGGCGGCCGCGCGCGAGGTGAAAGAGGCCGGCACCTTCGGCTACCTCGACCGCCTCTGATCGTGTCTACAGGCGCCCGATGCAGCCCGGCGCCCCGCAGCGGCAGCGCAGCTTGCCCTCGTGGTGCGTCTCGCCGTAGTTCACCGTGAGCTCTTCGCCGGTACTCACATCGCGCATCGCATAGAACTCGACGCGCCCCTGCCGAATCCGCAGCACCGCGTTCGGCTGGCACGAGTGGTTCGTGAAGCGCAGCGGGTCGATCGAGTTCGAGGCATCGATCGCGCGCTTGTCGCTGAGCTCGACGATCATGATCCGCGCCACGCCCTTCGCACGGCGCCGCGCCTCGCGCACGCTGACGGCCTCGCCGCGGATCTCGCCGATCTTGCGCCGTGCGGGGATCGCCTCGGCGGCGAACGCGCCCTGGCCGTCGATGCGACTCGCCTTCACGTCGACCGCGAACTTCTGCGGGTCGGTGCGCTGGCCCTTGACACGCGGCGGCGCTGGTTGAACGGGTGACGTGGCGGATCGCAGTTGCGGCATGGCCGGATTGTCGCGTCAAGCGCCTCGCACCTGCGTTTGCGCAACTTGTTCACAGTTGCCGGTGCCGCGGTGCGAACTGGCATTGCCAAGCACCGCTTTTCGGTTCATGGCGGCGCGCTGCGGTCGATAGTCTTCACATACCGCATCGACAGATGCCACACAGCACGAGCCGAAAACCATGAGCTACGCCCAACCCAAGCAGTATTTCGCCGCCAACCACCGCGCCGTGGCGAATGCGGACGCGATCGAGTGGGAGGAGCTGCCGTCGCTCGCCGGCTCGCTGGCGCAGCGCCTGATTCGCCGCACGCCGATGCCGGTGCGCGCGAACGACTCGACCTTCATGAACTCGCGCAGCTTCGCCTCGCCGTGGGACAACACGATGCCCGCCGCGCTCGACCTGGCGCCGCCCTCGCAGCCCTTCCACGAACCTTTCGAAGGCCTGGCGACCCGCGAAGTCAACGAACCCGGCGTGTTCCTGCACTTCTTCGGCGCCGGCGCCGAGGCCTGAACGAACGCGAGTGCCGCGCGCCGCCGTCGAGGGCGGGCCGATAGAATCGGCCACGCTTCTTTGACGGACTGGAGACCGACATGGCCATGTCGATGGACGATCGCGACGGCAAGATCTGGATGGACGGCAAGATGGTGGAGTGGCGCGACGCCAAGATCCACGTGCTGACCCACACGCTGCACTACGGGTGTGGTGCGTTCGAGGGTGTGCGGGCCTACAACACGGTCAACGGCACGGCAATCTTTCGGCTGCGCGAGCACACCGAGCGCCTGTTCAACAGCGCAAAGATCCTGCGCATGAAGATTCCCTTCTCATTTGAGGAGGTCATGGAAGCGCAACTCGCCGTCGTCCGCGAGAACAAGCTCGAATCCTGCTACCTGCGCCCGCTGACCTGGATCGGCTCCGAGAAGCTCGGCGTCTCGCCCAAGGGCAACACCGTGCACCTGATGGTCGCCGCCTGGCCCTGGGGCGCCTACCTTGGCGAAGAAGGCCTGAAGCGTGGTATCCGCGTGAAGATTTCCAGCTACACCCGCCACCACGTCAACATCACGATGACGCAGGCGAAGGCGGTCAGCAACTACTCGAACTCGATCCTTGCCAACATGGAAGCGACCGAAGACGGCTACGACGAGGCGATGCTGCTCGACGCGAGCGGCTTCGTCAGCGAAGGCGCCGGCGAGAACCTGTTCGTGATCAAGAACGGCGTGGTCTACACGCCCGACCTGTCGGCCGGTGCGCTCAACGGCATCACCCGCAACACCGTGTTCTCGATCTGCGCCGATCTGGGGCTGAAGGTGGTCGAGAAGCGCATCACGCGCGACGAGGTCTACATCTCGGATGAAGCGTTCTTCACCGGCACCGCCGCCGAAGTCACGCCGATCCGCGAGCTCGACCGCATCGAGCTCGGCGCCGGCTCGCGCGGGCCGATCACCGAGAAGATCCAGACCGCGTTCTTCGACATCGTGAACGGGCGCAATCCGAAATACGCCGAATGGCTGAGCAAGGTCTGAACATGACAACTCCTGTCGCAACGGTCGAAGTGACCGCAAAAGACCTCGAGGGCCCGG
>Ga0307515_10008673_pt1 | contig 19782 bp, 17 predicted proteins | sample 17_EM_MG_FD_194513 | JGI IMG/M metagenome (GOLD analysis project Ga0307515, IMG submission 194513) | Populus trichocarpa ectomycorrhiza microbial communities from riparian zone in the Pacific Northwest, United States - 17_EM | ecosystem: Host-associated > Plants > Roots > Unclassified | place... | reverse complement strand
TGTCTGGGCTTTCCCAGTTTGGAGCCTTTGTCAACTTAGAAGGGGTCCGCGGTCGAGTGGAGGGTACGTCTCTTCCTGAAACTTCAGGACTTGAATCTGACATAATCTTAGGACTCGTCCACGTGTCCAAGATTCATCAAGGTGGTGGTAGAGTCAATAATCCTGCAGACCTACTCAGCCGCAATCAATCAGTTAAAGTCAAAGTCATGCAACTCACCGGCTCCCGCCTGTCCCTCTCAATGAAAGACGTCGACCAAGTAACCGGCCGCGATCTGACCCCTCATCTCCGTATCAAGTCCGAGGCTGAGATGGAGTTGGAGCGAGAAGAGCATGGTCGGCGAGTGGCGAGCGGAGCTAACAATGCACCCTTGGGGGGAGGCGTTAGTGGCCCGGTGGACCCGCCTGTCCGCTCCGCGAAGCGGCTAACCTCACCCGAACGCTGGGAAATCAAGCAACTCATTGCGTCCGGTGCCATGGATCCTTCGGAATATCCTGACCTCGACGAAGATATGTTTAACCCCTCTGCAGCTGCCGAAGTCGAAGAGGAATTAGATGTCGAGATTCGAGAGGAGGAACCACCATTCCTCGCTGGCCAAACCAAGAGGTCATTGGAGATGAGCCCGGTCAAGATCGTGAAGGCACCTGATGGTACCCTCAATCGCGCTGCGTTGGCTGGGGCGGCACTTCAGAAGGAGCGCAAAGAGCTGCGACAGCAGGAACTCAACGACCAGGCGGATGCGGAAGCTCGTGACTTCTCGACACCATGGCTGGACCCGATGGCGCAGAGTGGAGACAAGGTGTTTGCACAGGACCTACGAGGGCACTTGTTGGGTCAGAAAGCCAACGAACAGTCTTCCTGGAGGGAGCTGACGTTCAACAAGACAACCACTTTCGGTAAAATTACGAGTTTGAGCATTGAAGAGCAACGGAAGGGTCTGCCCATCTACAAGTTGCGAGAGCCTCTCATTCTGGCCATCCGAGACGTAAGCGTACCGTGTTGCCTTCGCAATCTGATACTCACCCATTTTTCTCTAGAACCAAGCTCTCATCGTTGTCGGCGATACCGGATCTGGGAAGACAACGCAGCTCACACAATACCTCGCCGAAGAGGGCTTTGCGGATAGAGGTCGTATTGGCTGCACCCAACCACGGCGTGTTGCCGCCATGTCTGTAGCCAAACGCGTCGCCGAAGAAGTTGGATGCCGGTTAGGACAGGAGGTCGGATATACCATCCGTTTTGAGGACTGTACGAGCCCCGAAACTCGCATCAAGTACATGACGGATGGTATGCTTCAGCGAGAGTGTCTCATCGACCCAGATATGACTGCTTATAGCGTCATTATCCTCGATGAAGCACACGAGCGAACTATTGCCACTGATGTCTTGTTCGCTTTGCTCAAGAGTGCGCCTTCCTCATCTCGACGAAGTTGAAAAAGTTCTAACACCTTGTAGAGGCTCTAAAACGCCGTCCAGACCTCAAGCTCATCGTTACCTCGGCCACCTTGGACGCAGAAAAGTTCTCCAAATACTTCTTCAAGTGCCCTATCTTCACAATCCCTGGTCGCATGTACCCAGTCGAAGTTTTATACACGAAGGAACCAGAGAGCGACTATTTGGACGCAGCGCTCATCACCGTCATGCAAATCCACCTCTCCGAACCTCCTGGTGATATCCTTGTGTTCTTGACTGGTCAAGAAGAAATCGATACAGCTTCTGAGATTCTCTTTGAACGCATGAAAGCTCTTGGGCCTCAGGTCCCCCAACTCCTCATCCTCCCCGTCTACTCCGCGTTGCCATCAGAGCAACAAAGCAAAATTTTCGAACCCGCTCCGCCGGGTGCTCGCAAAGTTGTACTCGCTACCAATATTGCTGAAACCAGCCTCACCATTGACGGCATCTACTATGTCGTCGATCCTGGTTTCTTCAAACAGAACGCTTATGACCCTCGCGTTGGTATGGATTCCCTGGTCGTTACCCCTATCTCACAAGCGCAAGCGCGCCAGCGGAAGGGTAGAGCTGGTCGAACCGGACCAGGGAAGTGCTACCGCTTGTACACGGAAGTCGCGTTCAGAAACGAGATGCTGCCAAATTCTATACCCGAAATCCAGCGCACCAACTTAGCCATGACCATCCTGACACTCAAAGCAATGGGAATCAATGACCTTCTCAACTTCGAGTTCATGGACCCGCCACCAGCTCAAACCATGTTAACGGCCCTGGAACAACTCTACGCCCTTTCAGCACTGGACAACGAAGGATTGCTAACACGATTAGGGCGGAAGATGGCTGACTTCCCGATGGAGCCGCAACTAGCAAAGATGCTCATCGCCTCTGTTAATTTGGAATGTTCGGAGGAGATCCTTACCATCGTTGCCATGTTAACTGGCGCTCAGAATGTCTTCTATCGACCGAAAGAGAAGCAGGCTCAGGCGGACAGCAAGAAGGCCAAATTCCACCAGCCCGAAGGCGATCATTTGACACTTCTAGCTGTGTACAATGGGTGGAAGGCCAGCAAGTTCAGTAATCCGTGGTGCTACGAAAACTATATCCAAGCCCGAAGCATGCGGAGAGTACAAGATGTCAGGAAGCAGTTGCTTGGGATCATGGACAGGTAGGTAAACTGGCGCTGGGGGGAGGACCGAAACACTGACCGTCGATCCAGGTACAAGCAAGATATTATATCTGCAGGTCGCGATTACAATCTCATCCGTCGTGCCATTGTTGCTGGGTACTTCCGCAACGCCGCCAAGAAGGATCCACAAGAGGGGTACAAGACCCTCGTCGAAGGAACACCCGTTTATATCCACCCATCTTCAGCGTTGTTCAATCGCGGTCCCGAGTGGCTTGTTTATCACGAATTGCTGAACACATCCCGCGAATATGCTGTCAATGTCACTACGGTGGAACCCAAGTGGCTCATTGAGGCTGCTCCACAGTTCTTTAAGGTCGCCGATAGTAACAAGATTAGCAAACGAAAGCAGAAGGAGAAGATCGAACCATTGTTCAACAAGTACGAGAAACCAGACGAGTGGCGACTGAGCAAAGTCAAAAGGAGTGCGAGAAGTAGTCAGACATTTGGGTGAATGTACGGGGGCTGTTGTCTCGATCGTGTCCTTATATTTGTTCAATTTGTAAACCCACGCTTTGTTGAAACCTACAAGCCAATGATAGGAAAGCTACTCTATAAGGCTTTTTACATCATGGTTGGTCAAAATAAAGCCTTGAGCTCGCGTCAAGGTTCATGCCTTAACGATGTCGGCCACTGAGGGTGCAAGTGGTGTCCAAATTTCGACGAGCTCGTTCCAAACCTTATCAGCAACTATTTCAGAATCTGCAAGTTTCGATACACTACCAAACCCAAGTCAATGGTTTGTCTCGGCTTAAGATAAATCAACACTCACGGATCAATTCTGCAGGAGTTGACAAAAGATCCTGACGGAATATCCTTTAATGCTGCCCACACGTAATTCCTAGCCCCCATTTCTCCGGTCCTAGCGAGGATTTTGGAGATGGCTCTAAAATGGAAAGGTCAGATTAGAAACGAGGAAATGGCCTAATATATTACGCGACTATCACCCCCCCAAGCATGCCCGCCTCTCGACCGATTTCTGAACGGCAAAACGCAGGATTGACGGCAGAAACAACGATTCCAGAGGCCTTTGAGAGCCTGGCTAACTTGTGGACGATGAATATCTCAATGAGTTTCGTGACAGGGTACCGATCAAGACTGCGGAACCTCGCTCGGTCGTTGAGAGCCCTGATTGGCTTGGGGGCCGCATGCTCTGGAAACCCCGCCAGATAGTGTACTAGGGAGTCGGTCAGTCCGTTAGTAGAGGGAATAACGGTTGGCTCGCGCACCATCGCTTGATACGATGACGAGATGTGGCTTGAGGACACTAGCTGCCGGAAGAGAGGTGGTTCGCTGCATAATGGGTAGCAACAGGACAGCTAAGAGACCTGTCGATATGACATTCACTTGGAGGCTACAGAAGATAGTAAGAGAAACCTTTGTGCATTCGGATCAGCCGACTCACGAAATCTCATATCCGTCTCCTGTGGTGCCCCATGCCCTAGTGTTCACACCAGAGTTCAAAACCGCTATATCAAGCCTTGGGAGGGTCTCAACCCTCTGGGCAAATGCTTGTACACTGACGAAGCTGGCCATATCCAACTCCCATACATCGACGATGTCAGGTCTTGTCTCCTTCGTCTCGTCGATCAGGCGGAGAGCGGCAGCTTGTCCCTTCTCAATCGAACGAACGGCTAGGATGAGCTTTGCTGGCTTCATTCGAAGGAGATGCATTGCGCATTCGAACCCGAGCCCAGTGTTCGCTCCTGTTACTATCACAATGCGCCCTTCGAGGTTCTCGCTGACCAAAGGTAGGTCTAAGAACTGGTCGCGAACCCACTGGATGGGGCCGAACATCATGGTTTCTCTGGAGAAAAGTGGAAAGAGGACTGGTGGGTCTTATTGCCCCATCGCCAGCCCACGTATATACGTATATACGCATCACTCTGCCGATATGACGTGTTTATCGGCACAAGTATACCGGTGACATGGCCGTAGACCCATATCCATCAATCCGAGCACGCGGTTGCCAGACAACACGCGCGTCGAGTATCTGTCTTGCCTTCTGTCTTGTCCCTTGTGGATTATTCTCGTACAATCCAAATGCAAACGTACTCAAACGTGCTTACGCATCAAGTTCACGTTCGCATTCCGAAAACTATTAGGGGTCTGCGTCGCAGCCCAGATCAGTCGGAGTCATTCAGTCACTGATACTAGCCTGGTGAAAGGAGTACAGTCGTTGGTGTTCCCATGAAGGCTGTGGATGGGAACAACCGGAGCACTAGGCGCGCACACGCGTCCCAAATTCCGACGGCACCGGGTGACCAGGTGAGTTCACCAAGAATCCTCTACAACAGGTGGAGTTCCATTCACAAGGATTCAATAGCGTAAGTCACACTGCAAACGTGACAAATCTATCCCAATGATTTATGGAAAGCAGTGTACACATTCGCGATACAGGGGTCTGTGTAGTCATTGCCTCACAAAGTCAAGAGGAATGCGAGAAGTAGTCAGACATTTGGGCGAATGTACGGGGGCTGTTGTCTCGATCATGTCCTTATATTTGTTCGATTTGTAAACCCGCGCTTTGTTGAAACCTACAAGTCAATGATGGGAAGGCTACTCTATAAGGCCTTTTACATCATGGTTGGTCAAAATAAAGCCTTGAGCTCGCGTCAAGGTTCATGCCTTGACGATGTCGACCACTGAGGGTGCAAGTGGTGTCCAAATTTCGACGAGCTCGTTCCAAACCTTATCAGCAACTACTTCAGAATCCGCAAGTTTCGATACACTACCAAACCCAAGTCAATGGTTTGTCTCGGCTTAAGATAAATCAACACTCACGGATCAATTCTGCAGGAGTTGACAAAAGATCCTGACGGAATATCCTTTAATGCTGCCCACACGTAATTCCTAGCCCCCATTTCTCCGGTCCTAGCGAGGATTTTGGAGATGGCTCTAAAATGGAAAGGTCAGATTAGAAACGAGGAAATGGCCTAATATATTACGCGACTATCACCCCCCCAAGCATGCCCGCCTCTCGACCGATTTCTGAACGGCAAAACGCAGGATTGACGGCAGAAACAACGATTCCAGAGGCCTTTGAGAGCCTGGCTAACTTGTGGACGATGAATATCTCAATGAGTTTCGTGACAGGGTACCGATCAAAACTGCGGAACCTCGCTCGGTCGTTGAGAGCCCTGAGTGGCTTGGCGGCCGCATGCTCTGGAAACCCCGCTAAATAGTGTGCTGGGGAGTCGGTCAGTCGGTCAGTAGAGGAAATAACGGTTGGCTCGCGTACCATCGCTGGATACGATGACGAGATGTGGCTTGAGGACACTAGCTGTAGGAAGAGAGCTAGAGGTGGTTCGCTGCATAATGGGTAGCAACAGGGCAGCTAAGAGACCTGTCGATATGACGTTCACTTGGAGGCTACGGAAGATAGTCAGAGAAACCTTTGTACATTCAGATCAGCCGACTCACGAAATCTCATATCCGTCTCCTGTGGTGCCCCATGCCCTAGTGTACACACCAGAGTTCAAAACCGCTATATCAAGCCTTGGGAGGGTCTCAACCCTCTGGGCAAATGCGTGTACGCTGACGAAGCTGGCCATATCCAACTCCCATACATCGACGATGTCAGGTCTTGTCTCCTTCGTCTCGTCGATCAGGCGGAGAGCGGCAGCTTGCCCCTTCTCAATTGAACGAACGGCTAGGATGAGCTTTGCTGGCTTCATTCGAAGGAGATGCATTGCGCATTCGAACCCGAGCCCAGTGTTCGCTCCTGTTACTACCACAATGCGCCCTTCAAGGTTCTCACTGACCAAGGGTAGGTCTAAGCACTGGTCGCGAATCCACTGGATGGGGCCGAACGTCATGGTTTCTCTGGAGGAAAGTGGAAAGAGGACTGGTGGGTTTTATTAGCCCCATCGCCAATCCACGTATGTACGTATATACGCATCACTATGCCGACATGACGTGTTTATTGGCACAAGTATACCGGTGACATGGTCGTGGGTCCATATCCATCAATCCCAGTGGACGATTCAGTTGAGCACGCGGTTGCCAGACAAGACGTCGAGTATCTGCCTTGCCTTCTGTCTTGTCCCTTGTGGATTATTCTCGTATGATCCAAATGCAAACGTACTCAAACGTACTCACGCATCAAGTTCCCGTTCGCACTCTGACAACAATTAGGAGCGTCGCAGCCCAGATCAGTCGGAGTCCTTCAGTCACTGGTATTAGTCTGGAGAATAGAGTGATCTTAATTATTGAGTACGGTCTTTGATCTTCCCATGAAAGCTGGATGGGAACAATCGGAGCACGTGCCCCAAATTCCGACGGCACCCTCGACAGTCGTGACATAATATGAACCCCTGAGAAATGGGAGATGACAATAACCGGAGGATGGCCATGCAGCCGGAGGTTTGTTCTATTTGTTTCGGACTATTAGTAAAAGGTACGCAACGCCGCTTACGTACACCGACCCTAGTGTATCGCAGAATTCACTACTTTCCATAAATCATTGTGATAGATTTGTCACGTTTGCAATGCGACTTACGCTATTGAATCCTTGTGAATGGAATTCCACCTGTTGTCCGAGGATTCTCGGTGAACTCACCCAGTCACCCGGTGCCGTCGGCGACGGAATTTGGGACGCGGGTGCGAGCCTTAGTACGTGCGCGCTCCAATTGTTCCTATCCACAGCTTTCATGGGAACATCAACGACCGTACTCAATAACTAAGATCACTCCATTCTCCAGGCTAATATCAGTGAACCGCGGAGTCACTGTGCAGGAAAAGGCTCAGTTTGTATGCAGTAAACTAAGCCTAGTAGGTCCATCGGCAAATGGAACTTGATACTACTTTCCCCCGCAAAGCGGGCAAGGTAAAGACATTACGGTGTTCGCAATACGGAACAGAATCACCGATTTCCCGGTGCCAGATACATGATGCCGACGTTCGGGGCAGCGTATATACGTGGGCTGGCGATGGGGCAAATAAAACTCGCCAGTCCTCTTTCCACTTTTCTCCAGAGAAACCATGACGTTCGGCCCCATCCAGTGGGTTCGCGACCAGTTCTTAGACCTACCTTTGGTCAGCGAGAACCTCGAAGGGCGCATTGTGATAGTAACAGGAGCGAACACTGGGCTCGGGTTCGAATGCGCAATGCATCTCCTTCGAATGAAGCCAGCAAAGCTCATCCTAGCCGTTCGTTCGATTGAGAAGGGACAAGCTGCCGCTCTCCGCCTGATCGACGAGACGAAGGAGACAAGACCTGACATCGTCGATGTATGGGAGTTGGATATGGCCAGCTTCGTCAGCGTACAAGCATTTGCCCAGAGGGCTGAGACCCTCCCAAGGCTTGATATAGCGGTTTTGAACTCTGGTGTGTGCACTTGGGCATGGGACACCACAGGAGACGGATATGAGATTTCGTGAGTCGACTGATCTGAATGTACAAAGGTTTCTCTTACTATCTTCTATAGCCTCCAAGTGAACGTCATATCGACAGGTCTCTTAGCTGCCCTGCTACTACCTAGTATGCAGAGGACAATCTCTCTTCCTTCTCCCATTGTAGCCAGCGCCCTCAAACCACATCTCGTCAACGTATCAAGCGATGGTGCGCGTATCCTTGGCGTTGTTTCTTGTACTAACCGATTTCGCAGCCCACCATCTTGCAACCTTCCGGGAGCGTACAGATCCCCAGCCAATCAGCGCTCTCAACGACCAAGCGAGGTTCAGTGGTGATCGGTACCCTGTCACGAAACTCATTGAGATATTCATCGTTCAAAAGATAGCCAGGCTGTCGAAGGCCTCTGGAGTTATTGTTTCTACTGTCAACCCTGGGTGGTGCCGTTCAGGACTCCTTCGAGAGGCGAACGTGTTTATGGGAGTGATACACGCGTAATATATTAGGTCGTTTCCTCGTTTCTAATCTGACCTTTCCATTTTAGAGCCATCTCCAAAATCCTCGCTAGGACTGGAGAAATGGGGGCTAGGAATTACGTGTGGGCAGCGTTAAAGGATATACCGTCGGGATCTTATGTCAACTCATGCAGAATTGATCCGTGAGTGTTGATTTGTCTTAAGCCAAGACAAGCCATTGACTTGGATCTGGTAGTGTATCGAGACTCGCGGATTCTGAAATAGTCGCTGATAAGGTTTGGAACGAGCTCGTCGAAATTTGGACACCACTTGCACCCTCAGTGGCCGACATCGTCAAGGCATGAGTTTGACTCTTTATTTTGACCTACCGTGATGTAGAAGGCCTTATAGAATAGCCTTCCCACGTAGGTTTCAATAAAGTGTGGGCTTACAAATTGAACAAATATAAAGACACGATCGAGACAACAGCCCCCGTACATTCATCCAAATGTCTGACTACTTCTCGCACTCTTGGCTTTGCGAGGCAATGATTACACAGACCCCTGTATCGCAGAATGTGTGCTCTGCGTTCGTCCATAAATCATTGGGATAGATTTGTCACGTTTGCAGCGTGAATTACGCTATTGAATCCTTGTGAATGGGATTCCACCTGTTGTACGAGGATTCTCGGTGAACCCACCCGTCCAGTACGTCCAAGATATACCCATCACACCCAAGTTATTTCGGAGTCTGTAATTTCTCACTAGCATTCTAATTTGTCTGACATTTCGCCGATGGAACCAAAAATGGTACCTCAAGCTACTCCACAGTGATCCAACCACTCTATGACGAGCACGAATGGAAATTTGGAAAAGTAAGAGAAGTGCAAGAAGCAATCAGACATCTTGTTGAGGTTTGTGTCGATCGTGTTCTTCTATTTGGTTGATTTTTCAGTCTCATCCTTGCAGAAACTCATAAGCCCGCAATGGGATTATTAGCCTAAAAGCTATTTTTGACATCACAATTGGTCAAAACGAGGCCTGGGTCGGCGTCCAACTTAATCCCTGAGAGTGTCCACCACTGAAGGTGCGAGCGGTGTCCACATCTCGACAAGCTCATTCCAAACCTTATCAGCAACCGTTTCAGAATTTGCAATGACTGCCACCCTATTCAAGCAAAGTCAATGGTCTGCCTCAGGTTTTGGTGGGCAAGCTGATGAGCAAGCACTCACGGGTCAATCCTGCATGAGTTGACGAAAGAACCTGGCGGGATATCCCTCAGCGCTGCCCATACGTAGTTCCTAGCCCCAATTTCTCCAGTCCTTGCGAAGATGCGGATTAGGGGCCTACAACGGGGTGGTTAGAGAAGAAGCCGACAAGACGGATAGCTGACCAGTATATGACCCTGAGGATAATGCCCGTATTTTTACCGATCTCTGTGCGGCACAACCCAGGGTTGACAGTAGAAACAATAATTCCAGAGGCCTTCGACAGCCTGGCTATCTTTTGAACGATGAATATCTCAATGAGTTTCGTGACAGGGTACCGATCAAGACTGCGGAACCTCGCTTGGTCGTTGAGAGCGCTGATTGGCTTGGGATCTGTACGCTCTCGGAAGTTTGCAAAATAGTGGGCTGCGGAATTGGTTAATACAAGAAATAACGCCAAGGATCCGCGCACCATCGCTTGATACGATGACGAGATGTGGTTTGAGGACACTTGCTACAATGGGAGAAGGAAGAGAGATCGCCCTCTGCATACTAGGTAGTAGCAGGACAGCTAGGAGCCCAGTTGATATGGCATTTACTTGCAGCCTACAGAAGGTAGTCAGAGAAACCTTGAGGTAGTACGCCCAGATCAGCCGACTTACGAGACCTCGTATCCGTCTCCTGTTGTATCCCATGAATTTGCGACCACACCAGAGTTCAAAACAGCTATATCGAGCCTTGGGAGGGTCTCAACCCTCTGGGCAAATGCTTGTACGCTGACGAAGCTGGCCATATCCAACTCCCATACATCGACGATGTCAGGTCTTGTCTCCTTCGTCTCGTCGATCAGGCGGAGAGCGGCAGCTTGTCCCTTCTCAATTGAACGAACGGCTAGGATGAGCTTTGCTGGCTTCATTCGCAGGAAATGCTTAGCGCATTCGAATCCGATTCCAGCATTTGCCCCGGTTACTATCACAATACGCCCCTCGAGGTCCTCGCTGACCAAGGGTAGATCCGAGAATTGGTCGCGAACCCACTGGATGAAGCTGAACGACATGGTCCCTTTGGAATGGAAGTAGTAGAAGATGGACGGGGTTGAGGTTTAATGCCCTATCCTTGTTTCATATGAATTACGCATTGCTGTTGTGAGTGCCGCATATATGACGTGTTCGTCAGCTGCAAGACGTAAGGGATGCTGATAAAATAGCCAACACTGATGCACGGCGTATTTTCGCTGTGTCTGCCCCGCGCGGTTGTTCAATTCAAGGCGCGCCAACCTTTCGATGGCGCAGGTCACAAACGCATTGTAAGTCTACTGCAAACACTATACAAATACCTGTGTTCTGTCATACGGAGGCCTGTGTGAACATTGCTGCGTGTTCATTATCGTGAGATGTTGCCAACTAATCCTCCGGAACAAACAAAAAACCTCCGGCCGCGTGGACAATTCCTTTCTCCGCTGCTCAAGGGATCATAGAACGTCATGGACCCCGGAAGAATTCCTGGCAAGCGATCGCCTCTCCACTATGTCCTTGAGGGTCTCCATTTCTTCGATAATATTAGTGAGCATGTTTCTTTCCCAATTTCCGAATATAAATCCAATGTAGAGGAATGTAGTTCCTGACCATGTCGCGAGAGCCGCAAGTGTTGCTGAGATTGGAGGAACCCAGCTCTTGCTTGTGATGTAGGGAGAACCGGCGAGCACGAGCACTAAGATTACCACCGCCATATAAAAGTACGCAAGCTGTGTCTGCGTCCTTGCTTGAGATAATCGATATTCGTGAGTGAGTGCTCCAATGGCGGTCAGCAACGCCTCTCCTGATATCGCCGTTGCTCTCCTGACCATCCGCTCTTCAATCACTGGGGCTACTCTGCCAGGAGGTAAACCGCTTATGGCCCTGTTTATGGCCGGTGGGTTGTATACGACCGATGGAGAGGAACCGGATTGCTCTTCTCTCTTGATAGTGAATACCCCTTCCAATCCGAAATGATCTGAGTATGAGTAGTCACACCCAGGCACCATCTCCGTGAAGACGACTTTAGTCTCTTGCACGTCCAAATGTGGGCCTCCGTGTGGTTTCGGAGAGCGGAAAAGGATGTAGTCCAGCCGCTTCCCTAACCACTTCCTTGCTACTCCTCCTAGCGGTTTGCCTCGTGACCACGAATTGAGGGGCGAATCGGCTGTTACCCCCCACAGGTCAATAGCACGCGCAGCAGCCCCAATTTCGTTCCTCCTTGGAGGTGAGGATGGTGGTTGAGGATGTGTAGCTTCCCAAGCATCAGTCAAGTTGGCATGGCCAATGATGAGTTGCATAGCAAGCGATGTAGGGAGTGAGTTATAGTCCCCTGTCTGCCCTTTCTATCAATAACGCAAACGGATAGAGAACAAAGTGGATCTTACGCAAATGACATGCCGCCCATGAGCGAGTGAACTACGAACGAGTTTCGCCATCTCCCAGGCGTTCGATATTCTGGTGGCTCTATTGAGCTCTGGTCCATCATCACTTCCTTTAGCATATAACTACGATGCATCCGTCAGATATGCATCCATCCTCCTCCAAACGGAACACATACGTGGGTGTTATAAACCTCGACTTCTCCCAGGACCGGGTGCTCAATGAGAACGCTCGTACATGCCTTTCCAACGAACCAATCTCCCCCAGTAACGTCTATCGGTGAACCATTGCACGAGAATGGCCATACCGAGCTAGCAACAATGGGATATCTCGAGAATATCGCCAATCCAGAACCAAAAGCCCCGCTAACCCATGTTTGTGCAAAGTGGTTAGTTCCTTTACGCGCACGGACCGAGTGGTGGCCGACCGAACCTATAAAAGAACTTTGACCAACGGAAACGTGACAAGAGCTTTGCTTTGACAGTCCCATAGTCCGCCCAGAGCTCTTGTAGACTGATTATGTCGTAGTTTGAGTTGGCCAACACATCGCTGATTGCCCGAATCCGTTCATGGCGTTTCTTCGAGACATATTTCAAACCCCTGTGTCAATAGTCAGTGTTTTTAAGGTCAACTGAAGATGGGGACGACATGCCAGCAGTTTAAGGTAAGGACACGTAGGGTCGTGGGATCGGCCATCCACGGTGCACGGTGGTCAAGTTCCAAGGAGCTCGCTGCGCCGCTAAACTCATCCAGTAGCGTCTCTTTGAGAGAGTACATTGGTGTCGATTACTACTGTACACCCAGGCTGTAACCTGGGCCTACAGGGGTCGTGTTGATCATGTATACGACCCTCAAGGAGGTCCAGCCCCGACGGTAAAGTATCACAACAATAAACCTCGTATTCATTTAAGAACTTTCCTTGCTTTGGTATTTGTGGAAGCGTTTTTGACCCGCAAAATACACTACACATCGACAGACGCTCAACCAATTATTAACACTTTCACCCTATTTTGCATTCGACTAAGGTTTGCGCAGCAAGCCTCAACAGAGTTCGTACCATCCCCATCCGAAATTGGATTAGAATGTGGGACCAGTCTCACCCAAACACTCCACCTTTGCCACATGTGCAACGTATGTATAGCAAATTGTCAAGGCGTTCTCGGCTGAGTCAGTGTTACTTTTGCCCGATTGGTCCTCCCCTACGAGGGTCGGGAGCATATACTTCCACTGAGGAAAACTAGTCCACTGTGGTATATATATAGGCAGCAAGAAATGAGATAGCGATAGCAACCGTTCAGTAGTCATCACCCCTCGAAACGACTTCCTTTCGCGTTGGTCTCAGCAAGATCGTATGTTCAAACTGTTGGGTGTAAATGAGTCGAAGCTCGCTGGTAATGTGCACTGGACTCACCTGTGCGGTCTGTGATCCGAGGATGTCGCAGATCGGAGGATAGTCCTGGACGATGCCGTTCGAGACGAGGTGGTTCAGCTACAACAGAGAGAGAAGGGGTACCATCAATACCACAGTATCAAGAAGGCAATGAAATGTAGAAAGTACCCCCATCAAGTACTTGGTTTCTCCGAGTCGGTCCAAATACCGACGACAGAAGGGCAGAGTACCAAAGTTGGAATTGATGGTTTTGAGTAAGGACTTTGCTGTTGTCAGTCGCAATGGTATGTGGGGCGCATCTGCGATTTTGGCGTAATGGGAGCAATCGCCCTGCCGAGCAGTTGAGTGGCGTTCGTTATAAGTAAGAGTTTGACATACGGATTCATAGACTCGACCACGACCGGTAGAACCAAAGGTCTCGATGGCGAAATACTCTCCTTCCTCCATCTTCGTCTGGTCATTGGTCTTCACGATCGGGACGGACTTGTCGCCATGTATCCTATACGGGTGTATCGAGTGGCCATTAAGGTTCTCTATGCACTTCACTATTGTTGTTCAGAGGATGAGGGAGCAAGACACGACGCCTCGACATACCTCGGTAGGTATCAGTCCCGACAACGACCTCATAGGACTCCATTGTCTCCTGAATCGCTTCTCCGATTTCTCCCAATCGTGCATCAATACCGGATACCTGAAGAGTGTCAATAAGGGAAATAAACATAGGCCAATCAACTCACCCGGACACCAGTGTCCGTTGCCTCACGAACAGCTTCCAATAGCCTCTCGTATGTCGGTTCCCATATCATGGTGAATGCAGAATCCACGATCCGGCCTTTAACGTGCACTCCAAAGTCGACCTTGAGCACATCGCTCTGCTGCAGAACTGCGGAACAGAACATCGTCAGATAATCGATTGCGGAGTACATTAGAAGGATGAGACAAACATTGTTTGTCGCCCGCATTCGGCGAGTAGTGGGCCGCGATATGGTTCACATTCAAGCCAGTTGGGAAACCGACGCCCGCTTCGAAGCCATCGCCCTCTACAAGAGATCGCGTTGCATTCTCAATGTTCTCCGCGATCTCAGTCATGGACATGCCGGGTTTAATCATTCTCCGTGCATATGTGCGGACTTGTCGATGCACCTCCGCTGCCTTACGGATGTTATTGTATGTATCGTCTTCGGTCTCCATTGTCATTCGTTCGAGATATCTCTTCTCTTCATTTGTTGTCCGCCATGCATTGCTATCATTGGATCGGGTAAGCATCGAGTAAAACAGGGGGCGATTCGCATCGCACAATAGCTGAGTGTTATATGGTAAATTCCAACCGAACATGTAGGTCTAATTCGAGTGTCAAGCTCCGTAAGAGCCAAGGTTTCGGTATGGATTGCCTTGGAGCGGAGGCAGGGTGTGAAGAACGAAGAGTGAATGGGAGCTGGTATGGGAATGGACCGAACACATACTCATTGGGATATTCCTGGATTTCACCCTCTGGATAGTTACCGTCTGGGAAGAGTTTGCTGAGGCCGATTGTGGGTGGATCTGTCTGCTTTCCGGGCTCCGGTTTTGATTTCTTCTTTTTCTTCTTCTGTTTTTTCTTCTTCTTGTGCTCACTAGCGCCTAGATTCTATTGTTAATTTATTCCGCGGTGGATCAGCCGTCGAGGGCACAAAACCGTTGGGCGCTTCGACGAGATCGTCCTCTGAGTGTTCCTCATCATGGTCGACGTCGCCTGGAGGTCGTTGGGACACCGGCGCTGGCTCGTCGGGTGCCTTGTCTTCTGTGGCAGGCATTTGAGGAAATTTTGGTTACGTGGACGGATTCAAGGAAGGAACGAGCGAGGTTGGAGCCGCGCGGCATTGGTTTCGCTCTGATTTTCGAGGATACGTCTTTATGAACCCAGAGCCTCTGAACCTCCCACTCCAAGTCCCACGGTTCCATTCACACCAGCCTCAACTCAACCTCACCCCAGCCTCCTCACTAACAGCGAACATGTCAGAAAAACAAAAACCCCTCCCACCAATTAGGATACCCTGCTACCTATCTTATATAGTAGACGAAACCCAAAACGCGTATCAAACCGAGAAGAATTATAGTATCACAGGACATATCAGACAAGTAATGTCGAGACCGAGAAACAAGGTTAACAAAAACATCGAATCTCAGTCTGCGAACCTGAAAGATGCGGCGATCGGGTTTGCTAATGTTCTTGTGGCCATTTCACTGTTTCAAATTGTACTTCGACATGTTTGTCACTAAGATATCGAAGACGGAAACCGCTGTCGGAAGTGACGGTCCATTCTCCTTTAATCAGTACCCTTAGTAGGTCTCCCCATGACACGTCCGAATAATATGAAAGTCGAAGCAATTAATTTGCTGAATGCGAGTGGAGGCTGCAAGTAACGGATGACGAGGTTCGTTTGTTTTAAGTGCGAGTCGAGAGGTGACGTCCTATGATGCGATTTTGGGACCTCTCTCAAAGAGGAACCAAGATCGATCAATGGCACAGTGTAGAGTGTGAGCGCCCTCCCCGAGAAAAAGGAACCTGGAGCGATTGTATGATGAATTGAAGCGGATATGCCAGGGATTTGGGATGCAGTAATAGTGTACGAGCCCGTGCTCCGATTGTTACGGGCTCATATGCCCGGGTATCACATGGTGGCAACGTCTCGTGGTATAAAGGTCTCGATCCCTATGTTTTGCATCCTTACGTCTTGTAGCGGTCCCCAACAATGGCCCTGCGGGAATTCCAAGTGTACAGCAGGAGCGGAGTAAAGCGAACGAGACTCAATTACAAGCTTTAATATCCCATTCGAAGCTCCTGGTCACTGCTCCTGGTTTTTATTACTTCATCATACCGTGCAAAGTCAAAGACAACACCATGTCTTTCACATTCGCTCCTAAGGGCGATCAATTCATCTTTGGGAACAGCGACTAGGCGCTCCCTGTCCCACGTCCGAAGCTCCCATTCCTTCAACTGGGGCAGGATGCGCCTCTGCACCAACTGCCGCATCGCAGCGAGTTCCTCTGCGGACCAAAACTCCAACACGAATTCTCTACAATCGTCGATTAAATGTTCTCCTTCGTCCAAAGGCTCCATGGACTGTATAAAGCTCACTTTTGTTGCAGTGAAGCGTTGCAACGTCTTCGCACAAGCTGCGTTTGCAAGATCATCCAAAATAATGGGACTATTGCAACAAGCAAGAGCTTCCAGTTTGTAGCAATGTTGCAATGCAGAGAGGACAATCTGCAAGTCCCAACATCCTAGGCAACGGAACTCCCTGAGAGAGGGCCCTACATGGGGCATGGCTCTCAGCAAAGACGCTACGGCGTCTGGTAAAATACAATACGTATGGAGGATTTGCAGAGTATTTTTGGAGTTGTGAAGGAGCCAGTCGTAGCTCTGGAACTCAACAGCGCGAGCGTCCGACACAACGAATGAGCGAAGTTGGCAAGGTGGGTGGGGTATGTCATCGATGGTATCACTCGACGTGTTACTGATATCGCCAATGGAGAGCGTATGAAGAACCGGCATCAATTGTAGAATAAGACAAAATGTTCGCAATGGGATTCGACCTTGACAGTGGGTGCTACCGATACGAAGCGTTGTGAGTTGCGGGAATGTTCTGATGGGAGTTGAGGGGATAGATGGAACAACATCAAGGCCACTCCACGTGTTGACGACGAGTCGAATAAGGCGTGGACATGTTGCGAGTGTCGTGACCACAGTCTCGATTGAGATGCTACACGAGCAGGGTTTGCCTTCGCCACACATCTCGCAGTACGTTTTTCCAGCCTCGATACTGATGACTTTACTGGCCACCCCGTCAATTTTTAGAAGGTTCTCCACGGCTGTCTTTCCCGTGGACGACTTCCAGCATAGATGCTCTTGCAATATGGGCTGAGCTACTACTCTCCACCACTGGCACACAAGACAACACGCCCGCAGGTGGATCGGCGCGCGAGAGCTCCGCAAGGGCGGCGAATCACATAGAATCTCGAAAGGCCATAGACTCTCTAACTCTGAGATCTCATTGGGCTCTGGCTCTATTACCCATCCGAGTATCTCTAGGAGTACGTCGTACGGTATGCTGGCCATTCGTTCCAAGTTGGAGTCAAGATGCCGAGACAGGAGGAGTGACAGGAGTTTGATCGATTGATTGCGCGACGAATTTGCACTATCCCAATATTGCAACTCTGCAGCATAGTCCTCAAGGATATGTGTTGGAATTTCCGCGAGACCGACAATACAACGAAAATACCTGTGTTTGTTGGGGCTCGCTATTACAAACGCCTAAGAAAACAAAATACAGGGATTGAGACCTTATATACTCGAGGCATTGCTATGTGATACCCTTAGGCATCTGGTGTCGCAACAATCGGAGTGCTGAGGCTGAATATCTCAGGCCAGGTCGCCCACATTTCACTATGTCGTTGGTTTGGATAAACACGGCTCTCTCATCTCGAGGTAACCCTTTAAACTGGCTTATCAAGCAATGGACACATTCCATCAGTAGCCCCTGAAAGCGACGACTTGAATCAGTACTAGATTTGAGCACGTATTCAACTTGAAGTGGTGTTTTTCGGAAGAGTGGCTATTCAGGCTGTCTCTGGTCATGGCTAGAGTTCGGGATGCTACCCAGGGTACGAAAGGTCCAAAGGAGAAGCTATCATAGCACACCGGTCAACCGCATTATACAATAAGCGTAATTCCATCATTAGAGCAGTCAAGTGTCATAAGGAGTCATGATAGTTCGTAAAATTTGGGAGGGCACAGCGTACGAAGCGTGAGATGCGTAATAGTACCAGATTAACAAAAATTTAGGATGCCGGAGCGGGCGAAGTGGGAGGTGCTGTGGGATCATCATCCTTGTTAGGTATCGCCGGGACAGGGCCAGATTCGTTCCCGGCATTTATCGGGACACCTGGAGCCAAGGGGAGAGTACTGATGGGCTTAGTACCCACTGACCCTCCTGGTGCAGGTGCGGGTGCAGGTGCGGGTGCGGGAGCGGGTGCGGGAGCGGGAGCAGGTTCGGGCGCGGGCGCGGGAGCAGGGCTGGGTGTGGGGTCTGGCGCCGGGCTAGTGGGCGTCGCTGGAGGGACAAAGTCCCAGGAGCCAGGAATTAGTGCGATTGGCAAGAGCCAAGTCGCGCTCAGGACCACACCCTCTCCCTTGTCGAAACTCTTGATCGCATCCCAACTCCAGGAGACGAACGCGCCAATATACCCGATAATTGGCGCAATTGCTTTCAGAACAAGCACAACGGCCATTAGTTCCAGTGGCAACCCACTAGGTACGTGGTCGAGGATCCATTGAAGTGCGGTGGAAATGATGTTGGCTTTCTTGGCAATGTCAATGCTCTTATCACTCAGGACCTTGACCATAGGTGGTGGAATCCAGCTGTGGTTGGGCGTACAGGTTACTCGACACTCTCTTGCAAAGAAATTGAAACCAAAAAAATACTCACATCCTGTAACCCCACCATGCACAATGCACGGAAATCTTGTCCTTGCTGGGAATCCATATACGAACTTCCTTCGTACGTGGTGGTGATGGGGTGGTGGGTGCAGGTTTGCCCCACTTCCAAGGGGGCCACCATCCAGCGGCTCTGATAGTGCCTGCGTCTGCGTCCAAGTGATCCAGCGGCACCTGAACTAGCTTGAACTCCGCCAACTCAACTTTAGTGTTCTCATCGATGATTAGGGGTGCGCATAGCATAATACTATTATCGGGATGCGCTACGCCAGCGCTGGCCGCACTGGCTGTTGATGATACAGAGACCGCATTGGTGTTGTCCGTGTACGAGAAGGAGACGAGGTCCAATACATTCCACACTGATGGTTGACCCTCCGCGCCGCCCATGATGGCAGGATCGGAGAGCAAAGAGAAGATTTTGGTGCCTTGGATTTCGTCGACCGGGTCACCATCTGTGTTATCGACTGATGCGTTGGTAGTGGGGTAGAACGGGGGAGCAGCCGTGAGGAGATCACGAATGCGCTTCACGATTGCATCTGGTGATGGCTCGGTAGCCCCTGTCGCACTAGCTCCGTTCCCTTGCTTGTATCTGGATACACCCACAACCTCTGAGGTAGGCTTGAGTGCCGTTCCGGATCCCTCGGAGGCAGATGCAGCGGCTGGCTTGGATTTCTCCTTCTTTTCCGCGCCGCCGAACCACTTGAGTTTTCCACCCATACTCATTCTCCTCTTCTCCTCTCTCTTGCCCGCTGCAGCTGCAGCTACCGGCGAGGCGCTGACCTCGGGGACTGCCGGCGTCGCCGAATCCGCCTCATGCTGCCTATTTTCGTCGACCTCAATCAAGGTCCTTGCGATGCCAGATCCTGGAGTCGCGGG
>Ga0307515_10008672_pt1 | contig 19783 bp, 18 predicted proteins | sample 17_EM_MG_FD_194513 | JGI IMG/M metagenome (GOLD analysis project Ga0307515, IMG submission 194513) | Populus trichocarpa ectomycorrhiza microbial communities from riparian zone in the Pacific Northwest, United States - 17_EM | ecosystem: Host-associated > Plants > Roots > Unclassified | place... | reverse complement strand
CGTAAGGGAAATTCGGAGGACTCGTCCGCACATTCAAGATGAACAAAAGGTGACCTGGACCACCAGTAGAGTCACCGTCGCCCGGAGCCAGATCGACGATGCTGGATTCGCGAAATTCACATTGTTGGTATTTCGGGAACGGCCTCGGGGCTCTACGGTCGGCGTGTGGACATCGAGCTGCGCCACCTTCGGATGATCTGCGCGATCGCCGAGGCGGGCAGCGTGACCAAGGCCGCCGCGACGCTCGGCCTGGCCCAGCCTGCCCTGACCACCCAACTGCAGCGCATCGAGCGCGCGGTCGGCGGCCCGCTCTTCGTCCGCGAGCGGCGCGGCATCCGCCCCACCCCGCTCGGCGACCTGGTCCTGGCCCGGGCCCGGGTGCTCATCCCGGCCGTCAACGGCCTGCAACAAGACGTCACCGCCCTGATCGGCGCCGACCGGGTGGCCCAGTACCGGATCGGCGCCACCAACGGACCCGTCTCCGGCGGCCTGGTGCAGCGGCTGGCCGCCGCCCATCCGGGCCGGCCGGTGACCGTGCACGCCGCCTGGTCCGCGGACGAGATAACCGCCCGGGTGCTCGACGGCCGGCTCGACTACGCGATCGTCGGCGCCTGCGCCCCCTCGATCCCGTCGCCCGACGCCGGCCTGGTCTGGCAGCCCCTGTGTATCGACCCCGTATGGGTGCTCGTCGGCGAGAACCATCGACTCGCCGGGCGCGCCGAGGTGGCGCTCGCCGAACTGGCCGAGGAGCAGTGGGCCAACGCGCCCGGCGACGGCTGCTTCAGCGACTGCTTCGCCGCCGCCTGCGCGCGGGCGGGCTTCACACCCCGGCAGCTGTACGAGATGGATGTCGCGGGCTGCGTCGACATGGTCGCGTGCGGCGAAGGCGTCGTGCTGTGCCAGGGCACGGTCCGCGACCTGCCGGGAGTCGTCGCCCTGCCGCTCACCGACACTCCCTTGCGCTGGCGGCATCTGCTCGGCTGGGATCCGGCCGGCCCCGCCGCGGAGTTCGCCGGCGAGTTGGCCGTGCTCGCCGTACAGGCATATCTCGACGTGGTGGCCCAGCGGCCCCGCTACGCGAAGTGGCTAGGCGCGAACCAGGGGTTCGGCGCCCAGCCCATCGTCGCACCGCTCAGCAGGCGTTGAGCATGGTTGTCACGGCCGACTTCTCCGCGCTGGTGACGGTCAGGGCCCAGACGTACTTCACCTTCACCCACATCCGGGCGTAGATGCAGTGGTAGCTGGTCAGCGGCGGCTTCCACGCGTCCGGCGACTGGTCGCTCTTGGACTGGTTGACGTTGTCGGTGACCGCGATGAGCTGCGGGTTGGTGAGGTCGTTGGCGAACGACTCGCGCTTGGCGGTGGTCCAGGCCCAGGCGCCCGAGATCCAGGCGTTCTTCAACGGCACCATGTGGTCGATGTCGACGTCCGAGGCGAGGCTCCAGGTGGCCCCGTCGTACGGGCTGTACCAGCTGCCCGAGGTGGCGGTGCAGGCGGAGTTGACGACCACCCCGCTGCCGTCGCGCTTGAGCACCGTCTCCCGGGTGTTGCAGGTGCCGGAGACGGTGTGCCAGTGCGGGAACAGATCACGGTCGTAGGTGGTGGTGTGGGTCGAGGCGGCGACCGTCAGGGCGGCGAGTTGGGTGCGCGCGGTGGCGGCGGTGGGGATCCCGGGCGGCGTGGCGCCGGCCGGCTCGGCGAAGCCGAGTTGCAGGAGCGCGGTGACCAGGATGGCGGCGAGTGCGGCAGGAGCCAGACGACGTCTTCTCAAGGGGGCCTCCCGGGCCGGATTCCGAGGTGTTGAGAGGATTCTCAGCGCCTCGCCCGCGGGGGCCCAGATGTCAAAGTCGGCATAATGTCGCCGCTATAGCTGGGCCTACGACTGGAGCTGGGCCTACGACTGGACGAGGGCCCAGCACCAGGAGCCGAGCGACGCCGTGCAGAGCAGCGTCCGAACGTTGTTCCACCGCGTCCAGGGCCGCTCGAAGGTCTCCCGGGTCGCGGCCGGGTTGGCGCTGCCCGCCGCGTCCAGGCCGTTGTTCAGCGGGATGTTGATCCGCGCCGTGACCGCCAACTGGGCGAGATAGAGCACCAGGCCCAGCACCGCCGGCACCAGCACGGCGGCCTCGCCGTCGATCGCGACCAGGGCCGTGGCCAGCACCCCGACGACCGCCGCGCCGACGAAGCAGAGCAGGAACCAACCGTTGACAATCGCCCGGTTGATCCGCTGCATGACCTCGACCAGGACCGGCGCCTCGGCGCCGCGCAGGGCCGGCATGACCGAGCACGAGTACGCGTAGAAGAGTCCCGCCATCAGTCCCGTGGTGAGCGTCGCGGCGAGTAAGGCCGCAGTAGTCAGCGCGTCCATACCCGCAGAGTAGTGACAGCACGAGCCGCCCGGCAGGCCCGCCGGGCGGCTCGTGAGCTATGGGTGTCAGCGCAGCTTGACGTCGAAGAGCCGGTCGGCGGCGAGGGTGCGGAACGCCGCCAGGCTCGACTTCGCGCTGTCGATGCTGATGTCGCGGTCGCCCTGATCGTCGCGCGAGGTGTCAAAGTAGACGATCGCCTTGATGCCCGGGCGCTTCTTCAACTCGGGCAGCACGCTGCGGAAGCCGGCCGACTTGTCGGCGACCCGGCCGACGCGGTGGTAGACGCCCCACTCGGCGATCATGATCGGCTTACCCGGGTGCCGGGCGACGGACCACTCGTAGAAGCCGGGGCCCTTCGGGGCGCGGCGGTCGAGCAGGTCGCCGAACATGCCGAAGTGGTAGGCACCCTTCTCGGCGCTGACGTAGGAGTCCAGGCCCATCCAGTCGACAACGTCGTCACCCGGGTACAGGTCCTTCCACCAGGACTGCGCCATCCACTTCTCGTTGCCCATGTAGGCCATGACGTTGATCGCGTTGGTCACGCCCTTGCCGCGCAGCCGCTGGATCGTGTGCCGGTACATGGCCGCGAAGTCCTTGGCCTCCCAGCCGGAGCCGGCCTTGGCGATGACGTCGTTCTCGGGCTCGTGGTTGAGCACGAGGAAGAACTTCTCCGGGAAGGTGCTCTTGATCCGCGCCGCGAAGCGGTCGATCCGGGCGTCCTGGTCACCCTTGGCGACCTTCGCCCACGACGAGCCGTACGCGATCTTCCAGTTCAGCAGCAGCACGCGCGGGTGCGCGGCGTCGCGGGCCATCGCCATCTCCGACTTGGTCGGGAACGGCTCGTCGCCCTTGTGGTACGCGTGGAAGATGCTCGCGGTGCGGCCGCTGAGCTTCTCCCACTTCTTGAGGGCTCCATCGCGCGGCGCGCTGGTGAAGCCGCCCGCGGCGGCACCCCACAGCACCCCGCACGAGGGTACGAGCAGCGCACCCGTCACGCAGTCGCCCTTGCGGCCGGCCGGCGGCGGCATGTCCTCGTCCTCGATCGCGGTCACCGGCGGCGCCTCGGTGGAGATCGTCGCGGTCCGCTTGAACCCCAAGCCCGTCGCGGCCTGCGCGGCGGCCGGCAGGGCCAGCGCGGTCCCGGCGCCGGCAACCAGCGCGGCCAGTACGGTCACGGATTTCTGCAGCTTCGTGCGACGCAATTTCTTCTCCCCCGCGTTGTCCGGCCGCGTCTCGGCCGGGCATGTGAAGAGATTCCGGGGCGTGGGGTGCGCGCTTCGTGCCCGACCGGGTGCGGGCCGGTTGCGAGTGGCCCGAACGGCGGCACTTGAGGATTCCGGGGACCGGGTACTGCGCGGTTCGCCGCTCCCGGCAATATGCTGCGCGGGAGATCATCATCCGTACGGACGAGGAGGAGCAGCCCGGTGTCGTCCGTCGTCGACCTCGCCCTGCGTGCCATGCCCGTGATCGACGGGCACAACGACCTGCCGATGGCGCTGCGGGCCCGGGCCGGCTACCGGGTGTCGGGCCTGGCCGCCGATCGGCCCGAGTTCCATACGGATATCGCGCGGCTGCGCGCCGGCGGGGTGGGCGGCCAGTTCTGGTCCGTGTACGTGCCCTCCGACCTGAGCGAACCCGACGCGGTCGTGGCGACCATGGAACAGATCGACGCGGTGTACCGGCTCGTCGCCGCGTACCCGGCGGACCTGGCCATCGCGTACTCGGCCGACGACGTCTCGGCCGCGCTCGCGGCCGGCAAGGTCGCCTCGCTGATCGGCATCGAGGGCGGGCACAGCCTGGCCACCTCGCTCGGGGTGCTGCGCGCGTTCGCCCGCCTCGGCGTGCGGTACGTGACGCTGACGCACAACCACAACACCTCATGGGCGGACTCGGCGGCGGACGCGCCCGGCGTCGGCGGCCTGGACGACGAGGGCCGGGCGATCGTCGTGGAGATGCAGCGAATCGGCGTGCTGGTGGACCTGTCGCACGTGGCGGCCAGGACGATGCACGCCGCGCTCGACGTGGCGACCGCTCCGGTGATCTTCAGCCACTCGTCGGCGCGGGCCGTGCACGACCACCGCCGCAACGCCGCGGACGACGTCCTGCTCCGGCTCCGCGACAACGGCGGCGTCTGCATGGTCACCTTCGTGCCGCCGTTCGTGTCGGCCGAGGTGGCGGCGTGGGCCGCGGCGGCCGACGCCGAGTGGTCCCGGCTCGGGCTGCCGTCCGCGTCGGACCCGTGGCCGAGCGCGCCGCGGCCGGGTCAGGCGCTCGCCCCGGCCACGCCGGCGGGAGCCGGATCGTTCCAGTCCGCGCTGCCCGGCGCCGACGTGCCGCCGCCCGCGCCGTTCGCGGCCTGGCTGGCCGCCCACCCCCGCCCGGAGGCGACGATCGCGCAGGTGGCCGACCATGTCGAGCACGTCCGGGCGGTCGCGGGCGGCGACCACGTCGGGCTCGGCGGCGACTACGACGGCTGCGACCGGCTGCCGACCGGCCTGGAGGACGTGTCCGGGTACCCCCGGCTGCTCGCCGAGTTGGCGGCACGCGGCTGGACCCAGCCGGAACTCGAAAAGCTGACCGGCCGCAACATCCTGCGCGTCTTGCGCGCCGCGGAGGAGTCGGCGGAGGAACCGCTGTGGCCGCTCTCCCCGGCCCGATAGCACACTCATGCATCGGCCGATGGGCCGAGCACGGCGCAGTGGATCTCTGGCCCGCGCCGGATACCCGCCGGTAGCGCCGACCGCGACGCTCCCTGCAGGCGCCTGGATCACGGGCGCCCGGGCTACCCGGGGGCGTCTTCCATGGCAACACAGCATGTCCGGATCCTGCGGCCGAGCCGACGCGCCGTCCTGCGCGGTGCGCTGCTGGCCGCCGCCGGGGCGGGGGCCGGCGCACTGGGCGCGAGCGAGGTGCCGAAATGGTGCGGGTGGGACAGACCGCCACTCAGCGGCGGTTACGCCGCGGCGGCGGACACGCCCAGCGCGGCCCGGCACGCCGACGTGACGGTCCGGTACTACGTCGAGACCGCCGAGCCGGTGGTGGCGTTCACCTTCGACGACGGGCCCGGGCCGAACTGGACGCCGATGGTCCTCGACGCGCTCGACGCGGCCCGGGTGCCGGCCACGTTCTTCATGGTCGGGCGCCACCTGCGGGAGCATGCCGACCTGGTTCGAGACCGGCTGGCCGCCCACGAGGTGGGCAACCACTCCTGGTCGCACGACGACCTGGCGACCCTCGACCTTCCCCGGGTGCGGTCCGAGCTGACCCGCACCCACGACCTGATCCACGAGGTCACCGGGCGGGCGCCGACGCTGCTGCGGCCCCCGTACGGCCACCTCGGCGGCTCGACGCTGCTGGCCGCCGACTCGATGGGCTACGACATCGTGCTCTGGTCGCAGCAGATGCGCGAACGCGCGTTCGAAGACAACCCGGAGGGGCAGGTACGCGCCATCGTCGACGCGGTCCGGCCGGGCGACATCATCCTGGCCCACGACATCGGCCCGGCACGGCGCCTGGTGGCGCTGCGCCAGCTCGGTGCGATGGTCGACGGGCTCAAGGCCCGCGGCTTCCGCTTCGCCACTGTGTCCGGCCTGGCGGGCGCCACGCCGGGGTTAAGTCGATCTCAGTAGACCGGACAGGGTTTGATGTGACCATGACCGTTCACGACGTCGCCGCCGCGCTGCCGGACATCGCGACCCTGCGCGACCGCAGCCGGGCCCTGGCCATGCTCGACGCCATCCTCGACCCGGGATCGGAGTCGCGCTACTACTCCTTCGACGCGCGCTGGAACACGGGCGAGGAACTGGCGACGATGGACAACGGCTCCGGCGACTCGTACGGGATCGTCTTCTCGAAGGCGGGGGCGTTCATCCGGGGCTTCGACCACGAGTCGCCGATGAGCCCGGCCGTCAACGACAGCCAGCTCTGGCCCGGCCTGGTCGACACGGTGCCGGCCGTGTTCGCCGGGTACCTGCACGAGCCGGCGTTCAGCTTCGACGGCGTCTTCGAGGCGACGGCGTGCCTGTGGCGGCAGGCCGACGACGAGCGCTGGCACGCCGGGGACATCACCTTCCCGGGCCGCACGGACCCGGACGGCGCCCGGTGGCTGTTCCGGATGCTGACCGAGGCCGCGCCGGCGGCGTACCTGCGCTTCGCCCAGGACTACTACGAGTGCGAGGTGGATGCGGACGCGGTGGCCGAGATCTACGCGCTGCGCCCGCTAACGGACGACATCGTGGGAAAACTCAACCCGGAGATGTCGGCCGGCGACCTGGCGGCGGAGATCACCCGAATCGGCTATCCGGGATAGCGGGTCGGTAACCCGACTGCGGCGAACCGAAGCGGGCGGGGCGGAGACCAACAAGGTGTCATCGCCCCACCGCGAAAAGAGGCTCGTCATGTTCTCCGCGTACAGCGCCGCAGCGTCATCGGTCGCCATCCTCCTCACCATCGCCGCGCCGGCCGGCGCGGCCGGCAGCACGACCCGGGTGAGCGTCGCCACCGGCGGCACCCAAGCGAACGGCGTGAGCTTCGGCAGCGCCCTGAGCGCCGACGGCCGGTACGTGGCGTTCTCGTCGGACGCCACCAACCTGGTCCCCGGCGACACCAACAACGCGGGCGACGTGTTCGTCCGCGACCGACGCACCGGCACCACCGAGCGGGTGAGCCTGTCCAGCGCCGGCGCGCAGGGCGGCGAGGAAAGCTTCGGCACCTCGATCACCCCGGACGGCCGGTACGTGTCCTTCGCGTCCCGGGCGCCCAACCTGGTGCCGGGCGACACCAACGGTCAGACCGACGCGTTCCTCCGGGACCGCCGCACCGGCACCACCACCCGGATCAGCGTCTCGGCGCGCGGCGCCCAGGGCAACGGCGAAAGCACCTTCCCGAAGCTCAGCGCGGACGGCCGGCACGTCGCCTTCCAGTCCTGGGCAACCAACCTGATGCCGGGCAGCCCGGCCGCCGGCGTGTTCGTCCGCGGCCTGGACTCCGGCACCCTCGAACGGATAAGTACGACCGGCACCGGCGCCACGATCAGCGGCAACGGCCGCTACGTCGCCTTCGACACGTCCGGCGACGTCTTCGTCCGGGACCGCCACACCCGCACCACCACCCGGATCAGCGTCGCAACCAACGGCGGACAAGCCGACAACGACAGCGGCACGGCGGCAATGACCCCGGACGGCCGCCACGTCGCGTTCGACTCGCTGGCCTCGAACCTGGTGCCCGACGACGTATCCGGGCCGCGGGCGGTATTCGTGCGAGACCGCGGCACCGGCACGACCACCCGGATCGCCACCGGCACCAATCCGGCCCTGAGCGCGGACGGCCGCTACGTCGCATTCCAGGCACGGCCGATGGACGTGGTGCCGGGCGACCCAGGCGAGCAGACACAGGTCTTCGTCCGAGACCGGAACACCGGCACCACGACCCGGATCAGCACCGCCACCGACGGCGGACCGGCGAACGGCCTCAGCTACCAGGCGGCGCTAAGCGCGGACGGCGGGCAGGTCGCCTTCCACTCCGCGGCGACAAACCTCATCCCCACCGACACCAACACCGTCGGCGACATCTTCATCCGCCCAACCCGATAGCACAGACCACTCGGACGGGCTTTGACCATGGGATCCGCCACGAGGTCGCGGACCCGTGCCGGTTCCTGGTCAAGACCGTAGCGGCGTGTTGAGGTCGATCACCGCGCGGGCCGCGGCCGCGAGTTGGTCGTGCCTGGCGATCCGGCCGAGCCAGAAGCGCGACGCCAGCGCCGTCCGGCCCAGCACCGGTACGGCCAGTTCGGTCGCCCAGATCAGCGCGCCCAGCGCCAGGTCGCGGCCGTCCGGTTCGGCGGTGTTCAGCGCCTGGGTGATGCCGTCGCGGGCGCGCTGGATCCGGCTCGCGTCGTAGGCGGCGTAGTTGACCGGGTGGGTCTGGCGGCCGTAGTGCCCGCGTTGGTAGCGGCCCAGCAGCTCCAGCCGCCGGGCGACCGCGTCGGTGACATCCAGCCGGAGAATCTGCAGCCACTCGTCCGCGGGACGACGCCGGCCGGCCGCGATCCGGGCGAGCAGGCTGTCGAGAAACCGGTCGCCGATCGGGGTGGCATCGCAGACAACGACGGTTGCCGGGCTGTCCTCCAGCCGGATGCGCGCGCGGAGCCGCAATTCGGCGAGGGCGGCGGCGGTCACCCCCGCCTCGAAGGCGTTGATGCCGATCCGGCGCCGGCCCGACAGCCCATACGCGAGGAGGAAGAACTCGTCCGGCAGCAGCAGCTCGACCTTCGTCGACCTTTCGGTGCCCGGCATGGTGCGGAACACCGGGCCGATGTCCAGCATCGTGCGGCCGGGCACGGCCCAGCCGACCACGCTCTCCTCGTCGGCGCCCAGGTCGAGCAGGAGGGCACGCAGCGGCGCCACCGCGGCGGCGTCCGAGCACGCCCGCGTCACCAACTCGCCCAGCGGGACGGGCGCGTCGTCGCGGACCAGCGTCATGGGTTCGGACCACGAGTGCCGCCAGCGTGCCTCGCCGCCCGCGACAACGGCAGCCGCCGCGGCGGCGAAGGCGAGCTCGGCGAGCTGGTCCGGTTCGGCACTGCCACGGCCGGCAGCCCAGTCCGGCTCGGCACCGCCGGCAGCCCAGTCCGGCTCGGCACCGCCGGCACCCGAGTCCGGCTCGGCACCGCCGGCAGCCGAGTCCGGCTCGGCGAGCTGGTCCCGGTCGGCGCGGCCTCGGCCGGTGGCTGAGTCTGGCTTCGCGACGCGGCCGTTCGGGGGCGGCAGCGCCGAGCGCAGCCGTATTTGGTCGCCCTCGGCGAGCAGGTCGAGCATGCCGCCCAGCGCTCCTCGGCGGGCGCCGCCGACGCCGGCCGCGGCATGGTACAGCCGCTCGGCGTCGCGCTCGGCCTGCTCCTGGGCCACACGTTCCGCCGTCCGGTCGAAGTCGGCGGTCCGCAGGACGGCGGCCATGGTGTCGAGATCGGCCACCAGCACGGCGCCGGGCCGAGCGTCGAACGCCGCGGAGGCGCCCGGCTCGCGTTCGATCAGCGCGACTCGCTCGCCGATCGGCGGATGGGAATCCCACCGCGGTTTCCTGTCCCGTGCCGGCTCGGCCCGATCCAGCTCGGCGCGCCGGTGGTGCACCAGCCAGCCGAACCAGGTCAGCAGCTCGCCCGGGTCATACGTCCGGTCGCGATTCCACTGGGCGTAGGCGGCGAGAAATGTGTCCCAGGCCGAGCCGACCCCGGGCAGGTCACGCAGCGCGAGCACCGCCGCCGTCCGCCCGGCGGCGCGCACGGCGGCACGGTCGGCCTCCAGCTCCATCTGCCGCATGACGGCCAGCGAGACGAGGGCGTACAGCGCGGCATAGCCGGAGAACACCACGCCGGCGGGGGTGTTCGGGCCGACCCCGCGGATGGTGTGGTCGATGACCCGCATGCCGCGGTACGTCAACGCGCCGAGCCGGGTGTGCTGGTGGGAGTAGTGGCCCAGCTCGTGCGCCAGCACCGCACGGATCTGCCCCACCGCATACGCCTGCAGCAGCGGCACCCCCAAGGTACAAGTAGCGCGGGCCGGGACGCAGCCCCAGCAGCCGGGCGTCCTCCCACACCCAGGCATTCGCGTCGAGGATCAGGCGGATCTCGTCGGGCGGCTGGGTGCCTACGAGTTCCGCGAGCGCGCGCACCTGCGACCACAGCTCGGGCGCCTGCTCGGCGGAGACCGGCACGCCCTCCGGCGGCGGCTCGGGCCGCGCCCGCAGCATTTTCCAGGTTGGCACCGCCAGGGCGACCACGGTGGCGCCAACCAGGTAGCTGACGTCGTGGGCGAGCTCGCCGGGGAACGTGCGCCACAGCCAGACACTGAGCCAGGCCAGACCACCGAGCAGCCCCACGCCGAGCAGGTAGAAGCCGGCCAGCAACGCCACGGCCAGCGCCGCGCGCACGGTGGTCACGACCGGTACCCGCCCCATGGCAGGATCGTGACACTCCCCCGCCATCCGACGGCTGTTGGGTCAGAATGGGTAGGTGGGGGCTTGGCCGCGGACCGTTACCCAGCGGGTTTCGGTGAAGGCGTCGACGTTGGCCGCCGCGCCGCCGAAGCGGGCGCCGGTGCCCGATGCTCCGACGCCGCCGAAGGGGACGTTGGCCTCGTCGTTGACGGTTTGGTCGTTGATGTGCACGATGCCGGTGGGTAGCCGGTCGGCCAGGTCCAGGCCCTTCATCACGTCGCGGGTGACGATGCCCAGCGACAGCCCGTACTCGGTCGTGGTGGCCAGGCGTACGGCGTCCTCGACGGTGTCGAATCGGGCGACCGGCGCGACCGGGCCGAAGATTTCCTCCGCGAAGGCGGGGGTGTCGGGCGAGACGTCCGCCAGCACCGTCGCCGAGTAGAACAGGCGGTCGTAGCCGCCGCCGGCCGCGATGCGTGCGCCCTGGTCGGCGCTCGCCGTGACGATGCCGTGGATCTTGTCGCGTTGGCCGGCGTCGATGACCGGGCCGAGCGCTACCTCGTCGCGGGCCGGGTCGCCGACCGGCAGCTTGGCCGCCTTGTCCGCGAGGCGGTCCACGAAGTCGTTGTAGAGGCGCTCCTGGACCAGGTGGCGGCCGGTAGTCATGCAGATCTGGCCCTGGTGGAAGAAGCTGCCCCAGGCGGCGAGGTTGACCGCCGCGTCCAGGTCGGCGTCGTCCAGCACGATCAGTGCGGAGTTGCCGCCGAGTTCCAGGTGGACGCGCTTGAGGTGTTTGCCGGCCAGTTCGCCGACGCGGCGGCCGGCGCCGGTGGAGCCGGTGAAGGAGATGACCCGAACCAGGGGGTGGGTGATCATCGCCTCGCCGACGTCGGCCGCGCCCGGCAGGACCTGTAGCACCCCCGGCGGCAGGCCGGCTTCCTCGAAGATGCGGGCGATGGTGACGCCGCCGGTGACGGCGGTGCGCGGGTCGGGCTTGAGGATGACCGCGTTGCCCAGCGCCAGCGCGGGCGCCACGGATCGGATGCCCAGGATGATCGGGACGTTGAACGGGGAGATCACCCCGACCACGCCGGCCGGGACGCGGCGGGCCATCGACAGGCGCGGCTGGTCGCTGGGGATCAATTCGCCGTACGGGCGGCTGGGTAGCGCGGCGGCCTCGTAGCATTCCTGCTCGGCGACGTGCCCGGCGAATCCCGCCATGCCGGGGACGGCGCCTACCTCGCGGACGTTCCACCACGAGATCTCGTCGGCGTGTTGCGCCCACAGCGCCCCGGCGCGGCGGAGCACCGCGGCCCGTTCGGTGTGCGGGGTGGCGGCCCAGCCGCGCTGGGCTTCGGCGGCGAGGTGCGCCGCTCGGTCCAGGTCCGCGGGGTCGGCCATGCCGATCTGGGCGAGGGTCGCCCCGGTTGCCGGTTCGATCACCTCGCGGGTGCCGCCGGAACCGGGCGCCCAGGAGCCGCCGACGTAGATCTTGCCTTGCCACTGTGACGTTTCCAGGAACACCTCGATGTCCTTTCACTCGGTGGAGTGCGCCGAATTTAGGCCCGCGGTTTCCGATAAATCAACACGGTGTTTCAACTATTCGAACACCTGCGTCGTCAGGCGTCGGGACGGTAGCCCAACTGGGTCGAGATTTCCGCCGCGGTTCGGCGCAACGGGCCCTCCAGGCGGCTGACCACGGCATCGACGGACGTGGTCCAGGTGGTCAGGTGCACCGCGACGTTGATCGCGGCCGCCACGTACCCGGAGCGGTCGTGCACCGGCGCCGCGATCGAGCGCAGCCCGGGCGCCAGTTCCTCGTCACTGACCGCGACGCCGGTCTGCCGGACCTTGGCCAGGGCGCTCATCAACTGCTCGCGCACGGTGATGGTCTTGGGCCCGCGCCGGGCCAGATCGGTGCGGTCCAGCAGCGCGCGCAGCGCCGCCGGCTCCCGGTACGCCAGCAGCACCTTCCCCATCGACGTGCAGTACGCCGGCAGCCGGGACCCGACGTGCAGATTGAGGTCGACGGCCACGCCGGACGCCCGGCGGCTGCGGCAGCGCTCGACGTAGACGATGTCGGGCCCGTCCAGCACGGCCATGCTCGCGGCGTACCCGGTCTCGTCGGACAGGGCCTGCAGGTGGCGGGCGGCGACCCGGGTCACCTCCATCGAACTGAGCGCGGCGAAGCCGAGGTCGATGACCCGCGGCCCGAGGGAGTACTTGCGCGACTCCGGGTCCTGCTGCACGTAGCCGAGCTTGGCCAGCGTCGCCACGTACCGGTAGGTGGTGGAGCGGTTGAGCCCCACCGCCCGGGCCAGGTCGGCGATGCCCAGCACCGGGGCCGCGTCGGCGCTGGTGAACGTCGACAAGATCATCAGGCCGCGCTCCAGCGACTGGGACAGCGCCACCGGTCCGGCCGCGGCCGGCTCGTCGAAATCGGACATGTGCGCCACCGTATCAAGAGTGTTTCACTATTCGAAACAGGAGATTGACTGGCCATTACGCCGCTCCTAGATTCCTCGCACGTCTTCCGCCTTGGAGGAATCAATGAGTAACTCTCCGTTAATCGAATCCCCAGCCTCCATGATCAACCCGGCCTCCATGATCAATCGGGCCTCCCCGATCAACCGACGGGCCCTGCTGCGCGCCGCGGCGCTCGGCGCCTCCGGGATTGCCGCCGCCCCGCTGCTCGCCGCGTGCGGCGGGCTCGCCGACGACAGCACGACAACCGCCAAGGGCTCCACCCTCAAGATCGGTTTTGTCAGCCCGCGCACCGGCGCGGCGGCCGGATTCGGCGAGCCGGACGGTTACGTCCTCTCCCTGGCCCGCAAGGCGTTCGCCGGCGGCCTGACCATCGGCGGCACCCAGTACAGCGTCGAGATCCTCGACCGCGACGGGCAGTCCAACCCGCAGCGCGCCGCCCAGGTCGCCAACGACCTGATCAACAGCGACGGCGTCGACCTGATGCTGACCACCTCCACCCCGGAGACGGTCAACCCGGTCTCCGACGCGTGCGAGGCCGCCGGCGTCCCGTGCATCTCGACGGTCGTGCCCTGGGAGGCGTGGTACTTCGGCCGGGGCGGCAAGCCGGAGGACAAGCAGGCGTTCAAGTTCACCTACCACTTCTGCTTCGGCGTCGAGCAGTTCCACCAGGCGTACGCGCACCTCTGGGCCCAGGTGCCGACCAACAAGAAGGTCGGCGTCATGTGGCCCAACGACTCCGACGGCAACGCCATCCGGGCCGCGCTCGGGCCGCTGCTGGCCAAGGAGGGTTACACGATCGTCGACCCGGGCGCGTACACCAACGGCACCAACGACTACTCGGCGCAGATCGCCAAGTTCAAGGCCGAGGGCTGCGAGATCTTCAACGCCTTCCCGCTGCCGCCGGACTTCGCCACGTTCTGGCGGCAGGCCGCCCAGCAGGGCTTCCGGCCGAAGATCGCGCAGATCGCCAAGACCGGCCTGTTCCCGTCGCAGGTCGAGGCGCTCGGCGACATCGGGATCGGGATCGCCGGCGGCGCGTACTGGTCACCGGCCTACCCGTACACCTCGGCGCTGACCAAGGTCACCTCCAAGGAGCTGGCCGAGGGCTACCAGAACGACAGCGGCAAGCAGTGGAACCAGCAACTGGGCCCGAGCCTGGCGCTGTTCGACGTGGCCGCCGCGGCGCTGCAGGCCGTCGCCGACCCCAAGAACAAGCAGGGCGTCGCCGACGCCATCGGCAAGCTGGACGTGCAGACCCCGATCGGGCGCCTGCAGTGGGGCAAGGGACCGAACAGCAACGTGGTGGCCACCCCGATCCTCGGCGGCCAGTGGCTCGCGGCGGCGCCCGGCAGCAAATACAAGCTGGACTTCGTGCTCTGCGAGAACTCGTCCGACCCGAACGTTCCCGTCGCCGCCAAACTCAAGGCGTACGGGTCGTGAGCCTTGCCGGCCCTTCTCTCGCGGGCCGGGGCCTCGCCATGCGCTACGGCGACCTGCTGGTCCTCGACCACGTCGACGTCGCGGTGGCCCCGGGCGAGGCGGTCGGCGTGGTCGGGCCGAACGGCGCCGGCAAGACCACCCTGCTGAGCATCCTCGCCGGATCGCTGCGGCCGTCGGCGGGCACGATCCTGCTCGACGGCCGGGACGTGACGAAGATGCGGCCCGAGTTGCGCTGCCGCAACGGTATCGGCCGCGCCGCGCAGGTGCCGCGGCCGTTCGGCGGGATGACGGTGCTGGAGAACGTCCTGGTCGGCGCCAGCTACGGCGCGGGCCTGCCGCACGCCGCCGCCTACGAGCGGTGCATCGACGTGCTGGAGCTCTGCGGCCTCATCGACCTGGCGAACCGGCGCGCCGACAGCCTCGGCCTGCTGCACCGCAAGCGCCTGGAGTTGGCCCGGTCGCTGGCCACCGATCCGCGGGTGCTGCTGCTGGACGAGATCGGCGCCGGGCTCACCGACGCCGAGGCCGCGGAGTTGGTGGTCACCATCCGGCAGCTGCACGAGCGCGGGATCGCCATCGTGTGGATCGAGCACATCGTGCACATCCTGGTGCAGGTCGTCACCCGGCTGGTCTGCATGGACGCCGGCCGGATCATCGCGGACGGAAACCCCCAGGCGGTGCTGCGCGACGCCACTGTCGTGGACGCGTACCTGGGAAAGGCCGGGCGATGACGCTGCTCGGAGTTGACAGCCTGGTCGCCTGCCACGGGCTGCTGCAGGCCGTCCGCGGGGTCTCCTTCGACCTGGCGGAGGGCCGGATCCTGGCGGTGGTCGGCGCCAACGGCGCCGGCAAGTCCACGATGCTGCGCACCATCGCGGGCGCCCACCGGGCCGCCGCCGGCACGGTCACCTTCGACGGCGCCGACGTCACGCACGTGCCGGCGCACCGCCGGGTCCGCCGCGGCATCGCCCTGGTGCCCGAGGGCCGCAAGCTCTTCGCCGACCTGACGGTCGAGGAGAACCTGCTGGTCGCCGGGCGCCGCGCGCGGCTGGGCCGGTGGCGCCTCGACACGGTCCTGGACGCCTTCCCGATGCTGCGCGCGCTGCGCGGGCGCCGGGCGGCGAGCCTGTCCGGCGGGGAGCAGCAGGCCACCGCGATCGCCCGCGCCGTCATGACCAACCCGCGCCTGCTGATCGTGGACGAGGTGTCGCTCGGGCTGTCGCCGGTCGCCGTCGACGTCGTCTACGAGTGCCTGACGGTGCTGCGCCGGGCCGGCACGACGCTGATCCTGGTCGAGCAGGACCTGCAGCGGGCGCTGTCGGTCGCCGAGCACGTCCTGTGCGTGCTGGAGGGCCGCGTCGCACTGAGCGCGGCCGCCGGCACGGTCACCCGCGAGCAGGTGACCGACGCCTACTTCGGTCTCCACCCGAACCTCTCGGAGCAGCCGTGACCTGGATCAACGCCCTCGTCCAGGGGCTGCTGCTGGGCGGCCTCTACGCCCTGTTCGCCTGCGGCCTGTCCCTGCTGTTCGGGGTCATGCGCATCATCAACCTCGCCCACGGCGATCTCGCGGTGCTCGGCGCGTTCCTGGTCTGGACGATCAGCACGCAGGCGCACGTGTCGCCGTTCTGGGCGCTGCTGCTGGCCCTGCCGGTCATGCTCGCGGTCGGCTACCTGCTGCAACGCACCGTGCTGTCGCGCAGCCTGCGCGGCGGGCCGCTGACCCCGCTGCTCACCACGTTCGGGCTCGGCATCGTCATCCAGAACGCGCTGCTGCAGGTGTATTCGCCCGACGTGCGCTCGCTCGGCGGTGCCACCGGCGCCCTGTCGACCGGCAGTTGGCGGCTCACCGAGCAGCTGTCGATCTCCTACATCGGCGTCCTCACGCTGGCCACGGCCGTCCTGGTGCTCGGCGGCCTGCAGGCGACGCTGCAACGGACCGCGTTCGGCCGGGAGATGCGCGCCACCGCCCAGGACCCCGACACCGCCGCCCTCGTCGGGGTGCCGGCCTCGGCGGTCTATGCGCGGGCCACCGCGATCGCCGTCGCCATCGCCACGGTCGCCGGGACGTTCCTGGCGATCCACTCCACCTTCGACCCCGCCAGCGGGCCCATCCAGCTCCTGTTCGCCTTCGAGGCCGTGGTGATCGGCGGGCTCGGCTCCCTGTGGGGCACCCTCACCGGCGGGGTGGTGCTCGGCATCGCACAGACCGTCGGCGCCACCATCGACCCGCAGTACTCGATCCTCGCCGGTCACCTGGTCTTCCTCGCCATCCTGGCCAGCCCGCGCGGCCGGTCCATCCTGACCCGGAGGAGCACATGAGCGTGGCGACCGGCGTGCGGCCGCTTTGGACGGTCCGGCGCTCCGACCGGACCACCCGGGCCACCTCCACCGGCCTGCTGCTCTTCGGGCTGGCGCTGTTCGGCGTGCCGTTTGTCTTCCGGGCCACCGTGGTGCAGCAGCTGACCACGTTGTTCATCTTCGTGATCCTGGCCGTGATGTGGAACGCCCTGGCCGGTTACGGCGGGTTGGTCTCGGTCGGCCAGCAGGCCTTCATCGGCTTCGGGGCGTACGCGACCATCTTCCTCGCCCAGCACGGCGTCACGCCATATCTGGCCGTGGTCCTGGCCGCGCTCGTGTCCGCGGTTCTCGCGGTCGTGGTAGCGCCGCTGCTGCTGCGGCTGCGCGGCGGCCAGTTCGCGGTCGGCAGTTGGGTGGTCGCCGAGACGCTGGCCCTGCTGGTGGCGCTGGACGAGGACCTCGGCGGCGGCACCGGGGTGTCGCTGCGCGGGCTCAACGTGTACGCCCCGAGCCTGCGCCGCGCCTACACCTACTGGGTCACGCTGGCGTTCCTGCTGGTGCTGCTCGGCCTGGTGGTCTTCCTGCTGCGGCACCGGATGGGCGCCGCGCTGCAGGCGATCCGCGACGACGAGGAGGCCGCCGCGTCGCTCGGGGTGCGCACGGCGCCGCTGAAGTTCGGGCTGTTCGTGCTGGCCGGCTTCGGCTGCGGCGCGGCCGGCGCGCTCACCCTGGCCAACACGCTGTTCATCCAGCCGCAGTCGATCTTCGGCGTGCAGTGGACCGCCTACATGATCTTCATGGTGCTGGTCGGCGGGCTGGGCACCTTCGAGGGCCCGATCATCGGCGCGATCCTGTTCTTCGCGCTGCAGAACCAGTTCGCCCAGTACGGCGCCTGGTACCTGATCGGGCTCGGCCTGGTAGCCGGCGCCTTCGCACTGTTCCTGCCCCGCGGCCTGTGGGCCCTACTCACCGACCGTTTCCACTTGCGGTTGCTGCCCGTCGGCTACGCTCTACGCCGGCGTGACACCCCATCGGCTAGCAGGGAGAACTGACGTTGTGAGCCGTGCGGTTCGGCATCACATCGGCGGGCAGTGGGTTCCCTCGCTCAGCGGGCGCACGCATCCCAATCTCGATCCGTGGACCGGACAGAGCATCGCCGACGTCGCGTCCGGCGACGCCGACGACGCGCACCGGGCCATCGAGGCCGCCCACGGCGCCTTCGGCGACTGGGCCGGCGCGATGCCCGGGGACCGGCAGCTGATCTTTCTGCGGGCCGCCGACATTCTCGCCCGCCGGGCCACCGAGATCGTCGGGCTGCTCGCCGCGGAGACCGGCTGCGGCGCGCACTTCGCCCAGGTCCAGGTCACCTTCAGCCTGTCGCTGCTGCGGCAGGCCGCCGGGCTGCCGTACGCGCCGACCGGGCAGATCCTGCCGTCGAACCTGCCGGGCACCCGGGCCCTGGCGGTGCGCCGCCCGGTCGGGGTCGTCGCGGCGATCGCGCCGTGGAATGCCGCGCTGGTGCTCGCCGGGCGGGCCATCGTGGGGCCGCTCGCGCTCGGCAACACGGTCGTGCTCAAGCCCTCCGAGGAGTCGCCGATCACCGGCGGCACGCTCTGGGCCGAGATGTTCGCCGAGGCCGGCCTGCCCCCGGGCGTCCTCAACGTGGTCACGCACGCGTCCGGTGATGCCGGGATGATCGCCGAGAAGCTCGTCACCCATCCGCACGTGCGGCGGATCAGCTTCACCGGGTCCACGGTCACCGGCCGGCGGCTCGCGGAGTTGGCCGCCCGGCATCTCAAGCGGCCACTGCTGCAGCTTTCCGGCCATAACTCGCTCATCGTGCTGGCGGACGCCGACCTGGGGTACGCGGTCGAGGCCGCCGCGTACGGCGCGTTCGTGCACCAGGGCGAGGTCTGCATGTGTGCCCGGCGCATCCTGGTCGAGCGCGGCGTCGCCGAGGAGTTCACCGCCCGGTTCACCGCCAAGGTCGCCGGCCTGAGCGTCGGCGACCCGCGGGACCCGGCGACGGTGGTCGGCCCGCTGATCAACAACTGGGCCCTGTCGCTGGTCAGCCGCCGCGTCGAGGAGGCCGTGGCGATGGGCGCCCGGGTGCTGACCGGCGGCGCGCCCCGCCCGCCCTGCTACCCGCCGACCGTGCTCACCGACGTACCGCGGGAGGCGGAGATCGCGTTCGAGGAGACCTTCGGGCCGGTCGCCCTGCTGGAGGTCGTCGAGGACCGCGACCAGGCGGTCGAGCGGGCCAACGACTCCCGGTACGGGCTCACCGCCGGCATCCTCACCGGCGACGCCTACCGGGGCCTGGACCTGGCGCGGCGGTTGGAGGTCGGCATCGTGCACATCAACGACCAGCCGGTCAACGACGAGCCGCAGATGCCGTTCGGCGGGCTCAAGGACAGCGGCTGGGGTCGCTTCGGGCTGTCCTTCGCCGCGGAGGACTTCACCGAGTTGCAGTGGGCGACGCTGCGCGACACCCCCCGCGACTTCCCGTTCTGAGTACGGCAGTCAGGCCAGGCCGGCGTCGTGCACGAGGAGCGCGATCTGGACGCGGTTGTTCAGGTCGAGCTTCACCAGCAGGCGGGACACGTGCGCCTTCACCGTCGGCACGCTCATGAACAGCTGGGCCGCGATCTCCGCGTTCGATTTGCCCTGGCCCAGCAGCAGCGCCACCTCCCGTTCGCGCTCGCTGAGCTGTTCGAACGCGGTGAGCGCGTGGCGCCGGCCGCTGCCGCGATCCGGGCCCGCCACGTGGGCGATCAGCTGCCGGGTCACCGTCGGGGAGAGCATCGCCTCGCCGCCGGCCACCCGGCGTACGGCGTGCAGGATCTCCATCGGCGGGGTGTCCTTGAGCAGGAAGCCGCTCGCCCCGGCCCGCAGCGCCCGCAGCACGAACTCGTCCGCGTCGAACGTCGTCAGCACGATCACCTCGGGCGAGTCGGCCCGCCGGCGCAGCGTCTCGGTCGCCGCGAGGCCGTCGATCCGGGGCATCCGGATGTCCATCAGGACCACGTCCGGGCGGTGCGCGGCGACGGCGGCGGGCACCTCGCTGCCGTCCGCGGCCTCGCCGACCACCAGGACGTCGTCGGCGCCGGACAGGATCATCGTCAGGCCGGCGCGCACCAGGGCGTCATCGTCGACGATCAACACCCGCACCGGCTCGGTCATGTGGGCCACGGTAGCCAGGCCGTCAGAGCGAACTCCCCCTCGGGTGTGCGCCCGTGCGTCAGCTTGCC
>Ga0307515_10008671_pt1 | contig 19783 bp, 5 predicted proteins | sample 17_EM_MG_FD_194513 | JGI IMG/M metagenome (GOLD analysis project Ga0307515, IMG submission 194513) | Populus trichocarpa ectomycorrhiza microbial communities from riparian zone in the Pacific Northwest, United States - 17_EM | ecosystem: Host-associated > Plants > Roots > Unclassified | place... | reverse complement strand
GCACTTGTCGGAGGCGGCCTTGTCAAATCTGTTATTTCTGTTTCTTGCATCCTGATTCAGGATTTCAAAACAGCACATTTGACTTTCACCTCCCCAAGAGCAATGTTTTTGAACCAAGTTATTGGCACCGCAATCGGCTGCGTGGTGGCTCCTAGTAGCTTCTTCCTGTTCTACAAGGCATTTGATGTTGGAAATCCTTACGGAGACTTTAAGGCTCCTCATGCCTTAATTTTCAGGAACATGGCAATCATAGGTGTTGAGGGTTTCTCAGCTCTGCCCCAATATTGCTTGCAGCTCTGCTGTGGCTTCTTTGCTTTTGCAATCGCAGTTAACCTAGTGAGAGATTTTTTGCCGCGGAAGATCGGACAATGGGTGCCTCTTCCATTGGTCATGGCCGTGCCATTTGTCATTGGAGCTTCCTTTGCCATTGATATGTGTGTTGGAAGTTTGATCGTTTTCGTATGGCATAAACGAAACACCAACAAGGCCGAGTTCATGATTCCTGCTGTTGCCTCAGGATTAATCTGTGGAGAAGGGCTGTGGACTCTTCCAGCTGCTATTCTTGCTTTGGCCAAGATAAAGCCACCTATCTGCATGAACTTTGTGGCTTCCTAGAAAAACTTCTTTGATACAAAGATTCAAGAACAGCAACACAGAGTTAAATATGTAATGTAATTTGTCTCAGCTACACAAGAACATAATGCTTCGACAAAAATTCTATCATACTCAAGTAGAAAGTATTTGCATGACCAAATTCAAATTTCAACCGTCCACTTCAGAAATAATACTGTATTTTAGGATGAAACTAGCTGGTACGCAAGCATGATGCTGCGGGTCTATTTTCAAAATCTTTCTTTATGGTAATTATAATAAATATTCATAAGAGTTTTAATAATTTAAATTTTAGGGAAATTTTTTTTTTTTAGTTAAAGCTCCCTTTCTTTATTTATATATTCTTTCTTGTTTTGACAACAACTTGTCTATTTTATTAATAGCATGGTTTTTTTATATAAGAAATTTATCATGGTTTGTATAGCAAGTTTTAATAAATAAAAAATCATGTTTTGATAATCTTTATAAGATTGTGTATGAAAATAAAGAAATAATCAATTTGAAGAAATTATATAAAAATTTCACACTAAAAAAATAACAAAATAAATATTTTATTCTCATTAAATATTCATGGATAATTTTTTAAAATTACATATTAGGTTCATATAACAATTCCTAATATTACTATAAAAACTCTAATCTTATTTGAAAAGCATGATATTGTGGGATGATTTTTAAAATATTATTGTAAGTATTGCATTTAAGGAGAATTTTATTTTAAAATAAATAAAACAAAAGGCTTGAAAGACCAGGTTTATGTCCTGTCTTAAAAAAAAAGATCAACCATACCAGGTATAAAAGGTTAGGCTTGCATGCTTAGCCCAAAAAAGAGCCCGGGTATGACTAAATTTTTTTTCTTAAAAAAAAAATAGAACAGACATGTTTTCCATCATATTATCCCCTACAACCACCTTGATATAAGTTTTTTAATCTTTAAAATTCAAAATTTCAACTTGTATTTATCTTAAAAAAAAAGTCATATCTTAGGAATTTCTATAACACCATTTTCAACCCTAAAATAAATTTTAATCAGTCTAAAATCTTAAAATTAACTAGGATGATTAAGATTTAGGTCTAAATCATCCCTGTTAAATTCACTCCAATGACACCAAAATCTATGTATTTTATGATCAATGAAAATCTTCTTTCTTTCCCTCTTCGGTTGCCTTTTGTTTTTCTTAACCAACAAAGACTAAAGAAAAATATAAACTTTGAAAACCACAGAACCAAAATGTAAAAAAAAAAAAAAACGCATGTTGAATAGTGCAATGAACAATATTTTATGTGTGTGTGAACGGTGTGAATGCACATCGAAACATCATTCTATGTTTTTAAATTTAATTAATAATTACTAACAACTACAATATAGTAAAAAAAATAAGAAGAAAAAGAAGAAGAAGAAGCAGCACAATATAGTAAAAAAAATAAGAAGAAGAAGAAGCAGCAGCAGCAGCAATGCATGCACCGTATTGGAGTTCATGGGTTGCACAAGCTTCAGTGCAGTGCTGCGTTCCAGTAAAAAAATAAAGTGAAGTTTAGCTTCCTAATTAAAACAAATTACAATCCTCTGGCTAATCGGAAATTGTAATTCTGGGAAATAATGCTTTAATTTGCTCACTGTAGAATTTAAACAAGTAAAACTAAAATTGGTGGTAAATTAAATCATCTGCTAGAAATTATTAGAGGCAAAAGAGGACCAAGTAAATATTAAATCCAGCCACAAGGAACTGATGGAAAATGGCATGGAAAATATTAAAGGCGAGTTTGGCTATCCTTAGTGAGCAAGAAATTATTAAAGGAAAAAAAAGGACCAAGTCCTGGTTCATCCCAATTCCCAGTATAAGAATTTTGAGTCAGAATCGCTGCGTGAAATCGCAGTGCTCGATCAAAACCTAAAAGTGACCACTGAAACTGGTACCGTCAGCGTAAACGCCCTACAGCAGCATGTTATTTTTCCTGGCTTTTATATGTGTTTGTGTTTTTTAAAATTTATAATTATTTTTTATTATATTTTTAAATTTGTTTTGATATGTTGATGTTAAAAAAAAATAAAAAAAATTAAAAAAAATTATTTTGATGCATTTTCTAGCGAAAAAATATTTTAAAAAACAATCATTACTACAATTTCAAACACCACCTAAGATTACTATTATATCATTAGCCCATTACGGCTTAAATTAATTTTTTTTAATATGAAAAAAGTCTAAGTATTTCTAATGTTTTTTCTTGTAGAAAAACTCTTAAACTTAATAGAAATTAACTCGATATGACTTGGTCAACTTAGCGGGTTTAAAAACAACCTAAATAATCAATAAAAACATAGTTTCACTCAAAATAAATATTCAAAATGAGATTTTTTTATATAAATATTGATATGACAACATATTGAATCGATCCGGGTCAACTCAAGTTAACTTGTCATTCCGCATGTTGGGTTATAAGACCATTATAATCTCATAGAAAACAAATCAAAAACAAGTTATGAAACATAATTTTCAATAAACTCAATATTGAAAGAAGAAAATAAAAAAAAAATGATAAAAAATGACCCCAGTCAACCGAAGTTAACCTACCAAACCCACAACTCGAGTCATGCATGAGATCGAGATTACTCAATAGAAAGCAAATTATGAAATTCAATTTCCAATCAATTCAGTGTTGAAATATGAAATTGAAAAAAGATTTGATATAAAAAAACATTAAAAAGACCCGAGTCAACCCACCAAACCTATAACCTAAGTAATGAGATAAGGATAACCTCATATAAAGCAAACCGAAACAAATGACGAAGTCTAATTGTCAATCAACTCAATGTTGAATGATGAAATTGAAAGAAAAAAAATCAATTAAAAAAAGGGAAAAAAACTCAAGTCCACCGAATTAACTCATCAAATTCGCAGTTCGGGTCGTGAAACTAAGATAAACTCATAAAAAAACTTGAAAAAAAAAATTATGAGTTCAATGTTCAATAAACCTAATATTGAAGGATATAATTAAAATTAAAAAATTAATTTAAAAAAAAGACACCAAAAATCGACTTAAGTTAACTCAGGTTAACCCACCAAACTCGTGATTCAAATCGTAAGACGGGGATAACCTTATAGAAAGCCAAAAAAAAAAAAAACTGTGAAACCTAATTCTCAACCAACTCATTGCTAAAGGATAAATTTTAAAAAAATCAATTAGAAAAGGGGAAAAACTCGAGTTAACTGAGTTAATCCGTCAAACTCGTATTCTGGGTTATGAGACTATGATAACTTCATAAAAAGTAAATTGAAAAAAAAATAAAGTTCAATTCTCAATAAACCTAATGTTAAATAATAAAATTAAAATTAAAAAAAAACATTATTATAATGAATGTGTTTTGTGATAAGAGACACAATAAAATCCTCATCTCTTTTAATTTTTTTAATAGATTTGTGACTTGCAAGCAAAACTTTTTTCAATGTTAAAGAAGATGCTAAGGAAAAGAAATTTGAGAATGAAATAGTTGGTTTAATTAGTAATTTAAATAATATGATTAAAAAATATAACAATAATAAATACATAGATAAAAAAACATGAAAATAAAAAAAAATTAAAAGAACTCGATCTAAGTCAACTTAGAACATTAAACAACTCAATAATAAAAGGTGAAATAAAAAAAAAAACAATGAAAAAAAAGAGTAAAAAGAACTTGATCTAAGCTAACCTGTATTATAAAACAATTCGACGATGAAGAGTAAAATAAAATAAAATAAAAAGATAACAAAAAAACATTGTTAAATCAGATTAGCTCGTGATAACTAATTATATCTTATTAGTTTAGGAATCAATTTTTTGGTACATCTATAGGACTCATTTTAAATAAACAAAGATACAACTAACAAATAAAAAAATCTAAATACAAATATTTTTATCACTTTTAATGGTTCATAAATTTTATAGTTTTTTTTTATTTTTATGTTTTTTTATAAATAATTTTTTTAAAATAATTAATAGTATATGAGAATATTTTTCAATAACGTCTGCCCAGGCCATGGGAATTTGTTCGTTTCTTTGCCTTAAAAGCTAAATTCGAAGACAGCTCACAATGTGTCATTATTATAAATCTGGGCTTTTAAATAAATCATGTTGGCCCAGCCAAAAAGTGACCGTTGGAAGCTTGAACGTTACAACCCCCTTCCATTAAAATCCCTTTACTTCTTCTCTACAGAAAGCATCGGAATCCTCCAGTTCATTCATGACCAACAAAGAAGAGTAGGGAAACCCTGCTGCAATATAGCGGTATATAAAGCCCTCAATTCCCATTCCCTTTCCTCTAGTGCAAAAACCTGTGTCTCTCCTCTCTAAAAACAGCGGCAAGATATATAATTTAGAATTGAAAGATGGGTATGGTCGTGGTGATCTCTTTGCCTTTGATAATCTTTTGCCTGCTTCTTGGTTTTGGATGTTACTACTTGGGGAGGTACAAGGGAAGACAAGATACCCGTACAAATGCTCAGGTATTTGGAGATCCTATTCCACCACCTGGTTTTGCTAGTACGCCACCTCCTCCACCTCATACCAAGCCAGACAACTTGCACAGTGTTTAGGCTGACTCTTTTTTTTTTGGTTTTGCTTTGTTTTCCACTGTCTTATATGGGGGTATAGAGAGTGATGGTTTATGCTGTTGAGATGTATGGTGTGGTTTTTAGCATTATTTCGTGTGTGAATTTTGAGGTGAAAAATTGGCCCAATTGAACTGTGTAATTATACGGGTTGGCTGTTGTATATTGTTTTTCTCTGCTCATTTTGTTTCACAAAGTGCTTGCCACCATCCCAAATGACTCTCTTTCTTTCATGCTAGCAAGGGAGACTGGGAAGAGTTTTAAGAAGCCCTGGGCAAACAAGACATTTTAAAATAACCATGTAAAGAAAACTATGAGCCAGTCTGTGTATTCTTGAAACTTACCTCTAAATCTGAGGAATCTTTATCATGTAAGCTCCTGTAACAGTTGAACTGGATCAGTCAATTCAAATCCTTTGAACCTATCTGTTACGCTTAGTTTACAATGGATACCCCCAATTCTTTTGTTGCATTTGGTTAGAGTCCTCCATTTCCTTTGGTTAGAACCCCTCACAACCCCAAAATCCTTTCCAGATACACCATGTCAAGATGGCTGCCTAATCAATGTTGCATTTTGGCTGCAGAAGCCAGCAGGATGGATTAATATCATTTGTTCAGTACCTCCTACTCCCAACGATATCATCATCCTTTCTCAGGCTGATACTAAACATAATAAGACATTCCTACTTCAATCAAAGATGTACGAGGAACCCCTTGTGCTGTGGATGGGCTTCGACAGTTCTGTCTCGAGAAACCATGTGCAATGTTAATGACAGATTTCTTCACAAGTGATGATGTTTCATCGCCAAGACACTGAGAATTTCCCATCATATATGCCATACCAGCTTCCCTCGCACCCTCCAGTTCCTCCAATTCCTTTAACACTTCGCACGCCACAAAATCTTACTCTCTGACCCAGCCCCAGACCCATTCTCAAGTCCCGTATCCCGTGCTAACATCATCCAGTACATGTTTGATTCCTGACAAAGTAGAGTCATTTCATTCCCGAGTCTCTAGCATCACCATCACTCTGGTGCCGCTAGAACTCTGCCAAAGTTTCAATCAGGTTAGTCTCAAAAGCATGACTGTCCTTCCTTCCTTCGCAACCTGACAATGCACAGGTGGAGACGGAACTCAGGGGGGACCAATCCGGCTTACAATAAATCGCTGATTAGCAGAAAACTCTTGGAATTGTCAGGCACTGAAATGGTACAATTATGAGGACACGATGGAAGGCGGGAAAGTTGGTGACAAAATGCGAAAACATTGGTGGGATCTCTGACAGCACATTTGTATAGACTAGGCCAACACCACGAACACGATTTATACCGATGTTTGTGCCCAGACTAAGAAGCATATCCAAAGACGTTCTGTTATATGACTCGAATGGTTGTTTTTGTAACGTAACATAATGCCAGATGTACATCACAGACAAAACTATCAGGGAGAAAATGAGAGGGAGCCAGGCAGCCAGCCTCCTTTGGCCACTCTGACCAGGCAGGAAGACAAGCCTCCTTTGGCCACTCCGACCAGGCAGGAAGACAAGCCTCCTTTGGCCACTCCGACCAGGCAGGAAGACAAGCAGAGCAATCCAAAAACAATTACAAAAGTAAAGGCTTCCAGAATACCCCCCCGCTTCCACAGCATAACAATGACAAGAAACATCAAGCAGGTGGTAACAAACATTACAATGATAACTGCAAGACCTGGTACAAAGAGATAAACCTATCAAATCGCTAACTTAATGGGAGAGGGAGGGAGGGAGGGAGGCATGTACCATATGCATTGCCTATCATTTCTGTGTGTTCCTGAAGCCAATCACAACAAGAAGGCACGAAACCATCAAGATCCAGTTTATCTCCGGTAAATGAGAAATTACCAATAAACCAATAGCAGGCGAAACTGAGAAATTAAGCAGCAGCATGCTTCCCTTTCACAAAATAAACCGATAGCAGGACTAGAGTCCTACTAGTAAATCATATGTACTAGAAAAGATTGGAAATAAAAATGTAAAAAGGACCAGCCCTATCAAAGATCCCTAGCCTGGAAATTTTGGGCTTTAAAGACCATTAAGAACTTGCAGACGAAGTTCGACATTCAATGTTGAATAGAGTAGCTGATCCTCATGAGAAAGATTTTTAGCTAATTCACTGGCACTTGGAGCAAAATCTTATATGAAGAATCCATAAAATTCTAGCAAAATCAGAAAAATAAATGCATGTTGAAAACAATAGCAAGAAGCAGCAGCAGGTCTCTGCCGAGCACAAATTGAAGAAGTTCAAAACAATATCTCATGTTAGTTGAAAATACAAGCATTTTATGATATGACAAATACAATCTCATTTGACAAGAGAAACACAAAACAACCTCTCAATCACATGGGATGCTCTCTTGACTTAAAATTATTCAAATTTAGTTCCATGGATGCAGAATTAATTCCAGATACAAGTACAAACAAATAAATTGGATTTGGGAGAAGCAATAAAAAAAGATCGTACCAGGAATCGCTCTGTAAAAGCTTCTCTGAAGATCCACTTTGTGTTTAGAGAGATAAGCAGCTTCACCCATGTAAGCCAGATCAAGCAAGCAAGGATAATTAATTGTAGTGAAAGCAATCTGCTCATGGAAGAAAAAACAAGTCAAAAAGGGAAGGAAATTGTTGCCAAAAATCAGCGTGCATGACCTGGACAAGGTTAATATAGATGATCATTAAACAAACAAAACGACTATGTTTCTAATTGTCTTCAAGAACATAGCACACAGTCCAAAGAAAGTACCCCCAAGAATTTCGTCGTCCTCGTGAAGTCTCGATTTCCCTGAAAACATACTCGTGTAAATGCAAAAAAACCCTGTCAGAGAGGAAAACTCGGAATAAACAACTTTCACTGGTTTAGAAAATTATAAGATATAAATCTTGTGTCTATATTACCTTATTTATAACAAACACCTTATTTTGTTTTCTGCCACTAACAATCTTTAAATTATTGTGAATCCGGAACATGTTTCTTTTCGTCATTTTTTTTTTAAAAAAAATTAATTTTATTATTTAATATTAAATAATTTAATAATTAAACTTCATAATTTTATTCTATTTTTATATTTTATAAGATTATTCTAATATCATAACTAAATCATATATATAGTGTACTATCGAATGATCTTGAGTCGGATGTTTTTAGAGTTTTCTTTTTGTTTTCTTCTTAATTTATTTACTATCATTGTATTTTTTTTAATTCATGTTATTATATTAGTCGAGTTTATTGGCTCCAATTAAGTCAATAACTCGAATTTTATTTTTTATTTTTTTGTTTTTTATATAAATGCTTTTAGCATTTGTTTTTATGTTTGAAAACAATTGGGTTAGCCAACGGCGTAGCGCAGATCACCAATGAAATATTTATTTTTTTAATTTTGTTGTATTTTTTTATATAATTTTTCTCAAGTTTGTTATTGTTATAGTTTTTTTTATATAAATGCACGTCTAAAATATTAATTTTTTGTTTTGCTTTTATTTTTTTTTATTAAAAGTTGCTTTAAAGTTCTTTTAAGAAAAAACAATGCTTGTAATAAAAAAATATCAAAATAAAAGAATGCATAAATAAGGGATAGAGATTTTGATTAAAAATATAGTTAATTTTTTTTATTGCTTATAATTTCTTTGCAATAATCAACATGACTAAAGAAATATTTTTTTTATTTAAAAACATATTGATAAAAATAAAGGAATTTCTATTAACAATCACTTCTTTTTTACATGTTTAAATTTTATTTACTTTTTTTATAAAAAATAATTTGTATTGTTATATAATTAAATAAAAGAAAATTTTGAAGAGTTTACTGTATTACAAGATCAAATATCTTGATTTATATCTATTTTTTAACTTTTCATTTTAATTTTTAATTAGCACTAACAATTTTTTTGCAATTTATTGATTCATATAACTTTTACTTTATTTTATTAAATACATGCATTAATTTATCAATTTTAAATTAAAATTTTTCATGATATCATAAAATACTTTTACAATAATTGTATTTTTTTTAATTATAAATTAACTTGAAATTTTATCGGCAATATAGGGCTTTGCTAGTGATATTACAACAAAAAAAAAAAAAGATATTTAGTATAGTCTCTTAAACTACATAAAAGTTTAAGCATACAAATCAAGGAATTTTTATAGGACTGTGGGAAGAAAGATCCTGTAGATGGATTTCGCTCTGCATTTAATCCTGCAAGTAGGGCACTTCTTCTGAACAGCTAGTGCTTTTTTAATGCAGTTCTTGCAGAAAACATGACCACATTTTGTTGATGTTGCTTCTTGTAACTCATCCATACAAATTGGGCAACGAAACGCAGGTGCCGCTGGTGGTGGCACGGCCTGGGACAATCCAGAAACTTGGGCTGGTGGTTCAGTCTGAGAAAATCCAGGGAATTGGGGTGGTGGCATAGTTTGACACAATCCAGGTAATTGGGGTGATGGCACAGGCTGGGACAACAATCCATGGAATTGGAGCACACTCCTAGCCTGCCAAACCAAATGATATTGGTTAGAGTTTAAGTTTTTAATGGTTCCTAGAAGTTTCTAAGTACTTGACAACAAAGTTGAAAGATAGCTAAATTGAGGTTACAGGAAACCGAAGATATAGTGAATAGCAGCATGAACCTGATTGACGATATTTATGTTTTCCCTTACTGCATCAGTATTTCTCCTAGCTTTCTTCCTGGCCTGCTAAGAGGGAGATCATTTTTAAAGACAATCAGAGACTCGAAGAACACAAGCCAAATCATTACCGTTGTGTCAAGTGTCATACTTGGTCAAACATGCTGGGCGAGATTATAGCAATATCATCATCAATGACCTCAACATCTTGTGCAGTTTGATGTTGTCTGGTCAGACCATACACTTCAGCTTGAAAATTCCGAGGATGACAAGGAAAGTACATGCCATGGAGAGGCATATTGTTCTGAATCGGAGGTGGATAGTTGAGATTAGAGTGCTGAAAGTAACTTCTCTCGGCTTCCCACAAATCATCTTCCAGACGATCTGTATTCCCCAGTAAATCCATAGTGTTGTCTCCGTGATACAGAAACACCTTGTTGTCGTCTAAGTTCTCCACAAAAATCATGTTGTTGTCAAAATTCTCCAGTAAATTCATGTTGTGGTACTCAAAGACACCTAAAATTCCTGGTTACAAACAAGAAATTAAGGCATGCTGAGAAAAAAAAAATATTCTGAGTGTAATACAACCAAATCTATATCTTATTAATCCCATAGCAGATATCAAACCAATCAGGTAAACTTACGAAATTCCATTGCAAGTACAGTATCATATTTCATAAAGTTATGAAGAATTGTGCAATTTCAAATAACTAACTGGATATTGCATTCCCTGTCCTGTGATGATGAGCAATTGAGTAATAAGAGTTCCCTACTTCGAGCAACTAAATCTCAAGTGAATCTGTGAATTGATTTAATCGCTTCTTGAAGTAAACTAAGAGCCTATTTATGACGGTTTTATACTGATTCTCAAGAAAAAGAAAGAGAAAAACTGATGGTTTTATACTGCAGTCGCAAATTTATTCATAGCAGATATAAAATAAAAGACAAATTTAGAGTAAAATATAACTAAAATCAAGAGATATTAAAATAACAGGAGAAATTTCTTCAGATTCCATTATCCTGAGAGTGAACTGATCATATATATATATGTGTGTGTGTGTGTGTGCGTGTTCTAGCCGGAGGTAACATGATGATTTAGAAATTAGAATTAACAGTATTTGATTGAGTCCTAAGAAACCAAACAGTAGTGTAGTGCTTGGCAGCATACATAAACACACGCAAGCTAGTCCAAACAGAAAATCATCTCCACAATCATAAAAGAATGCAGAAGTAATAAAGATTGTTTTTTTGTTTGCCGATTCTTCATGATCATAGAAATCATACCATGAAACATCGTTTTGAACTTCAAAATCATAGTTTTGAAGATATCCTTTACCGCATAAAAAAATTAATAAAGGCCTAAGCTAGCAGCAAGCCCCAGTATATAAACCCTACTAAATACTAATTAATTCCATGGGAGCCAAAAAAAACATACAAATTAAGAAGATTAAAAAAAAACAATGAAGATGGATGATACCTGAGGGTGCAGCTGCTAGACAAACAAATTTTGAAAGAAGGGAGACATCATTGACAATGGTTTTTATGCCTCTGTGAAGGATCAATTTATAGCAAACAAAAACTCTCCAAGCGTTATGACTATTTGGGAAAGAGACTGTGTGCTTCCTTTTTTGTATATTAGTCCATTATATTTAAAAAAAAATATACATGTCACCGTGCCCAATTGGGTAATATGGGTTTTCTTATTTAATTTCCTGGGCTAAATTTTTCTATATCAAGTACCTTGGAATCGGTGTCCGCACATGTTAACTAGATACATGAATGAATGAATAAATAAATAAAAATAGAAAATATATGTATTAATTTAAAATTCCATGAATTTATTAGAAAAATAAAAAAATATCATTGAGACGTATTTTTATTTTAAACAGTAAAAAATAATATATCTTATCCCCGGAGTACTACAGAGAGGAATTAGTTCACATATTAGGCGATGTATAAAATTCACAAGAATGGTTATAAATATGCCTATGAGAAGAAGATCAATCAACAAACTACCTAGAGCTGTAAAATGGACCGTGTCATCATGCCAGCTCATATTCTACTGCTTTTTTGGCCCAACATAAGCCCAGGCCCATGTCCATGTGAGTTCGTGCCGTATAGTGCTGGTCCATGTGTCGGCCCGTTGTAATTAATTCTTATGATATTTTTAATGACTTATTTCTTTTAATTAAATGGAAGAAAAGGAATAAGAAAATAAAAGAAAGTTAATTACCTCTTTTATTGTTGAAAATCTATACATGTACTTGCATTATTAATGGGAATTTTTATCCCTATCTCATTCTTTGTCTTATCTTTTCTATTTTTATTATTTCTATATTTTTTTTGTCACAAGATACGTACGCTATCTTAAATATTAATATTGTATTAATATAACAGGAGTGCTTTCTAATTCAACGGACCAAGTTGAGAATGACACAAATAACTCCCAATGAATATGTGTCAATACCATAAAAGAATTTTCTTTGATTTCTAACGTAACGTCTCGTGCATTGAACAAGTGCTTCCCAATAAGATTTATAGTAAATTCAATTTTTTTTTTCTTATCTGGATATTCTTACATTTTTTTAAAGAATAAGACTAGTCCCGTTTAAGATTCATGGCTGCCGCTCCCAATAAGTGTGCTTCCTAGAGATTGAACTTGTATTCTTAACCTTACAAACAAGGGCGGAACCAGGAATTTTTCCTGCCCTAGGCTATTAAATAAATATATAAATATTTTTTAAAATTAATTATTAACTTATATACATGAATTTTTAAAGTTAATAGTAAAGTTTTAATTCAAATACACTACCCAAAATATTAAAAAAATAAATTTAAAAGTACATAAAATTGAAGTGAAAGTAAAAATAAACTCACTATTAAAGTTATATCCTTCGATATTTTATGAAATATAATTCATCTATAATCGAATCTGAATCGATATTGTAACAACCCTCAACCGGGATAAAATAACAATCACATGTCAACTGGAAAACAAAGTAATTAAATTTTTTCCCTCTCTCAATTCTTCCTTCCTTCCTTCACTTGATTCTTTCTTATATTAGTGTTTTTTAAGTTGGACTTTGTAAGTTTACAAAGTTATTCTCTTTCTTTTCTTTTCTTTTTCTTGGATTTTTTTTTATGTTTTTGCCTTACTTTTCTCTATTTCTCTCTAACCTTTTCTTTTCTTTCTTTTTCTATTATGCTTCTACCCAGTCGACAACTTATAAAAGAAAGAAAGAGCTGATTTGTTTTATTTTTCAATGGAAAATAATCATTTTACTCTTAATGAGTCATTTTGCTTTTATTTGATGATTTTTTTTGTTAGCACTATCAAGCTCCGTTCGTCCTAAAATTTTAACCAGATTTTATTCAATATATTTTAAGATCCCTCATAAAATTTCAGCTCAATCTGATGGTCGGATTGAAAATTACGCCCAATAACGTAAAATTAATCAAATTGTGATTTTTTATCAAATTTCTGAATTTCTCAAAAAATTCTGAAATTTTAACTCAAGCTAAAACATCATATTAGAAGGTTTCACGTAAATTTTCAGAATTTTTTGATAACTCAATCAAGAATTACAAAAAAAATTTAACATAAAACTAATAAAAAATTATTGATAAAATTTTGACCTGGGCTAAAGCTCAGCCTAGCCCTCAACATACCTCCGCCTCTGCTTATAGGAATATAACAGTGCCTTAACTGCTAGACCAACACTCTATTGATGATAGTAAATTCAATATGAATTTAATAGTTTAAATTGTGAGGAAATAAATTCAGAAAAAAAATCAAATAAGATCAATAGTACTCTATCAAAATATGGTTACTATAGCAAGTTGTTTACATATATGATTTAGCACGGATTGTAATCAATCCAGTAATCAAAATTACATAGAAATAAACCGAGTCAAGGATGGAAGGCTCAATCAACCGTGTAAATAATCTTATTTAGTTGTTAATTGCGATAGCTCTAATTAATTCGGGTATGAAAAATGTAATTAGAATAAGATTCTGTAATTTTCTTTCCAAAAACAAATGAATAAATAAAGAGTCTAGTTGAACAAAGAAAATATCCACACACGTGTGTGCAATGATTTATATCTACAAGTCTACTCACTTCATTATTCAATGTTTTCAAAACCATAAGGTTCATTGGACTTGGATTATCACATAGCAATACTATTTTGTTTCTTGTTTCTTTTCTTTTTTTCCTTTTATCTTTCCAACATTTTCTACATCCATTTTAAAGATTTTAATCACCAAAACGCTTTTTTACTTGCATTATTTCCCTCCATATCAATTTTTCTAAATCAAATTAGAATTGAAATCATCTCCTTTTCTTTTAAAAAAAGAACAATAGCTTTTAAGGTTCATTTGTTTCGTGAAAAATATTTTTTTATAAAATATTTTATATGTAAATATTTTTAATGGTAGTGGTGGTGAGATGATGGTGGTGACAGAGCAACTATAATGGTAAGATGACAATGATAAAAAAAAGAGATAGTGATGGCGATGATGGTGACATGAAGGTGGTGGTTGTAATGAAACTCCAATAAAGATGGAGAAATTGCGGTTATTGTGGACAAAGAGAAGGTGGTGACATGGCAATGAAGGTGACGAAGGTGGTGACATGATAATAAAGGTGACAGTGGTTGTTAGATGGTGATGGATAAAGAGAAAGAGGGCGAGGTGGTGGTGACATGACGGTGATAATATATGAGTTGTTAGTGAGGTGGTAGTGGTGATGAAATGGAGATGATGATTAAAATAGTGAAATGATATTGTAAATAGATTACTATTTAAAAAATATTTTATAAAACTTAACGAGTTACAAATATTTTTAGTAAATGAATTAAGTTTAAGAATTACTCGTAAAATATTTTACAAGAAATAAGTATAAAATAATCTATAAAATATTTTCTTATAAAATATTTTAAACCAAAGAAACATACCTTTAATCTGTAACTCTCATATATTGTGAATCTCGCTTCTATCTATACAGCATAGGTGGTCCAAACGAATTGAAGGATTGAAACAAAGCATAAGATGTTGACATTTAAAAATGGAAAAAAACAAAGAAAAAGGAGAGAAGAATAATCAGTGCCAAACAGACCGTAAATACAATCAGCATAAATAAGATGGTTTTGACTAAACTGATGTTAATTAGGAGTCCAAAGGAGAGCTGTATGAAAAATCAAAAAACATATTATCAAAATAGCTCTAATTTATTAATTTTGAGTCTTTAAGAGAATATTTATATATGTTAAAATTATTTTTGTCAAAATAAATAGGCATTCTTGTATTTTTTTTTTTTGTGAGAAAAACAATAAAATAAAAGGAAATTCTTAACTTTCTTTTTCTAATTTTTTTTATTCCATATAAAATACAAAATGGCTTCTTAAATTATTATTTTTATTTGAGTAACATAAAAGGAAAAAAAAGCTAAATTAAACTATTTTAAATGTTATATATTAATAATTTGACTTTTGCCATGAAAATATCCCTTTTGATTTGCGAAAATCTCTTGTCCTTCCAATCTTTTCCTTCCTTTTTCTTTTTTTTCATGCTAATAAACCTAACATTTTCTCTCCCTCCCTCCCTATTAAACTGTTTTGCCCTTAGTCTGAACCAGGCACAATGGCCTCTAACGCATGGCGCAAACTCAAAAAATCCCTCAAGTCAAAGCTCTCATTCCTCTCCACCCCCAGGTCCCCCACCAACGACACAACTGCCACCACCGAAAATCCCCGCGTCGCCACCGCTACTCCTCCACTACTTCCAACAATATCATCATCATCCTCGTTCAGTTCTCGTCTCTCGCGTAGCTTCAGTCTCCACTCTTCTCCAGTAATCATCCCCTCTCTCCCTCTCGTTTTTGCTTTTGTTAGCGTTGACATAATACTGTGATTTATTTTTTTAACTGCCCGGTGACCGGAGTTTTTCTCTTTTTACTTGCCGCGTAAAAACTGAGTTTTGTGACTTGGTATTTTTGTGAGTTCGGCATCCATAGCTGAGTTTGAAGTCTGACGACGATGCCCTTGTGTTTCTCTAGTGTTTTAAGTTTTGTTCCTGGTCTGAGTAGGGGTGTTTTGGTAAGAGTGGGTGAAGCTTGCTTAGAAGATCACGTTTCTCATGTGATGCAGTAAATGGACCATTGGAATAACATTGAAGTACCAGCTGCTCGGGGTAGTTGAAATTTGTATTTAATTATTTTGATTGTGGTGCTTGGAAGCTTCACAAAGTCAATGATTTAATTGAATGCGCTGTTTACTAAGATCACAAACCTAACTAAGTAATTAGAGAGTAAATTGTTGTTTTATTAACTGCATGAAAATTAGGAGAGTGTTTACTAAGATCACAAACCTAACTAAGTAATTAGAGAGTAAATTGTTGTTTTATTAACAGCATGAAAATCAGGACAGTGGCACATGGTAATGTTTATGGTTTGGGGTCAAGTGGGGACGTCAAGGTTAAAATGGTTGTCTTTAAGGCTTGACTTTTTGAGAAGCATGCTATTGTTGCGTTTTTGAAGCTTGAAAGGAACCATTTTTGTTTTGTGTACAATAGGAATACATTAATGAAATCGAATATTGTGTTAGCTTTGCAAGTTTTTGGTTGAAAAGTCAGATCAACACAATAATGTCCTGCGTGTTTCATGATTGTCTTTTAAGTCAAAAGTTTAGAGGTAATTTAATAAAGTTATACTTTTGTTTCCAAGTGGTTGAGGCTTGAGATGCTTAGCCTAGCTTGCTTTTAGTTAAATCCATTGATGCTTAATTAATGAGAAACTTGAAATTCATAGTATAGGTATAGAAGGTCTCCATTGGCTCATAGATGAATGCTTTTATGAGCCTTTTGAATCTTGATTGTGATTTTGAAATGCCATAAACTTGATTGCCTACTTGGCTTTTGGTTCTGAACATCTTTAAATAGTCATCAATGTTCTTGACATGGTGAAGGTAGAAGGATATTGTGAAAAAAACAAACAAACAAATTGTTCCTTGGTTAGTCGGATATTACATAATCAAAATTGAGGAACTTGTGCTGATAAAACAAAAATTGGCATTCATTTGATTTGATGGTCTACATTGGCTTAATAGAATTCATGCTGTTAAATTTGCTGAGATTTTTACTTTTTGACTTTTCCTATAATTTTGCTCATTATCACAGAAAAAATGTGCCATTTGCTTGACGAGTTTGAAAAAAGGGCAAGGCCAAGCCATCTTTTATGCTGAGTGTTCTCACCCTTTCCACTTCAATTGCATTGCTGACAATGTCAAGCATGGTAATCTCAGATGCCCTGTTTGCCGCTCCAAATGGAAAGATGTGCCTTTTCAAGCGCCAAAAAATGTCCCCAGTTTTCAACGTAGTGGTTCATTGCATGCTTATGTACCTAATGCATCTCCAGTTCATATTGAGCCGGATCACTTCTCAGACGATGAACTAGTCCCAGATGTTTCTCAAGGTCAACCCTCTTCATCTCGACCCCATGCTATAACTGTGAAGACTTTACCAGAGTATCCTGCTGTTTCTGCTTCGGAATCTTTCTCTAAGTTTGGTGTTCTTGTCCGTGTTCTCGCTCCTCCGCTTGATAATACTCTACCTCATCACCGTGCACCAATTGATATTGTAAATGTGTTGGATGTTAGTGGTAGCATGGCAGGCAAGCTGATACTTCTCAAGCGTGCTGTCAACTTTATCATACAAAACTTAGGCCCTTCAGATCGACTTTCGATTGTGACTTTCTCTTCATCAGCTCGAAGAATCTTACCACTTAGAACAATGTCTGGAAGTGGCCGTGAAGATGCCATAAGTGTTGTAAACTCTCTTTCTGCAACTGGTGGAACTAATATTGTTGCAGGGCTCAGGAAAGGGGTTCGGGTTCTGGAAGAACGGCGTCAACATAATTCAGTTGCAAGCATTATCCTTTTATCTGATGGTTGTGATACACAAAGTCACAGTACACATAATAGATTGGAATATCTAAAGTTGTTACCGACTTTAATTTTTCCTAGCAATAATGCATCTGGAGAGGAGTCTCGGCAGCCAACTTTCCCAATTCACACATTCGGGTTTGGATTGGATCATGATTCTGCTGCAATGCATGCTATATCTGATGTATCCGGCGGCACATTTTCCTTCATTGAGTCCATTGACATTTTACAAGATGCTTTTGCAAGATGCATTGGCGGTCTTACAAGTATTGTGGCCCGGGACGTTCAACTCAAAGTTAGGTCAGCATCACCAGGAGTGCAGATTTTGTCGACCCCTTCTGGGAGACACAAGAATAAAATTTTTGATCAGGGACACCAAGCTACGATTGATATCGGAGATTTATATGCAGAAGAGGAGAAGGAGTTTTTAGTGTTCCTCTCAATTCCTGTATTTCCAGCTGTTGATGGTGAGGAAATGTTGGAAAACATGCCATTGGTGGATGTTTCAGGCTTTCAGAAAGATTCGGTGTCGACGGATACAGTCGAAGTAGAAGGTGAGAGAGTTGAGATACGACGACCTCAGTTTTTATCTTCTACTGATTGGGTACCGTGTTTGGAGGTTGATAGGCAAAGAAATCGTTTGCTAGTGACAGAAACTATTGCCAAGACACAAAGGATGGCTGAAATGGGAGATTTAAAGGGTGCACAGGCTCTTCTGGCAGAGCAACTATCCACTCTTCTATCTACAGCTTCTGCCCAAGCAGGAGATGATCTATGTAATCAGCTAGAAGCTGAGTTGAAAGAAACCAGGAAGAGAATGGAAACCAGGGAATTATATGAACGCTCTGGGCGTGCATATGTTCTTTCGGGAATGAGTTCTCACTCATGGCAAAGGGCTGCAACTAGGGGTCCCTCAATGCCAATCTCATCAGGTGGGAACTCAGATATGAGGAGGACTACCACTAGCTATGAAACACCATCTATGACTACCATGGTAACGAAGTCACAAAATTTGAACTTGGCACCTAGAGAGTAGCTTGGGCAACTACAGCAACTTCAACAAATCTTCCAGCTTGATTGATCAACATCTATATGCATTTACTACTAACACGAGCAAGAAACTCTTCAAGTATTTTATAATTTTGATAGCTTAGTGGTAGGTTAATGAAATCAATTTTAAGGATTCGAACTAAAATAGTCTTGCTTTTCATTGATTTTCATTTTGTGGATTGCGTCGGAAGTTTTACGTGAATATTGAATCACAAGATGTATCACATCACTGGTTTGGTTTTGAGGTTATTGCTTCAAGGTAAAAAGTGAACTGGTATATGATAAAATATTTTTCTAAATATATTTTAAATTATTTAATTTAAATGAATTTAAATCAAAATAAACAAAAATCTAAGGCATTTACATACAAAACCTAAATGTTTCGGCCTAGCCCATATAAAATAAGGTCAGGCGTGCGCGAGCCTATAAGGCTAATCTCGAGACGAACAACATGTGATGCTCATAATTTTTTTTAAAAATTATATTTTTTATCTAAAAAACTCATTGTCAATTTTTTTTCACCCGAAAATATATATAAAAAAATCTTACAGACATCAATAAATTCGTTAATAACCTCAAAAAAATAAAAAATCAATCTGATTTAAAAAAAACATTATCAAGCCCAACTTTTTCTATCAAGATGGAGGGTTTAAAACACCATAATAAAAATCTTTTAATTAAATAAAACTTATTAATATAAAAAAAAAGTTTTTTTGATCGTTGAATTGTGATCATTCAATCACTTTTTCTCTCCTTTCATGTTTTCTTGTGACCCTCCCTCTTTTCTTTTAAATCTAGGGGTCAATTGTGAGCATAATGAAATTTTGAACAAAAACATGAAAACCACCAAAATTAAAATAAACAAAAACCCTAGAGACTAAAATAATTAAAAGCACTCCTAAAGCACCATGAAAAAAAGATGTTGAATTTTTTT
>Ga0307515_10008670_pt1 | contig 19786 bp, 21 predicted proteins | sample 17_EM_MG_FD_194513 | JGI IMG/M metagenome (GOLD analysis project Ga0307515, IMG submission 194513) | Populus trichocarpa ectomycorrhiza microbial communities from riparian zone in the Pacific Northwest, United States - 17_EM | ecosystem: Host-associated > Plants > Roots > Unclassified | place... | reverse complement strand
GAGTTTTATGGCAGATGCTGAGACAAAGGAAAACGGTTTGTTGGTATCAACTCGGCGAAGCAATGACTGGGCAGGGAAGGACATCCTGAAACCAAGCGTCCCCCGGAGAGATCATGGTGGTGATGGGGATAACCCGTTGAATGGGAGTTTGCTAGGTGGATTGCGCTGCAGTGCAATTGTCGATCATGGGGGTTTGGGTACCAACAGGCTGAGATCCCTGTGTCGCTACGGGTAATTTCCACCAGGTGTCTGGAGCGGGAGAAGACTTATATTGCCACGAAGAAGTAGGAGACAGCTCGGGCAACGTGTTAAAACAACTCCTCATCCTCGGGCTTGAAGTTCTTCGCTTGGTCCCAATAACCAGCGATCTTCGTCCCGAGGACTTCCCTGGCGGCCGTATCATTCGGGCACGTCTTCGGCTTGAAGTTATTGAACGCCCTCTCCCTTAGCTGACCCTCCCACACTAAATCACATCGGTTGTTCTCCAATGACACGACCTCCTGAGCTCCATCCTCCCCAGTGGAGTTGTTCGTCCTCTCCGATGGTCCCGCCTCATCGTCGCCGTTGTCGATTTCCACCTCCTCGGCACCTCGAGCCCTGGCGGGGTCGGTCCAATCGATACGATGTAACATCAGGCGTTTGTAATTCCTGATGAACTTCGATGCACCCTCGACGTAAACCATATTGAATGAGGGGTGGAATATGCAAACACCCGTAAGGTTCAGTTGTTCGGCGTTCTTTCGCACCTTGAAACGGTGGGCCGGGTCGGACAACACCTTCACCCTAATGGAGAACAGAAGTTTCAATATTCGCTCGACGATGCACGCGCGTGAAACACTTACTTGAAGATGGCACCGTAAATTCCACGTTTCTCGGCCTCCAGCTTCTTGCCCTCGGTCTTTTCCCTCCTTTGTTCGTCCGTAAGCTTGCGTTCTGCGTTCATCTTCTCGTGGGTATGTTTTCGCATGGCGACCTCCCTGCGGACACGCGCCTCGACCCGCGTGGGGTCTTGGACTGCGTCGGAGGTTAGGACCTTCATGAGGTTGGCCAACCGAACTACCAAAGCCGTTAGCCTCATCTCGGAGAGCAAACTGGTATTATTGCGGAGTACCTTTCGGTGGATCCGGAGGAATAAGACCCATCCTGATTCGATCGCGTTTGTCCTGCAGCTCAGCCTGGCGCATCTGTTTCCTCCGTTTCTTGGCTTCCTTAACAGGGTTTCAGTCAGAAGTCCCAGCCACGGATGAGATGGAAGCCACCTTCTTGGTCAGCATCAATGGCTTGGGTGCGACCTTGTTCTTATCTCCGGGAGGAGGAATCGGGATCGGGTGCTGGATTAGATGGTCGATGACCGAGCTACCGCGAAGGTTCAAACGCTCGACGCCTCTCTCGAGATCGCTGTAACTGTCGTTAGGAAGCAATGGCGTATCCCACCATTCAGCTTCAGGGGGGACTTCGCGCTGGATGATGCATGAAATTGGGTGAAACTGTGGTGATAAATCGGTGTTTGAACCCTACCTTGATATTTCTCTCTAATGTTTCAAACTCTGCGTCGAGGCCGGCCTTACGGGCGCTCTCTGCAATCCGCTGTTTCAAATCCTCCAACTGTTGTTGCTGCCTCATCTGGTTTCCGATCTGCACGTACTTGCCCTTCTGATTGAAGCGGAACGATCTTCCACTCCGCTCTTTGGGGGCCCCTTCGAAACCTTTATCATTCGCGGCCGCTACGGACCCAGACGCATATGGATTGGCAGTGTCCGTAGGTACCGGCGCAATTGTGGGCACAGGTGGTGGGGTGGGAGCATTCCGAGTGTTAGCCTGGCGATATTGGTTAGGGTTTGTAGTCACGGGCGGGTGCGTCATTCACTAACCCGGATCGAGGCGAACTTGGGTTGCATAGGTTTGTACCTATCCTTCTTAGACTGTGGCGCGGGGATAGACGTATCCAAAAGTAGCGGATGCGCTGCCATCTTCAAACCTACACCCTGCTGAGCGGGTTCTGCAGGCTTGTTCTTTTTTCCGGTCTGGGGCAGAGACTGCGAGCGAAATCGTGTGAGCAACGCAAACCATCAATACTTTATCCAACTGACCATGTACGGATTTTCTTTGATAGCAAGACGAGTCTGAGATTCTGCAACACGCCGTTGGGCTTCAGCCACACGTCGAGTGAGATCGTCGACTGCAGGCGGTGCAGGCGAGGGTGAATGTGACGATCGTTTTGCAGGTGTTGGCAAGGTTGAGGTAGAAACTGCAGATTTCATCGCAGCCAACTTTGCAGAAATCTCAGCCCGCTTCTGGGCGATGAGAGCGTCTGCGGTCATCTAGAAAGAGGCCAATTAATTGGGGTACACAATACTGATCGCAATGAATGAGGCATACCCCTCCTGGCAATCTAGGCGCATTCGAAGGTGTCTAGGGTCAAAAAAGAGGGTTATAGAAACGTAAAGTCAGAAGTCGGGTTTGGGGGTAGAATCACCTTTTGGATTAGGGTGAACTGGGAGTCGCGGAGAAGCACTCACAGACGATTCACTGTGAAGACAACGAACGTGAGACCGGGAAAGGCGAGGTTTCTGCAGAAAACACGGACCTTTTTAACTTCTTCGACGCATTGGAGTTACCACTGCCCTCAAACGCCCGTTTACGGTCGCTCATCGTGGCCACTGAAACCTGGGGGCGTCGTGGTCGATGGCGGGACGGGACGAGCTTTGGATATCCGTGACGCGTGACGAGTTTCCGGAAACCGATGTTCTCCTTCATCTCGTCGACGCGAACAAAGGTCAGCACCGCCTACGCTGCCTGCCGTTCCCAGTCTTCTCTCTGGCAATGGCCATCGACCGGCCAGTCACCCTCCATATTGGGTGCCAGGTTCCGACACCAACTCGCTCCGAGGAAGGTCAAATACATCAAAAGACACAAGGGTATCATCCCAATCCCCATCGGAGGTTCCACCAAAGGCACAACCCTCGCTTATGGCGAATGGGGTATTCGTATAAAGGGCAATGGAGTTAGGCTTACGGCCAAGCAGCTCCAGACCGCCGAAGAGGTCATCAAGCGGAAAATTAAGCAGGTCAAGGGATCGAAAGTCTACTTGAGGGTCTTCCCAGATATTCCCGTCTGCATAAAGGTAACTTTTCATTTCGCTCGGAAAGTTCTTCGATGTACTGAAAGCACCGGTGGTTAGGGAAATGAAACACGTATGGGCAAGGGCAAGGGAACATTCGAATTCTGGGCAACGCGGTATGTCACTGTCGTTTGTGGACTCCGGCATTGGATGACGTTTGTGCATACAGTGTCCCCACTGGCCGGGTGATTTTCGAAATCGGTGGAGTACCCATCCGAGAGGAGTTGGCTCGTGAAGGTCAGCACCTATCGGGATGCTCGTGTGACCTGCAGCTGAAATGCGTCCCTCCAGCGTTACGCCAGGCCGGCGACAAGCTTCCTTCAATCACAGAGTTCGTTACGCGTAGTACACCTCCAAGACTAGGAAACAAACTTTTGTATCCTCCCACTCCACTCTCCGAGGTGACGATAACCCCAGAATCACACACCGAGGCATCACAGTAACCATACACCCACACCTAATTCCCATAATTACCACCCCATTTTCCTGGTCGCTCAGGCATTCGAGGGTCTTGGACCCCTATTTAGAACGCAAGCAAATAACATATCGTGCACGACTGGTACATGAGATAGGATTGGTGAACACACGAAAGGAACAAAGCAATGCGAGGCGTAAAGATCGTGATGCGTGCGTAAACGACAAAAAACAAGCGGAAGCCGGGAACGACAGAAGGGTCTCGGACTCAGGAACGAGCCAAGTAGTCAGCGTACAGATTATCGACAAATGGCTTGTCAGTCTGAGGGACCTGTTAGCCGATTCGCATTGGAGGAGTGAAGTTACTCACATGAAACAGAGTTAAAACTTCCCTAACGAACGTGTTCCGATCCATATGTCTGATGTCTTTCTGTTTAGGGAGGGAGGATTTCGAGACTGTGGAGATCAAAGACTCGGTGACCAAATCCCGGTCTAAACCATCCTTGGTCTTGTCCTTGTCTTTGGAAGAGGATGCAGTAGGTTGGCCGTTGGCCTTCGAGTTTGTTTGAGATTGGGCAGCGGGTTTGTTTTTCCCTTTGACGGTGGAGACCGCAGTAGGCTGAGATTGAACAGGTTCAATAGGAGGCTCATTGAAGACGTTTGGACCAACAGCATAACCCATCTTGACGGGGTCATCCCAACTCTTCTCGATCTTCTCCCTCTCCTCCCTGTTCTTCTCTTTCTTCTTTTTCTTTCCATTAGCACCAGCTCCATTGGTGGCGTTTGCGTTGGCCTTCGGCTTGGGGAGGAAGGTATTGATGTCGCTTAGCACGCTTATGTCGTTGAAGTCTAACTCGACGACATCGTCGTCCTCCAATGCTCTATCGTCCAGTGGTTGACGGGGGTATGGCCACAACTCCGAGTCAGGCTCGAAAGGCACGAGCTTACGCGGAGCACCAGGCGCGTACTTCGTCTTGTCGGCCTTGGTGGAAGGAACTTGCGAGACGTCGGCTGGTGTAATACCATTCTGTGGCTTCCTTGTTGCCCCTGCCTTGGGGTTCCAATCCTTAGGTTGTTGTGAGGGGGAAGATGTAGGCATTCCTTTGAAGGCTGGCCTGGGGGTGACATCTCCTTGAATTCTCGGTGTTGTCTGAACATCGTCCGAGCCGGCCGGGAATGTGAATGAAGGGATGGAAGATTGTTTACCCTTGGAGGAGGTGATCGCGTTCCGCGTCGCCTCAGCAAGGATCGAGTTGACGTTGGAAGTGGGATACTCGATCTCTTCAGAGCCACCTTCGCTGTTCGATTCGTTGTCGCCTTCGTAGCGGTAGGTGGTGATATTTGTAGAAGATGACGAGACACTTCCACCTGGGCTTGGCGCCAAACCCAATAGAGATGATATTACGTTTTGGTTGAGCACCTGGGGTACGGTGGAGGGCGTTGGTTGAGGAGAGATTATCTGTAGAGTGGGGGCGGATGTTTGTCCAGAACCAGTGCCATTAGAACCATTGGGGTAGTGTGGGGTGGCGGATGCAAATATGGAATCCAAAAGCGCCAGACTTCTGTTGGTGGTGTTTGGGTTAGATACCGGCTGGGGTTGTAGTCTGTTGGCGGGTGTAGATGTATTGGTTGTGGGATTCTGACCAGACAATGCCGCGGCGAATAGGCCACCGAGCGTGATTCCTTGTTGTCCGTTCTTTATAGGGGTCAGAGCGGGTGGTTCCGGAGGTTCCGGAGCGAGCTTGAAGAATAACTTGTCGATGTCGGACATGGACGTGGTTGACTGAGGGCGGTTGTCCTGCTTCGATGAATGCGCGATCGAGATTTTTGCCCTCGTGACTGCGGCGGCATGAGACAAAGGGGAAAGTGTACGGGAGATAGGGGTCACCTTCTGGCGTCTGTTCCGGAGAAGAATCGTTGGAGATCTTGAGGTGCGGGTTTGGTAGTGGAGGGTGGTCGGGCCCGTACCTGAACTGTTCGGGGTACAGTTCACCCCGTTTGATGTATTCGTGCAACCTGTTGGACACCTTGAGGATCAAGTACAACCCGCGAACGGTCAAGAAATCTAACCTCATCAGAACGTCTTTCATCGGCTCCCTAGAATCCGTGGCAAACATCCAAAGACCGACAGTGATGGCCTTGCCTTTGCGTTTGTCGGTCGCGAGTTCTGGATCTGTGTCTCGATCGAGGGGCAATCCGTGGCGAAGTGCGGTGTAGTCTGGATAGCATTTATACATAAGATAATCACCCAGGATATTCATGTCGTCCTCTGGGTACATTCGCTGGATGTAATCGTCCATCCCCATACGATTGAGGATGTAGAACCCGTACGGTGGGTATGCGTCCCTGCGTGTCGGAACACGTCACAAGAGAATTGCAAATCTTAACGACAGCACACACCTCTCATACAAGAACATGCTGCCCTCATAGCCCTTCTTCTCCCACTTTTCCCCGTTGTGGTGGTACAAACATACATGACTGAACTGGTCAAAGATTGATACAATCGAAGGGTCCCGACGGCGTAGAACTTTCAGGTTGTGGTTATATCGTGAGCTGGGAGACATCCCTGCGGCCGTAGGGATAGGAGATTCGTTGTCGACGGCGCGGAGTTGGTTTAGATTCGTGTTCCCGGCGTTATTACGGGCGATCTGGGTGTTGTTTGCGTTGGAACCGGAGCGTGCGCGTCGACCCATGACTTGGTGTTTGTTGATTGAGGGTAAAAGTTGCGGGGGTGCTCGCTGAGCAGAGGTTTGCTGCTGCCGGCTAAATGGTGGCTGGGAGGTGGGAAAGGAATTGGAGAGTTTGTGATCACCGGCGCCTTTCCGCCTCAACCCAACACTGTCGGAATCCACAAACTTGGCCTACCCTCCGCTGGATCCCGGAAAATACGCATGCTGGGATTAATTTGAAACGGCTACATCGGAATTTTTGGGCCGGCAAGAACTCTGGTTGTTCTGTCAGCACAGTCATGCTGACTTACGACTGGGTCCCTGGTTGCCGACCTGGCAGCTGCCACACAGCTGACACGACCGGTTTCTGTTCTCCGGCCCCCACCTCTCCGTCATCACCCCTCCTCTCACGACCCACTTAGAGTAACCCTGCCGACCACAGAGGGCGGGGATCACGAACCTTTTCCTCCAAGTGGCTGTGTTTCAACTTTCTCGGTTTAATATTACTCGGGCCAGGACAGGGCAATTCGGATGAGGACAATAGGAAGGGTCGAAAAGTCACTACTAGCGTGACGTTTCTGTTCTATCCACGGAGATGTTTCGATGTCGTCGATTCGCGTGGGGAGAAGGAAAGGTCATTTAATGGAGAATACAAGGGGGTGGGGGAAAGTTGTAGGGCTGCTGCAGCAACGAAACTGTAGAGGAATAGAATGAGACACGGAGGGCTCTTTGACTACTCTGGTTGGGATAAACCGCTCTACGAGTCGAAAATGGCACCGTAGGCGGGGATACCACGGAAAGTAAGACCGTGCACCAACTTCTCGGTGAGGTGCCGGTTGAAACGACACCGACGGCCTCGGCGTAGAACTCCTTGACCATCTTGAGAGTAAGCTTGACCAGGTCGGGCCCGCCAACTGGCCGGTGGGTTCTGAATGACGTTGGCGGTCCGGTCACCAGCACGAGAGACGATAAGAGAGAACTCGTTCCTGGTTGGCTCGGGGATGGTGACGAAGGCGTGCCATTCCATGAGAGGAGAATAGGTGATACGGATTGCAGTGCCGGTGTCGGGGCGAGCTATGATCCGATCATGTCAATGCCGTGGTGGCTGGGTGAACGTGAGCAATGACATACTGTAGTTGAAGTACAACCTGTAGCACGCCTGAAAAATGTAACAGCGCGGGCGTTGGCCTTGCGGAGGTTGAGCCGGGGGAGGGCGGTGGGAAAGGCCATGTGCACTAGAGCCAGGAGGCAGCGTTGTGCTTGCAGGCGTAGGGGAAGGCCTCGCCTGGCTTGCGGCCGTCGGAAATGAGGAGAACAACTTGGGCACAGACCGAAACCAAACCGGTCCATCCGGAGAACCGGTGAGTCCACTCGAAGGATTCGTGGAGCTTTTTGCCCGTGTTGGGTAGGCGAAGACGAGCCATGGATGTATTCGCGAGTGGCCATAGTGACGAAGAGAATCAACCAGACACAGCAGAAATTCTCCTGATGGTGAGAGGGTAGACCGGGGCCAGGCCGTGAAGATACTGAACAGTGTTTTGATGGCGTACTCTTGGCGCATCAAAATGGAGACGAAAAGACTGGAGATGAAAGCGTAGGCGACGGTGTTCGCCTGGTGAGTCGCTGTGAGGCCGATGAATACGGACGTGTTGGCCGCAAAGGTAATACTGAAAAACCCTCGGTAAACGGAGGTTTCAGATCGGTTTGTAGCACTTCTTCTCGATATACTTCTCATCGAAATAACCCTCCCAGTAGAAGCCCTTCTCTTTGTTGGAGTTATCTCGAGAAGAGTTTTCGGAAGAAGCAAGTCCCACGGCACTTTCCTCGGATTCCGTAGTGGTAGGGAGTTTGATGACTCCGGGTTTCTGAGCAGCTGGTCGCGGGGAGGTAATGGTTTCACCGCGCAAGAAAAAGAGGGGTCAGCATCGAGGAGAGTCAAAATGACCCTGCTCACCCTGGAAGTGGGTACCTTCTCGCTCGACATCTCGGATGGTTGAATAAGAAGGGATTAGGGAAGATAATTTTAGAGTGTGTAAGGTACACTGAGGAAGAGCACCGGAGGAAACTGTGGCGAGCATTTCCCAGATTATATGCCATTTTGCTTGGGTCCACTATACGGTCTCAGGGCACGTCCACGCGAGATCCCACCAGGCAGTGGCATGCGATTGGTCGGCCCTAATCAGGAGACCGGCGGCGCTAAGGAAGGTATAACCATAGAGCAAACGGTGGGAGCGCCGAAGCTAAACCAAGTTGTTCCAAGTCGAGAATTGCATCCGAGTCATCGGTAGGACCCCAGAAAATCCGGGAGGAAATTCGGTCGGTGTCCGAACGAATTTAGACCTGATCCTCCCCGTTCGTCCGCCAAAATGAGTCTGCGTCCGAACGAATTTCGGGCCTGGAGGCACAAATGGCTGGTGGGAGCGTAAACCGAACCTCCGCGCTTATTTACCGGGGTCCTTCATTGGTCTAAGGTGGGCTTCCCGAACGTGGGAACACGAGACTCCTAGGTTGTGAAGTTGAGATGCCGGGCGTCACCTTCACAGAGAATCTGTTGGTAATACTGATGACTGGATCAAATGGGTGTAGAGCTGACCTGCAGTCCTTCGTGGACGGGTTAAGTTCGCTTCAATACACTGATCGTTGTCTACGCACGATGGTGGCAGGAAGGGAAGATAACGTGTGGGAGTGTAATCCACCGCCAACCAATCGGAGTCCAGAGATTACGCACAAGCCTCCGAGACATCTGGTGTATAGCCGGCCGTTACGTGGGGAAGATCCATATCTTGAAGATCTTGATCAATACAGCTGCTCATTCTCTATATATTTTGGTTGTGTATTCTTCACTCCTACGGTTTGCCAGTGCCCGTTTCAGACCCAGTGTTAGCAAGGGAGACAAAAACCTCGGGAGAACGCACCAGTAGATCAACAACAACCCAATTAAATAAGTCGTGCGTGGATCAATTGATGGACAATGAGAAGGGACTACTCTCGTTTCGAATCGAGAGGTAGAACGCCGGATTTACAATGACAAAACGTTATCCCCGCTCACGTGACTGATATCATGCGGGGATATAGGTCAGGGTACAGCAGTAAGCCGACGGTGGGGGAAACAGGGTCATCGACCAAGAAGTGATGGATATGTGACTTCCTAGAGGAGTGCCGCCGGGCCCAGATCTCCAGTAAAACAGGCCAACGCCGTTGATATCGTAAGGAATTCCAGCAAGGGTTGGGCAGATGGAGCGACTCTCCAGGATCAGACCGACGTTTGTAGATATGTTCGACGGAGAATGTCGAGGCGTAATCACAATAAACAAGATGATAGTCCATGCGCAATCGCGAAACGTTCGCTCAGCCCGGGAAAACGGTAGGTTGAGCAGATGGAGGATAGTGTGTTAGCACTGGGTGTCGGTGACAACGTAACGGGGTTTGATACGAACAAAAACCAACCAGATTACTCACGCAGTAAAGAATAGGCTGAGGCATAGAACAATGGGAACCCACAGTTATTGGTGATCTAGTCGAGGGCATTGAAATGGGTTCTTAGCCATAATAAGATGTATCCCAGGCAGATGGACGTACCCAGCCACATCGTAGCGAGCTCAGAGATGAGCTCATTCGGTGACCCCTTTCTCTCCTCCCCCAACTCCATTTCCTGTTTCACGTGTCAGCGATCGCCACAACAGAAAGCAGCCGTGGCCACCTAGAACGGAAGAGGTTCCGTCCGTTTCCCAACGCAGGCGGTCAGCTACACCCAAGAAAAGCCTTCCAAACAGGATGGCCCTGTAATAAGGGCGAAGGCAATCGAGCACAGGGAGGCATGCAAGCCATGCACGGCGTGACAAAAGTGCCCAACCCCCTAGTCAAGCCTGTACCAACTGAATTGACAGGGGTCCGGTTGCAGTATCGTAGTACTGATACGGACGACACTGGGAGGCTTGCTGGAGGTAGCAGGTTCCACAGCATTGTGAAAAGCCAGATCTCGAGGGTTCGCCCGCGGAGCGTAGTGACGATTGTTGGGTGAGACTACGAGGTCGTTCTCACTCGCTAAGTGACCCTTGGACATACTGGGTTACAGACGGTCTCACGTTCCCACTGTGAGGACTGCCTGTCAACGTGATTGCCAGTACAACGACAAAGCCACTCACGCATACGATCCTCCATGGCGAACGTGGTCTACGGTATCCTTCTCCTGAAAGCAGGTCCTAGCGTCGGCCATAGCTTATTGCTTATCCAGAGACAAAAGGTGTGCGTCTTAGCTACCCCCACGGACACTTCCGCCCACAACAACGCATGCAGGGTCCATGAGCGTGGTTGCGTGGAGTTCATCTTTCAAGCTTCAAGCCCGGCCCCAGTCACGGCACGATGATACCCCATTCCATTTGACGGAAAGTACCAGTAATACTGGCGGTGAGCCTTCGCGGTACATCGTCCCAGAATCAGCAGAACACAAGGGGTAGTCGATGATGAGGAACTGTAGACATGAAGGTCACGGTCAACTCGCAGCCGCCGCCGATCACAGGAGGGTTCCGTCCAAACAAACTCTTGTCATTAAACCACGATCACCTCGCGGGGAATCGCTCAGTCTACGAGCGGTACAACGTATTAAACGCATATACAATCCGAATGCCGTGTGCTGGAATTATGTGCAAGGAAAAATGGGAACCGGGGGGTATGGTCATGACCGGTATATCACTATCTCCGACTCCGGGTCGAGACGGGTCTACCCCTCGCCTCCACCTCCGTTGTTCGGTTTTGAGCCGCTGCTCCTGCCTTCTTCTCCTCCCTCGCTCGGATTCTTTGGGATTGCCGAACTGTTCGCCCTTTAGAATCAGCTATACAAGAAAAGATCAGACGCGGAACGGATATTCCAACAATGGTTTACGTACTAGATGCATCCAGCGTCGGAAAATCCAGTTCCATCTTGTCGTTATCAAGGTCGTCCTCGATCGAGGTCAATGGAGTCGGCGGGGCCTGCACACCAGGCGATAGGTACCTATCGTGTGTGAAGCTCGCCTCACTGTCTGAGGGCGACGGACGATTGCTTTCTCCACTCCATCCTCCATCTATACAAGTTTCGCACGCCTTCCCGGATACGACGGTGACTGGGTTCTTCTCCGTTACTCCGTATCTTTGGCACCAACCAAAGATGAACGGAGTCGGAGGGGCTCGTTCCCGGCTACCCTCTCGCCACCTGTGCATTCTCGCCATCTCTCTATCCCGTGTTTGGATGTAATCTTTGCATTCTCTGTCTTCCCCTCCACGACTGAACACATTATGACATGAGGGACACTCGAAGAATATGGGTTGGTAGTGGCACATCGTGACGAAGTCGTGAGCGAGGAGGGGTAATGGTGGGGTGGCGGATTGTTGGTGCTGTTGACCACCATATGTTCCTTATATACCCGGATCCCATTTGCAGCGAAGCTTTGTAGTGGTGGCCATGGGTGGTGCAAGGTCGTTGACCATGCTTGTACAAAGGAATGGCCCGATCTAGCCAATCTCTAACAAACATGCCGAACATAACCAATTCAAAACTGCCGGTATTTCCATGCCGGTAGCCACACGAACAATAGGGCATCTCACGGGAACACGAGCGAACAAAGGCGCGAATAGCGCGAGGAAGAGGCGCAGTCTGATCAAACCTTCGGCTGGGATCTACAAGCGCCCGTATCCTTTTGTTCTAAAGGAAGTTGACCCCAATCCCGACCTCGAATCCTCGCCGGTGACCATCACTCTTGCTAGCAACCAAAGGTACGCCGAAATTCACCTCCACCCTCAGCGGATCAAACCGGTAGACTATCCCCAGCCCGGCGGATATTGATGGCCGGGTAATGGACTCTCGCACGTTCGAAGCAAGCGATTTAGCTGACATGGTAGGCGATTGGTATAACCGATGACAATGGAGGAATGGCGGGAATGGAAATGGGCTCACCTTTGTCAATGTTGTCTAGCCGTCCGGCATTGAGGAATAAATGGGTCTTTACCGGCCAGTGTGGCTTCTTCGGGAAGTCAGAGATCAAGCTCAAACCAGTGGCCCAGTACAGTTCCCCGCCCAGGGAGTCCACTAGATAGACAAGTAAGTTCCAAAATAAGACGGTGGAGAATGGAGAGTGAATCTCACCACCATCCCGAGGTCCCATGCTATTATTTCGGAACATGCGCACGCTCGTGGACCCTCCCAAATGGAACCGATCAGAGAAGTAGGTTGGACGCAACAAACTCCACAGTACTCCGGCCCGAGTCGAAAAAGACAAACACTACCAGAATGAAGGTGAGAACCTCCCACAAAAGAGAGGTGAAACGAGTTACGTACGGCGTTAGAGGCAATCCTCCGCGAGACCACGGTTTCTGACTGGACCTTGTAAAACGAGGCGTCTCCACCTATTCCAGCAAACTCATGCGACAGTTTCATGTATTCCCCCTTGGTCGCCATGACCGGGTCGTCACGAGTATCCCTCGTCCAATTATGGAATATTGAAGATTTAATGGATGTCCCGGCAGCCTGCCGAATGCTTGGCTTTTTGTCAATATTGCTCGCAATCTCAGAAACGGAGAGATCTACCTCATAGAAGCAGTGGATGTAATGTTTCCAACGTGGCGTAAAACAGCTTCGTAACCAAGCTCGTGTGATCCATTGTTCTCCGTCTGCGCGACAAACGATATGTGAGTATGTGTGAATAAGTGTGAGAGATGGGTCTAACCTAGCTCACCCTGATAGTCGCTCTTAACCCTCTCAAAACCTCCGAGGAACTAGCGAAAGCAGAGTTGTCACGTTCCATTCCAAAAACCGACAGGGCCCCATGTATCGAAAGTGCGGGATGGAGTGGGGCTGTCAACGCGGTGTGGAAGGACCTCTTCGTTTGCGTGCCAAAGGACAATTGGCCTTCTAAAACTTCTGCGCCTCCAAATACATTACGCAGGCGTCCCACGACGCTCTAAGAGGGGTTTAGCTGCGGCAATGCCATCACGATCACAGAGAATTCCACGCACCGCGCTGCCTTCTTGGTTCCCAAATTCTGTTGAGGTCTTGAGCTGTAAACGGCCCCTCTCTTTAGTTTTGAAGACAAGGTCTACGTCGTGTACGGGTGCGGTCACGTCTCGGGTGGGTTCGAGGGCTGCATTCACGTAGTGGAACAGGCCGGTCTCCTGTAGGGTATGTCCAATGTTGCGGGCCTTGAGTAATACGGATTGTAGAGTAGATTCGTCGTGGGTATATGGGTCTCCAATGTGGTGTCTGACAATCGAACCGAGGAAGGACTCCCTGGTATGGCCTGCGCCCTCAATGCGCACGGACGCGATTCGTAAAGGAGCGGAAGAGTTATTCTGGATCTAAAAACGCGGGAATAAATCAAAACGCCACAACCTTCCGTAACGCGTACAAGTTCAGTCAAGTGCACGACGGAGGACTCGTATTCTCCTCGAAGTTTCCTGGCAATCCGCTCTTCCTGCCATTTCCGAATCTTCTCCAAGTCGTCTGGCTCCTTTTCTGAGGAAGATGATGTGTTGGCTAAAGGGGGCCGAAGAGGAGGGGCTTGGACCTTCTCGTCGTCGAGGTCAGCCATGTGCAAAGGATTGGTCGGGAAGTCGGGTAGTCAGAGAGTATGAAGCGGAAGTCTATTCCGTTTTCCGTTTCCCACGGATCGTAACCGCTACACCCCACCCCGCCGGGACGGCGTGGCTACGGTTTTGTTACCATGTTATTTGCCGACCACTCTCGCAATCAATGCCAACCCAGAATCGCTGGTAACCTTTTATTTTGGGTTTGGTTTTTAACCATTCCGTGTGATTCTTACCTCCGGCTACGCCAGTTCGGACTGGCGGATCGTTCGCCCCGGGCCTGGACCTCTGCATTGGTATCTTGCCCTCGAAGCATTTTCAGGTCTTCCGTACTCCCCACCGTTGCATTCGAATTCAAGTATTCCAAGTTGGCGGATGGGGACGCGCTGGGTGTTGAAGATGACCGTGCAGACACCCGGCATTTTGGTTGAAGCACACATCTGGCCAAGATAAACGTACCAACCATCGGTTGTCTTGATCTGCCGAAATATGGCACGTCTTCTACATCTAGATGTCCATTTCCACTTCGGCAGCGCCTACTTTTGAAATCCCCAACTGCAACCTCCTCTCTACGAGCCTGGAACAACCGGCTCAGTCAAGGTGCGTACAGGATCTCCACGAACACACCTCTCAAAGAGATCCAACACTGCGACACCCTCGAACTGGGTCGGGACCCAAGTGCTCAGTGGATTTGTGCCGGGTTCGTACGTCGCCTGACTGACGTATAACAACAACCCCTCGGACTGGACTTGTACCTCTATTTGTTGTACCTCTCCTTCACCAGTTCCGACTACCGGGTGTGCATCGACTTGCATCTCACCCTCTGCGGTGCTCGAGGGGGGCAGACGACGAGGGATGATCGAAATGGTTCGGAGTGATCTCGCCATGGGTATGACCATCGATAAGAGGTTGGGCAATGCCGTGTCGGAGTGATAGGGTATTGGGGCGAAGGTCATGGGATATGGAAACGTAACTGGAGATGTCGTAGCACTTTCACCATTCGGCTGAGCTGTGCTCCATGCAAACTCAGAGATCGTGTTGGGGTTTGTCACGAGAAGTTCTTGCATCCGAGTGTCCCGCCACCAAAATCTAGAAAACGGCGTAAACGTGATAAAGTCACAGACGAAGCATGTTACCTACCTAAACGAGGTCTCACAATCCCCTATATCCTGACCCTTCCACTTGATTACATCCAGGACATGGAGAATGCCGTTCTGGGTCCAATTTTGGTCAAGGATACAATCCAAGATTGTGTTCTGCGGAAGTATAGAAGGAAAGGCGGGCAACAGATGTTTCCCCACCAGTCGGGACCTTAGGACAGTGTTTGGCACTGTGCGATCACCATGGGCGAATGCAGCATTGAGATAAGTGAGGGCTTGGTTGTCAGCCCCACCGTGTCTCGAACCGACAGCAAAGATGATTAGGAAAGTTCTTACCAGTACCCGCAATCCCAGAAGAAGCGTAAGTGACGGCCAGGCACCTCTTCCCCACTGGTACCCCGGAGATGGCGATCCATGCTCCAGTGTCGAGATCATCCGGTAATCCGTCCTCGACGTCGATCTGTGGATTCAATACCGGTCCGGGGTTCAGTTCGAGCAGTTCAGCATACATGCAACGATCAGCCCATTGGTTCCCTTTTTTCCCTGAAGCCTTTGAAGTGGTGGGACTTTGCGGTAGCTTGGCGACGGCGTATGAGGGCTGTGGCTTCTGTTTTCGCTTGGCCTTCTTCTTTTTACTGCGAGCAGTTGACGGTTGGGGTGTGGTCAGTTGGGCGCCGTCGGTTTGGTCCGATTGCCGGAGGTGAGCGTGCCCTCCTGCGATCGCACCGGAGACGTTGTCAGCTTGGGAACTGTGCGGCTGCTGCTGGTTGGGGGTCTTCGTGTGGGGCGGCGTCTCTGGAGAGAGAAGCGAAGCAAATTGGGAGATTCCCTCGTGAATGATCTGTGGAGGCTGATGGCTCTCATCGCCTTCATCATCAGAAGGGCCGAGATTGAGGTCGGACAAGATGTCTAGTTGCCGTGCGGAATCATACCGCTGTTCTCTGCGCTTTTGGAAACGTGGATAAGAGGGGGGTGTCTAAGGCGTGGCTAAAGGAAGGTCACCGACGCGTCTCTGATCTTCCAAAGCCTTTACTTGATCCCTCAGTTATTTCCTCTGCGATGAGTGTATAATGGGTTTTTTGAGACGTACCTGGGCACGACGAGCTGCCTGGGATGCTCTGGTGCTTGTGAGGGAAGCGGGAGGGGATTTGAAGGACCTTCTATCGAATGGCATAGGGCTCACGTGAACCGGAGTGTAGAAGAGAGACTTGTGGTAATCGGATATAAAATCCGTAGGGGAAGCCCATCACTAACGGACTGCAAGGGGACACTTCCTTTCCCCCTTTTCCACGACGACGACGGCGACTGATAATCCCGTCGTACATAATTCCGCCCATGCCCTCAAACCAACCGCCGACAATTGCTCCGACTTTAACCTCAAGTAACGGGGAGGAGTCGGTGCTTAACATCCCCCAGCAGTTCTTCGCCTCCGAGAACTTGGGAAACCTGACGGCTTCCGCACGAACTTCACGGACACGAGTAGATCTACTACCAAACTCCCCTCCGAGAGAAATCACTACAGCAGCATCATCGATTCAGGATGAGGAAGGGAATGCAGCCCTTCCTCAGGAGCCACCGAGAGAGGAAGCCAGGGCGGAACCCATGGTTTCTCTCACCGTGCTAGTCCTTTCTGGAGACCGGAAAAAGTTTACATTCCATCCCGATACGACAGCCGGGAGGGTGAAGGAGATGATTTGGAGCACATGGGATGCCGGTATGTCACTAATGTTGCTTTAATGCTCTCTCGGGATTTCTGACGGGATTGTTATCGTTCTTCTAAGATTGGACAAAAGCCACAATACCCCCAAATCCATCGTATCTCCGTCTACTGTATTTGGGGAGGATACTACAAGATGACGATAGTTTGGAGAGTAAGTCAGGGAAGTTGTCTTTTTGTTAGTTTTGGGCTAACCGTTCTCGGCTCCCAGAACTTAAGTTGCCTACACACATTCCGAGGCCGGACTACGAGGAGGGCAGGGACAGTCCATACGCGACGACGATCATGCACTTATCGATTCGGCCGATTGTCCTGCCAGCAGACGACGGACTCTCGAAGAAGAAGGGGAGACGCCGACTCCGATCGGAGGACGGTGTTGAGGAGGATGAAGCGCAGGGTGGGTGTTGTTCAGGGTGTGTGATTTGTTAGTGGCATGACTTACTTAGTACTTCCCGTTTTCATTGTTTTGGGACTCTCGTCGTCGTCGCTTTATCCTGATGAGCACTGCGTCTTATTTACCGAGTTTTGTATGTTTTTAATCTGGCGTCATGCCTCGTGGCCGGTCCGTTGTTGGGGATTCAAATTCGAGAGTGTCGTTCGATAAACGGCAGTGAATTTTGCCGACGCTGGGGTAGGTTTGGACAATATATATAGAGGGCGTCACGGAAAACGAGTGGGAAAGCGTGTCCGTTCGACTCGCACCCGTCACTGGAGCTAAATCAACAAAAGACCGTTGGGGTCTGATTTGTCTATATAACCCCGACCCTCGGACAGATCATCTCTGTATCCCCTTCTCTCTCTTTCCCCCATCTCTCTCTCTTCTAGATGTCCGCAAAGGGTCTGCGTCTTTTCTCCTCTTCCCGTCGCATCCTCTGAACTCTTCCCTTATCTAGCGATCCGCGAATACGACGCAAAGCTTCTCCTTGCCTTTTGGCTTGAGCGCGCTCCCGCAGTCCATCCTTCCGCGACCGTCTCCCCAGGCTTCATTTATCCTTCTCCAAAGGTCGCCCAGGTCTCTTGGGATCCCGCTACCGGTGCTATCACCCCAGACATCCAGCTCCCCGCTTGGGTCCATACCACCAAGCTTGTCGCGAAGCCCGATCAGCTGATCAAACGTCGAGGCAAGGCCGGCCTTCTTGCTCTCAATAAAACCTGGGAACAAGCAAAGCAATGGATTATCGAGCGTGCCGGTAAACCTCAGAAAGTGAGCCCGTTATCTCCAAGTCATTCTCAAAAAGATCTTTGAGATCAGTTGCGGGCGGCAACCTCCCGCCCTAAGCGCCTGATCCGCTTTGTTGTTTCAAACCGATCTCACGTTTTGACTTTAAATAGGTCGAATCGGTGACCGGAACCCTCAACAACTTCATCTTGGAGCCATTCCTTCCCCATCCCTCAAACACCGAGTTCTACGTATGCATAAACTCTAACCGTGAGGGCGATTCTATCCTCTTCACTCACGAGGGTGGTGTCGACGTTGGCGATGTCGACGCCAAAGCTCTTCGGCTTGACATCGGCGTTACCGCTCCTTTCCCCTCTCGTGACGTCTGGACTGAGACCCTTTTGAAACATGTACCCGAAGAGAAGAAGGAAATCCTCGTCGACTTCCTCATCCGTCTCTACTCAGTTTACGTCGACCTCCACTTCGCTTACCTCGAGATCAACCCCCTTATCTGCCTTGATGGTGTTGACGGTGCTCCCCCCACCATTCACTATCTCGATATGGCCGCCAAACTCGATCAAACCGCCGAGTCCATATGCGGGCCCAAGTGGGCGATTGCTCGGGATATCTCGGTCTACGACGGTTCCAACGCCGCAACCTCCAAGGGCAAGACCGTCTCTGCTGATCGTGGCCCCCCTATGGTACGCATATACCGCGCATATATTCTAAATTTCATCAAGATCTGATTCGTCTGGAGCACAGGTTTGGCCAGCCCCCTTCGGTCGTGACTTGACTAAGGAAGAAGCCTACATCCAGAAGCTCGACAGTTCCACCGGTGCTTCCTTGAAGCTTACTGTCCTGAACTCGGAGGGTCGTATCTGGACCATGGTTGCTGGTGGTGGTGCTTCTGTCGTTTACTCGGATGCAATTGCTGCCCACGGTTTTGCCCATGAGCTTGCCAACTATGGAGAATACTCCGGTGCGCCAACTGAGGGCCAAACCTACGAATACGCCAAAACCATTCTTGACCTTGTTACCCGTGGAAAACCCAATCCCAAGGGAAAGATCTTGATCATCGGCGGCGGTATCGCCAACTTTACCAACGTTGCCGCTACCTTCAAGGGTATCATCCGTGCCCTCAAGGAGTTCAAGACACCTCTCATCAACCATCAAGTTAAAATCTACGTCCGTCGTGGTGGTCCCAACTACCAGGAGGGTCTCAAGGCCATGCGTTTGTTGGGCGAGTCGCTCGGTGTTCCCATCAAGGTATATGGCCCTGAAACCCATATCACTGAGATCGTTCCCTTGGCTTTGGGCGTCAAGACAAGCGGTCGTACCCACATTCCCCCGACTCCCCTCCCCCCTCCCACTCCGACAACCCCCGGGCAGAGGAACGTTGCCTCTGAGCCCCCCGCCATCGGTGCCATTCAACCCGGCGGGGGTCGTAACCAGCCTCAGGATCAGATCATCCACTTTGACACCACTGCTATGAAGCAGCGCCCTGATTACCTCCCCTTCGACAACTCTACTCGCTCATTCGTGTACGGCCTCCAACCTCGTGCCATCCAGGGCATGCTTGACTTTGATTACTCATGCGGTCGAGCTGCTGCTTCGGTCGCTGCTATGATTTACCCCTTCGGTGGACACCATATCCAGAAGTTCTATTGGGGTACCAAGGAGACTTTGCTCCCTGTCTATACTTCGATCGATGAGGCAATCGCCAAACACCAAGATGTCGACGTTGTTGTCAACTTCGCTAGTTCTCGAAGTGTTTACTCGTCGACTCTGGAGATCCTCCAATACCCCCAGATTAGAAGCATCGCCTTGATCGCCGAGGGTGTTCCGGAACGGCACGCTAGGGAAATTTTGCACCTCGCCAAGGCCAAGGATGTCTTGATTATCGGTCCCGCTACCGTCGGTGGCATCAAGCCAGGTTGCTTCAGGATCGGTAACTCTGGAGGGTCGGTGTTTCACGTGAATTCCTGGATGTAATACGACGCTGATTGACTTTTGACAGTATGATGGACAACATCATCTCCTCCAAGCTCT
>Ga0307515_10008668_pt1 | contig 19788 bp, 2 predicted proteins | sample 17_EM_MG_FD_194513 | JGI IMG/M metagenome (GOLD analysis project Ga0307515, IMG submission 194513) | Populus trichocarpa ectomycorrhiza microbial communities from riparian zone in the Pacific Northwest, United States - 17_EM | ecosystem: Host-associated > Plants > Roots > Unclassified | place... | reverse complement strand
TAAAGAATAGTATACCGTTACTTAATATAAGAACCTTAAGCTAGAGGTTAAGGTCTTCTTTAAGCTCTAGGGGGAGGCGCTAGGGCGTATATCTTAATAACCTAGTAGGCTATTTTATTATAAAGTCCTATAAGGAGCGAGAGTATAAGCGCCTAAGGCGGATAACTCTTGCACACTATGCTAGGCGGCCCGCCAGTTATTAGGCTTGCTGTAATAATAGCTAGCCCTTTTAAAGGGCTTTAGTTACCTAATTAATAGCTTTCTATTGCTTAACTAGTAAGAGTCTTAACTCCATTGCTATGGTGTTAATAGTGTAACCTAGAACTTCAGCCTCTATACCTTTAATATTCTTAGTATTATTTTGGGGTACCCCTAGCTAGTTAGTAACTAAGAGGTATACCTCCCTTAGTAATAGTAGTATAGTTAGACACTTAACTATAAATATAAAGTTGTTAAGGTAGTACTTAATAGCAGAGTTAATTTATTATACTAGGATTTAGTAAAGACCTTTAGCAAATAGGTTAAAGAGGAATGGGGCTGTTTATAAGCTAAATGGCAGACAGTATTTAATATAAGTGACTCCCTTTTAGATAAAGCCGAGTAGGTAACGCAACTGCACTAAAACGGGCATAATCCGGAAGGCATCTTTAATGTCTTGTTTAACCAGGTAGTAGCCCCTACTGGCTATAATTATATATACTAGTATAGTCTCTACCTGGGTATAGTGTAGTGTTACCTAGGCTAAGTTAATTAAGTTATTAACTAAGGAGCCCTTGGGTAAAGAGAGGTCGTAAATATAGCGAAAGCCGCCGTCTGCCTTAGGCACTAGGCTTAGAGGTAAGGTAACTATAGAGTTAGCAGTCTGTATACGGCCTAGGGCTAGGTTAATAATAATCTTTTTAGAGATAAGGTCTTCATTATCGCGTAAGGAGAGGTGGTTTTTATAAATACTAGATAGTATAGGTAATAAGGGACCTATCTCTGTCCCGTAGGTAAGGATGTCTTATAAAATTGCTGGGAGATTTCCAGGGTACCTATGAAGGAGCGTGCTCTAAGCGAGAGGCCTTAAGGGTAATGGTGAGTTGGCTAGAAAGGTCGTTTGTAAGTAAGTTTTAAAAAGAGGTACTAAATTAGGCCTGCCTTAGAGCTTTAGCGCCTGTGGTAGGTCTAACTAGATAGTTAAACCTAGGAAGATGTCTTTATCTACTATCAAATCTTGGGTTTAACTGCTTACGGCGGTAAGCTACCTAGGGTATAACTTTAATGGGTGGTTTTTGTTGTATTTAAAGCATATATAGCGGTAATAATATGGATCTTCTCTATAAGCCTACTAGTTGTTCTAGCTGTAACAGAGCTTATTAGAGGTAGGGGGGGGGGAAGGTATTTTTTTGCGATCTCTTTAATGCCATACCATGGACTTTAAGCCCTTGGCTCTATGCCTTTATATTAGCCGCCCGGCAGTATAGGGCCTTAAACTGGGTAGGTATATCCTAGTTACTAGGCTTAAGCTAATTACGATCTATAATATACCTATAGTAGTTAAGTATAATGTCTAGGATAGAGGTCTAGTTATAGGTCGCGGAATAGTTGCGGATTTTATTTATTTAGAGTAATATCCTTATATAGAGGTTGGTTGGGCATATATAGAGAGTACTTATAATTACTATGTAGTTTGTAAACCTAGTAAACCAAACCTCCTTATTCTTATAAACCTTGCGGCTAGTAGTAAGTCTCTTTAAAATAAGCTTTCCGTTTTTAATAGTAGCCATATTAGAGAGGTCTGGGTGGCTAAAGTATACCCGTAAACGTGCTAGATTCTCTAGGCGGAAGGATCCTTTCTATATATTATAAAGGTCTCTTCTAGCTAGGCTAGGGAGGTTAAGCTTAAGCATGCCTAAGCCTTCTAGTAGGTTATAGGACTTACCTAGTTTATCCGCCTTAGTGGTAGAGGGGTGCTCTAGTAGAGTAGGCTACTTTAGAGCGGCTAGCCTTACCTAGTGAAACTCCTCTTCCTATTCCGTCTTTTAGATCCGTGCCTATTCTTCCTATTCCGTCTTTTAGATCTATGCCTATTCCTCCTGCTCCCTCTTACAAATCTCTAGGTTATAAAGTTATTAGGCCCTCTTATCTTGTTTTCTAGCTCTTTCTTCTTTTAAAAATAAAACTATAGTATATTTAGTAGATGGGATAGTAGTAGATAAGGAGGTAGATAATAGGGCGGTCGAGCGAGGAGTTTTTAAGCGGGTGCTATTGACTAGAAAGTCGGTCATAGGCCTTAATATAGGCCACTAAGAACACTAATCGCAAGCAATTTATAATGAAAAGAACGACCTATTAAGTGCAGTTATAAGTAATGATGTTGTTGACCGTGTTAAACATCTGGTTAAATACCTAAGTTATAGGGTTTTCGGCCAAGCAATATATAGATACGTAATATATATTTACTAAAAAGCTGTCTAACTACTATAATATATTCTTATAAGTATATATATATTTAGTATATACTAAGTATATATACTATTTATTACGGCACCTATAACAGATCTAGTTAGGGGCTCGCTTAAGACTTAGCGTACGCATATAGACGTCCTTTCCTCCACCTTTTGCTCCTTAGCTTAATATCCTTATCAATAGACATTCTAATTGTATAGGCTTGCATACGTTCTTTACGGCGCTTATTCCTTAATTAACTAAGTCCCGTAACACGATTAATATAATATATATTTACTAAAAAGCTGTCTAATTACTATAATATATTCTTATAGGTATATATATACTATATTGTCTATAACTATATACTTAGCATATACTTAGCATATACTTAGCATATACTTAGCATATACTTAGCATATACTTAGCATATACTTAGCATATACTTAGCATATACTAATAAGCCATTTAATATAGGTATTTTGTGGTTATATATATGTATATACTTGGTATATATACTATATATTTAATGTATATAGTTACTAAAGGCAAATTATGGCTACTAATGCGCGTTCTGTATAGGTAAAAGTTGAGTACTCCGTACCGCCGACCTTTTACCGGCGCTCCATCGGCGACCACGCTTAACTTTCGCCGACCCCTATCGGCGACCACTCCGGACCACGCTCAGCTATACCCCGGTGGACTTATTAATAGGCTAGGTATATAGGTAAATATAACAAGATCTAACTATGGAGTAAGTGCCTAACAGATTAACTCTAGTTATATTCTAAGATTTACTATAAAGAGAGAACTATCTAAGGTAAGATTGTGATCCTTTAAATACACAACTATACTTTTAGGAAATCCCCTTTATATGTAAGGTACGGGTTATCTATATTAAGTATAGGGCTTAGCGTTACCTAATAAGTTTAATATGTCTAATTATTATATAACCTTGTTATATAGTTCTACTAGTTTTATTATAGCCTATACTACATCCTATAACCCGTCTAATTTACTAAGTATCTATAGTACTTCTATTATAAGGCCTATAATACTATCCCCCTTCTCTTTATCTTTGTTTTTAAAGATATCCTATATCTCTAAGTTGTTAATTAGGGGTATAGTATCCCCTTATTTAATTTGGTTTTTTATATTACTTATTATTATTACGGACCTTATATCGGCAGTAGTATAACTACTAAGAATAGATATAAACGGGTTGGTTAAGATAATACGGGAGGCGCTAGAACCGATTAAGCTATAGGATAAAAAATAGCCGAGTTACGTAGCTAGTTACGTTATAAGTTCAGAATATGGGATCTGTAAGGCACGTTAGAACGTTATATACTTAGATTATTTAATATACTAATATACTAAACCTTTACTATAGGGAGGAGTTATATATTTAAGAATATACGGTCTCTATAAATAGTTTCTCTTCTTTATAGTAAATCTTAGAATATAATTAGAGTTATTCTATTAAGCAACTACTCCACTAGTTATATTTATATTATTAACTATTCTATATCTATATACCCAGCCTATTAATAAGTCTACCGTAGTATTTCCTATAAGGCTTCGTTATATATTTACTACTAAGGTTATAGTAAAAGAAATTAAATAATATGATATTAAAAGTAGTAGGTATAATAGCGTTAACGGCAGCGACTATATCGGGATTAGGTAATAACACTAGTATAATAGATACTAACTCTTAGCTAGTTATGGTTGGACAATTATAAGCTATAGTTAATCGATTAATAGATAATAATAGGATACTTAAAGAAAGGATTAACGGGATAGGAGTAGTAAAGATTAAGCTACTATCTATTAAGCAATTCTTAGGTAAGAAGTTAAAACTTAAAGGATTCTTTATATAGATGCACTTTAAGGTTATATAAGAAGGAGTAAAGCTAGTAATAGCTATAGACTAAATAGCCTATGTAGGACTATTCCTAATAGGAAGGGCACTTAAGTAGTTTAAGCCTTATCTTATAGAGATATAGGAAAATAGTATAGTAACTACTAACTAAGAAGTACAATATATATTTGCCAGTTAGAATAGGTTTATAGAATAACTAAGGCAAATATTTAGAGACCTAGAGGTAACTACTATAGTAGAATAAAAGCTTTAAAACCTAATATAACGAACTTTAGTAATTAAGTATACGATATAGTTTTAGACATTAGCTATGTAAGTTAAATAGAATAATAAGGCGCTTATGGCATAGTATAAATAGGGACTTAAAGTAAAAGTTTAGGACGTAATTATCCTAATAAAAGATGCGGATACTTTTAAGAAATTAATTAATTAAGTAATTAAAATCAATAATAGAATCTACTAAAGAGAGTAGATTAAGAAAGGTTAGAATAGAGTTCTATAGTTGTATAAGGCGTAGGGCATATAATAATAAAGTTAAAGTTAGAAACTATAATATGGCGCAGAGCTAATAAACCTAAGCGGTACTAAAAAAAATAATAAGAAATAGAATAAACGACTATAGAAACCCAGAGGATAAAGATTAAGTAATTAAAGGTTTAAGGAGCAGAGGCTAAACTAGGGATCTTAGTAGTAGAAGATATTTAGGCGGACTCTATAGCAAGAAAAATAGTTTAAAGAAGGAGCTTATATAAATTGCGGAAAATAAGGTTATTATATTAAAGACTATAAAAGTAGTTAGAGTTACTACGTAGTAAAAGGAATAAGACTAGTAGAAGATATATATATATATAGAGGGACGATAGTGTACTATAAGGAACCAAAAAGTGTTTAATTAAAAGTTTTGCGTTTTGCTATAATAATATATACCAAATTAATAAGGACGCTAAGTATAGCGTAAGCTATTGGCCATAAGAGCTAAAATTATTAGAGTTTAGAGGAACTAACGAACTATCTCGTAGATTAGATATTAAGGACGATAAATTTAATATAGGCGAAATATTTAGTAATAATAAGGTAATAAAGGCACGTTAGAATATTATGTACTTAGATTATTTAACGTACTAATATACTAAACCTTTACTATAGGGAGAAGTTGTATATTTAAGGACATGCGGTCTCTATAGATAGTTTCTCTTCTTTATAGTAAATCTTAGAATATAATTAGAGTTAATCTATTAGGTAACTACTCTACTAGTTATATTTATGTTGTTAACTATTCTATACCTATATACCTAGCCTATTAATAAGTCTACCGTAGTATTTCCTATAAGGCTTTATTATAACTATACCTAAAGTAACTTCTTCCCTTTTCTAAGTTAATTATTATCTTTATATAGTCGCTTATATTAATTCTTTTAGTAAAATTATACCTACTCCGTGTTCTTATTATATAAAAAGGGGTTGGATTTATTACGATTATAGCCCCTTTTAGTTACTAACCTTCCTTTTATTTTAAGTATATAAAAGCGAATATATATTTATTCTATAACGTCTACTTTATATCTAATATTAAATATACATGTTCTATTACTCTAAATAGTTATTAAATACCCTTATTAATTGCCTTTAGGGTTTTAGGTTTAATTTACTACTAAATAGCTTAACTACAACCTCTTAATCACGCTTTTTAAACTATAGCGGTTTTATAAGGAAGAGCATCTTGCCTTTAAAGTAAAGCTTTACGCTTATAAAGTAGAGTATAAGGCGTTTAAAGCCTATATAGCTGTCTTTACTCATCTCCTAAGTCTTAAAAAGGGTTACTTAAAGGAGTAGAAGCTAGTTTAATAGGGTTTAGCTAAGCTAGGTAATAAAAGAACGGATTTTCCTTAAGTAGGGAAGAAAATAGTTTTAAGTAGCTTAGCAGCTAGTCCTCTTAAGTCCTCCTTAGATAATTTTTTTTAATACTACCTAACCTATAATAAAGCCTTGTAGGAAATACTACGGTGGACTTGTTAATGGGCTAGGTATATAGGTATAGAATAGTTAACAATGTAAATATAACTAGTGGAGTAGTTACCTAATAGATTAACTCTAATTATATTCTAAGATTTACTATAAAGAAGAGAACTATCTAGGTAGGGACTATAGTCCTTTAAATACACAACTATACTCCTAGTAAATCCCCTTTATACGTAAGGTACGTGTTATATATATTATACATACGTTCCCTTTATACACTATATATACTATATATAATATTATATAACCTTAGTTACTATTCCTTATTATATAGCTCTATTGGCTTTATTTTAGACTATACTTAAATTAACTAACTAGCTTCTTCTAACTCCTCTTTTAGTAGTTATAATATTATACTTAAAGCGTCTATAATACTATCTCCCTCCTCTTTATCTTTATCTTTAAAGATTCTAAATAACTCTAAGTCGTTTACTAGAGGTATAATATCCGTCTAATTAATTTAATTAATATTGTTACTTATTATACCTAAAGCTCCTTCTTCTTTATAAGCGCAACGTCGTGCTCGTACTATTGCGACAATATTATCTCTTAGTAAGATTATACCATCTCCATATTCTTGCTATTTAAAAAAGGGGTTAGTTTATATTACGTTAGCGAATCTATCTTTGCAATAATTGTTCTTTTACTTAAAGTATACTAAAGCAAATATTTATTTGTCCTGTAACGTTTACTTTATCTTTAATACTAAATATATGCAACCTATTATCCTTAATAGTTATTAGGTTCCTTAATTAATTTATTACTACGCGGCTAAATAGTAAACTGTCTTAAGCCCTTATTGGGTTAGAACGTTCTTATAATATAGAGTAGAAGGCTCTTAAAGCCCGTATTACGGCGTCCGCTTAGTTACTCTATCTTAAAAAGTTTTATAAAAAGGTCTATTTTAAGAAGTGGAAACTTATAAAATAAGGTTTATAGGAACTTAGCAATAAAAAAGCAGATTCTTTTTTAGCTAAGAAGGAAATAAATCTAAGTAGTTCAGCAACTGCTCTTCTTAGGTCCCCTTAGGTAACTTATTTTTTAGTAATCCTTCTTTATTAATACTACCTAACCTAATTTCTTTTAATACTCCTATACCTTTCTTATAGCGTTTTTTAGGTTCTTTAGTAGTTTCTAGGTAGTCTTATTATAGCTTATCTACTTAACCTTATACTATATTTTATTATTAATATCTTTATAACTAATAATCTTTAAAACTTACTATTTGTCTTTTTCTTATCCTCTATATATGTCTACTTTGTAAACCGGTGGCTTAATATTCCTATATACTAGTTTTAGCATTATAATATACTATATAGGGTAGATCTTTATCTTAGCTAGTAGGTTTAACTTAAATATAACCGGTAAAATCCTTTATATAATTTTAAAAGGTCTTAGTCTAACGTAGTCTAACTTCTTACTTAGTTATTAACTCTTAAATTTTTTATATAATAGCTATACTTTATCTCCCTCCTTAAGATCTAGTCCCTTAGATCTCTTAGTATTATAGTACTTCTTTATTTTTTCTTATACCCTTTTTATTAATTCTATAAGGTCTATATAAAGATTTATTAGTGTCTTTATTCTTTCTTTACTTATTATAGTAATAACGATATTCTTAGCTTATATTTATAATTTGCCTTAAATAGTAATATGCCTATTCCTTCCTATGGTGTTGCATTATATATAAACTATATAACTAGTAATAGCGATACCTAATTATTCTGTGCATAATTAATATAATATCTAATTTAATCTTTCTGTCTAACTGTCTATCTGCAGATAATATACGGTAAAAGTTACTACTCTAACTCCTTACTTTACTAAAAACACTTCCTAGAATACTACTATAAATCTTAGATCTCTATCTAATATAATTTTACTTAGTACTCTGTGTCTTATAAACACTTCTTTAATATAGATTTTAGCAATATCTTCCGCTAAGATTTCTTCTATATATGCTATAAAGTAGCCCTATTTAGTTAACTTATCCACTATTACTAAGATTACATTATAATCTTATTCGGTAATAGGATTTCTTAACTTTAGTATCTTAATAATAAAGTCCTATAATATAACCTCCTATAGTCTCTCTAGTATTTTAATAGGTTGTAGCCCTCTATATAGCTTATGCCTTATTAGTTTATTCCTTTAGCAATATAGACACTCTTTTATTACTTTTTTTTATAATATTTTAAATTCCATTAATAATATATTCTTCTTAAAGTCTTAATACTAAGCCTATTACTCTATTGTGCCCCTAAGTTATTCCCTTATAGAAATCTTCTATAAAATGCTTTGCTATACTTTTTAGGATATACTTTATTTCCTAATTTTTATATATATCTATCTATAGATCTTCTAGCTATACTTCTAGAATTCTTTATACTTAAAAGCTTTTTAGTGTCTTATAGATTCTTTCTAGTTTATTATCCTCTTAAGTTGCTATTAGTTTAGAGTAATTATATCTAATCTATCTATTCTTATCTCTATATAGCATTACTCCTAATAGCTTCTTATTATTCTGTAGTTTAGCCTTTTTACTAAGTGTATCTACTCTTATATTCTTAGTTCCCTTAGTATACTAAATCTTAAAATGGTATTATATAAGTATCTCTACCCATCTAACCTATTTTTAATTAAGTTCTTTTGTTATTAGGAACCCTATTAGGTTCTTATAATCCGTTTTAACTATAAATAGTTTTTCTACGCCTTATAAGAATGCTCTTTATTCCTTAAGTGCTGTAACTATTTCTAATAACTCCTTATTATAGACATTATAGTTTAACTTTAGTAGTGTTATCTTCCTACTATAATATAATACTAGGTGCTATACGTCCTTATACTTCTATAGTAAGTATACTTCTAGTATATAGTCTAATACATCTATTTCCACAACTGTGTCTAGTCCTAATTAGTAGATTTTAAGGATTAGCTCTTAGGTGAATAACTCCTTAAGTTCTTTAAACAGCTTCTTTTATTTATCTCCCTATGCCTATAGTTCCTCTTTCTTAGTAAGCCTAGTAAATAGTTTAATATTCTTTAACTACTATACTATAAACCTTTTATAGTAGTTATAAAACCCTAAAAATAACCTTAACTATATTACATTCTTTAGTTCTTGCCAACTCACTATAGCTTTAATCTTCTTTAGGTCCATACTAATATAACTTAGTTTAATAATAAATCTAATAAAATCAGTCTTCTTTATAAAGAACTTGTATTTCTTAATTACTACTAGCATTTATTCTTCCTATAGTCTCTTTAAGACCCATTTAACGTATTCCCTATATTCTTCCTTAGTTATTAAGTAGATAATATTATTATTAAGGTATACTATAACAAATTCATTAAGGTATTCTTTTAACACGCTATTAATTTACTTCTAAAATATTACTAGTATATTTATTAATCCGAATTGTATAATTAATAGTTTATATAGTCCTTCTCTTAATCTAAAGGCTGCCTTTTATTTATCGCCTTCCTTAATTCTAATCTAATAGTACGCCCATCTTAGATCTATCTTTATAAAGATTTGCGCGTTACCTATCCAATCTTAGATTTTGCTAATTAAGGGTAAAGGATACCTATCCTTCTAAGTGATGCTGTTTAACTATCTATAGTTAATATATAGCCTAAGTTTCCCGTTTTTCTTTAGTATAAATAGTACTAGGTAACCTACTAATAACTATAATAGTCTAATAGATCCCTTTTATAAGTTCTCCTAGATAAACTCTTTAAGTACTCTAAACTCTTTTTTAGTAAGCTTATAGGTTAGAAAGAACCTTAGACTTATTTCTAGTTCTAACTCTATTTTATAGTCCTATACTATATAATCTACTAGCTTTTTACTCTCTGGGCTCTATAGTTTCTTACTATATTTATAGTATCTTTTTAGTACGTAACTTAAGCCTCGCTCAGTCTCTTTATATATTACTTTAACTTAGTACTATACTAACTTAATATACTATCGCATCTTACGTTATTAAGTATTTTTAATATTAACTTAATCTATAATTTAATCAATCCTTAGATTATATTCCTAATACTGCCTTATCCCGTCCTAATAGTAGGATATTAAAAAACATCTTAATTTGTCTTCTTTTAATAGTTATCTAAATAGGTCCTATTTTAAGGTTAATAATCCTTCCTCCGTAGGCTATTAGATCTCCTAAAATTATAACTAATAGGTAAAGTTGCTCCTTCTATCTATAAGGTAATCCTATTCTCTTAACTACTACTAGTAAAATATGGTTTTGTATTACTCCACTATCTATTAGCGCTTTAAACTACTAATCTTACTATTTAACTTATAAATTTAGGTATTATCCTTAAATTCCTTTAAGGGTCTAAGGCTTTACTACTAGCTCCCTCTAGTTTTATAGGCCTCTGCTTTTCCTAACTATTAGCTACTTAATCCTATTATACTTAGCTTGCTTTTTAGCCAATACCTAGTTTACTTTTTATCTTTAATATACTATAGATACGTGTTTTTTTAGGTATTCCTACTACTATTATCTATCTAAGCATTCTTCCATAAGAAATCTTCCTAGTTAAAGCGTTAAGTCTCCTAACTTTTAAACTTTTATTAGATGCCAGCTGTGTATATACTTAGTATTTCTATATTATCGCTTATCTAGCGCCTAATATATCCTTATAGGGTATTTCCGGTTCTTTTCTTTTAGATTTTTGTATATCTTATATATATTATCTATATATATAATTTATAATAGCGTATAGTATACTAGGAGCTTTAGGTTAACTCTTAACTTATCTTTATCTTTAAGTTTAAACCTTTACCGTATTAATCTAAACATTATAACTTTATTTATAGGTACTAAGATATATCTCTCGCTCCTCTAGTCCTCTAATTATTCCTTTAGGTCCTTTAACATTATAATTAAGGCTCCTTTAATATAAGTTATAGCCTTCTCTATAATTAGGTAGTTATAAAGGAGCCGTAACAGCAGCGAAACTAGCCCAAAAACCACTTAATAAAGCAACCCGATATCAGAATCCTATTCCCCGCACCAAGAAACCCTATAAAACCACGTCGCCCCCATCTAGAGCATGGGGGACAACGGAGGGGCGTAGGAGCCGAACTATGAACCAGGTGGGCAACAACGCGAAAAGGACAGCTGCTAGCAATAGTAAAAACTAAAGGAAACACTTAAATAAATTAAAGACGATCTTATAAAAGAGGAGAAAGAAACTCCACGGCACTAGATACTTGCCTCTATTTAAGAGGCAATATAGTATATTAAAGCCCTTTTAACGCGTCCAGTTCCTTAGACAACCCAAGAATAAGAGACTAAGGCCTAGCTTAACTAAATTAAAGCTAGTATTAAGAAGATCCAAAAAGAAACGCGTAAAAGAGGACCCCTAGGCCTAGGAGTTCCCCTAGTACAGGCCCAAACCTAAGCAGCCGTCGCTGCGCAGGCGGCCTATATAGTAAACGCAGTCGCGGCACTATAGAGAGCGAGTATACGTATCCGGCTTAAGGAGCCCCAGGGCTATAAACTAGGGGAGCTTTTTAAAACCATTTAAAGAATAATACTAAGCGTATACGCCGTATATACCCTTAATAGTAGGGACGTAAATGTTTATATCCCCTCCTAAATAATAAAGGACTAAATCCTAAACGGGCTAGACGCGCTAGGACTTAGGATACTAAGAAAAGATTACCTTCTAAAAGTACTAGGAGTCCCGCTTAAGACTCTAATTAATAGTAGAAGGGACGTAGATAATTTAGAATTAACTTAATCCATCTATAAAGCTATAAAGCGCCTTATACCTAGGATAGTTATTAACCAGATTTAATAGCTATATAACCCTAAAGCGCAGGCGAAACGCTAGGCAAACTCTAGTAGCGCCTAAAAAGAACCTATAAAGACTAGGGGAATAATTATAATTAGCGTCCTAACCTAAGCAATTTAGTAAAAGATCGTAAAAAGCAGGATAGTTATTAAATCCCAGCTTTTTAAGACTAGGCTATTTAAGAATAGCGTAATTATAAAGTAATGCTACCGCTATAATTAATAGGGGTATATATAAAGCGTATGCGGAAAGTAAATAAAATGTAGGTAATATGCGGGACTATATAACACCACAAACTGCCCTAAGGAAAAGGTATCCTATATTAACTACGGTAAAGCCTATAAAGTATAGCAAAGAAAGAAGTATAGGACCTTTTAAAGCTACCTTAAAGGTATCTAAATAAAGAGGATAGCCCTTTTAACGCAGTTACTCCGCATATAAGAAGCCGCAGAAATAATATACTAACCCTTAATACCAGGAAACCTTATAATTAGCACTAATAAGAAAAGAGGATAAAAAATATCTTACCTAGGGACTTAAGAATAACTACTTAAACGGGGACTAGGTAAACTATCTTTTATTAAAATAGTAAGTAGAAATAGATTATAATTAAGACTCCGGCTTTACGCTAATAGAGCAATAATAGTTAATAGCGAAAATAATAAGGAATAGGATATAGATATAGATAAGCCTATACCCACTTTAAATAAATAAGTATATAATTATCTAGTATAACTACAAAAATGCAAACTAAGGGGCGTATCGCCCCTTTTTTAATAGCGTTACGCTGGTAAACTACTAAGTCCTTATAATCTAGGAGCTAGTATATAATAGATATACTAAATTAACATACTGCCCTAGGGGATTTACACTTATATATAACGCTCTCCCCATAATAAAGGTCTGCTTTATAATTAGCCAGAATATTAACGCCGCGTATTAGAAGCGTAGATAGTACAGCCCCTTTACTGCAGCCCTCTGGGTACGCCTAAAGGGGCTAAAGGCTATAATTATTAATGTTTATAACCTGCGCGAAGATGGCCCTTAAATTAGGGCATGGCCTAAGGTTAAAATGGCTATTAAGGAAGCTAAGGGAGAAATTATACTCTTAGGTAACTTTAACGCCTACTACCTAATATAGGGCGGAAAGCATATAGCCAGTAAAGAGCAGGCGGAACGCCTTCTGGCCAAAACCGACGCTAAAGGCCTAGTACTCGCTATACTAAAAGGAGAGCCTATATAGAAAAGAGGGTAATAGGAAAGTATAATAGACCTCATGTTTATATTACCAGATCTATATAGAAAAGTTAACTTCTATAGTATAGTTAAGAAATAGGCCCTTATAAGAGACTATATACCAATCCATATCTAAATTAATAACGCTAGCTGTCTGCTAGCGGAACGCCAGCGCCTTGCCCTTAAGAAGCTAAACTTATAGGGCTTTCTCTAAAGCATTTAGGAGCTTAACTGGGCTACATCTAAAGACCCCTTTTAAGCCCTTTAGGAAGGGATTAAGTAAGTACTTAAAGAATACTGCCTATAAGCACAGCCTAGCTAGTAGGCCCGTTAAGAATAGTTGCTATAGGCCATATAGCTCTACGCCGGCGCCTAATAGGCGCGACAATAGCTTTAAGCTTATAACAACCCCAAGGACTACTAAAGATATTTAGTATTAAATAATTAACTGTAAAAAGAGACTAGGAGAGTTAGTTGTAATAACTAGAGACGCTTTATTTATAAAATTACTAAAGATTAGTTAAAACTATATAATAAGGGACTTTAGACTCTATTAAAATAGAGTAAAAAAGTAAGCGTAGTAAAGGCGGACCCCTATCTACTAGACCTTAGGAGGTCTACTAAGGATCCCTTAATAGACATTAATATTATAAAGGCTGATATCCTTATAGCTAAGTTCTTTCCTAAAACTGGAATAGCAGACCTTAGCGATATAGAGATAATAAGGGAACAAAATGTGCTTAATATTAGCCCCACCATCTTAATAGAAGAAATTAGTAAGCTTATTAGGAGCCTTTTAAATAAAAAAGCCCTAGGGCTAGATAACATACCAAATAAGGTCCTTAAAGTGGTTGCCCTAGTTATCTTAAAAGATTTAGCAGAAGTAGCCAGTTATTACTTTACTAGTGGAATAATACTAAAAAGCCTTAAAGAATCTATAACTATAGTATTACGTAAAGAAGGAAAAAAAGACTACTCTTTCCTAGGTAGCTATAGACTAATTACCCTTAAAAACACGCTAGTAAAAGTCCTAGAGAAGTATATAGCTAATATTATATCTAAGGCTATAAAGGAGTATAGGCTACTCCCTTAGAACCAGATAGGAGTAAGGTATAAATAATCTACACTATTAGTGGTAGGACTGCTTAGCTTTTATATATAAACAGCGTAGCAAACGCGCCGTAGGTGTATGGTGTTAATGCTAAGCCTAGACTTAGTAGGGGTATTTAATAACATCTCCTATAAAAGGCTCCTCTATATTCTAAAAAGAAAAGGCTTTTTAAAGTGGCTTATAGACTTTATATAAAGCTTCCTAACAGTATATAAAACCCGCATTAAGTTTATAGGATATAAGAGTAACTAAATTTAGACACAGATAGGTATCCCTTAGGGGTCACCCTTATTACTAATCTTATTTCTCTTTTTTATATTAGAGCTGTTAGAGGAATTCTAGCGCCCTAATAGCGGCACGCTAGAGTTTAGCTTTATAGACGACACAAACCTTATTACCTAGGGGGACTCCGCAGTAGAGAACTATTAATAATTAGAGGCCGCCTATAACTACTACGCAGTATAGGCAAACCGATATAGGGCGGTGTTTGCCCCTAAGAAGTATTAGCTTATATACTTTATAAGGCGACGGCGCCACGCCACCGTAGACCTTGCGTTTACTATGCGTATCACTAGCTGCGAGACAGCCCCTTAAAAAACCAGTATGTAAGTCTTAGGGATCTAGGTAGACCCTAAGCTTTAATAAAAAGAGCAGGTTAAAAAGGCCGTAAGTAAGGGCTTAGCAGCCTTTAAAGCGATATTAAGAATTACCGCGTCTATATAGGGCCTATTAATACGCCGCTTACGCCTCCTATATACAGCCACCGTCCGCCTAGCGATGCTATATAGCGCCTAAGTGTGGGGAGTATAGGACAACGGCGGAACGCTAGCGAAAAGCCTGCTTAAACTACTATAGAAAGTCTAGAACTAGTATCTCCGTAGGGTTATAGGGGTATACCAGCAAATACTAATAGCTATAATGGAGAAGGAAGCGGCCATTCCCCTAATCTAACTCTATATTAAAACGACAGCCCTCTAAAGAGCTGCTAAGACGGCCTCTAATAGGGTAGAAAAGGAATTAGTAGAGGCACTTAATGGTATCTAGAATATATTAGTAAAGCGCCAGTAAAAAACAAAACGGCTACTAGTACTATTAGAAGCGCTTAGGGAACGCGTAAAGGACTATAAAAATAAGATATAAGGCTTCCTTGCGCACTAAAAGGACTATATAGAGCGGGAAGCTATAATAAACCCCTATAAGCGTAGCTAGCGGAACGCTAGCAGAACGTAGGCGGAGCGCCGCTACTATATAGAAGGTCACCAGCACTAAAGACGGGCAACTACCTTTATCGTAAAATGGGCAGATTTAGAATAGTAATAATGGTAGTAGGTAAAGGCTAAAGACCGTATAGAAACCACGTGGAAGACCCTATAGGGGAAATCTATAATCCTATTATATAAAGGCCTAACAAAAGCAGAGGCTATAGCACTATTTCTTCTTTATATAAAGGTAATAGGGCTTAATATATGGCTTGTATCCGTTAGTATACTAGCGGTTCTTTCGCAGTGTAAATACAGCTAGATAAGGCAGATAGTCTACTATATACTGTTCTAGTATCTATACTACTAAAGGGCGGACTTTATAGCAAAATGCGCCTCTAAACGCCTTTAGGATGTTTTAAATAATAAAAAAAGTGCCTAAGCGGCAGCAAAATAGCTAGTATAGTTAGGTATTTTACCCTAGTTTTAGGTAGTAAAGGTAATAGATATAAAGGACATAAGTGGATACTAGCCCTTTTAAAGCCTAGAGGACTAGTAAAAGAATAAGGGTAAAAGGATAAGGAAAGAAGGGGGTAGAGTAAGATTATCCGCGAAGCGCGGCTAGTTGGCTTAATATACAGACTTAAAGGTAGGTAGAAGGCGAGCCGCCGGCGCTCCGATGTTAGAACGCTACCATCTCTCTAGCGCGGCCTAAGGTGGGGTTTTTTCTAAGTTAGAGTTTTTCCTATAGAAGGTATTAGCCTGCGTGGACCTACTAGGGGGACCGGGACGGGCGGTAAATTGAATTTATTATTATTATTAATTAGGTAGTTATAAATAACTTATTAATTTAACTATATATAGAAATCTTCCTACTTATCATATTATCGCTATCTATACCACTTTTAGTATAGCTGCTAGAGTATATACGGCTTATTTATAAGGAAGTATCTTCTTATTACTATATTATAATAGCCCTTTATATATCATTCTTCGAACCTAGTAGGGATTTCTAAATCCTCTTTATTTTCTAGTTTGGTAAGCTATTTAGCTCTTAATATACCTACCTTAGGCATATTAGTAATTCTTTATATAGGTGCTCTGTCCCTTATATAACCTAATATACTAAATCTCTTATTTAGTTTCTATTCTTACTATACAATAATTCTTTATCTAAATTCTTCTATAATTTCTTTTGGTTTATATCTTATAGATAAATCCTTAAAGTCTTCTTACTTCTTAATCTTAGTATTAATATTCCAATCCTATTACTAAGCCTTACTCGCAATTTCTTTAATAGTTCTTATTCTATTACTAAAATCTTAGTCTTATAAGATCCTTAATTCTAAACTTACTTCTTCCTTAAGCTTAGCTCCAGCCTTAGTCCAACTAGGCTTACCTAGTGTTCTTATCTTATCTTAAAAGTCTTAAATCTCACTTATTTCGTCTTAAGAGTCTTATACTTTTAGGAAACTTCGTCCTAAGCTTATTTATATATTACTAAACTAAGCCATTACTCTGCTCTATCGGTTATCGTCTATTATAGGTCCTTAAGCTTGCCTTATTTTATCTTAAAAATCTTAGTTATCTCGTATCTTATCCTAAGAATCTTAAGTCTTTAGCCTTTTGCCTTTATTAAGTGCCGAAGTAGTTTACTATCCTACTTCTCTTACATCTTGCAAAGCAATAGATATCGTATCTAGTAGGGTCTTAATCCCTACTAATATTCCATATTCTATAGTAGAATTATCCTTTACCTCTTATATAACATCTTTAAGATTTATATACTTCTAGTAAGCTGCCTTTATTACCTTATCGTTACTAAATGTTTTGCCTACGTTAAACTTATTGTCCTTAATATCCGATCTATAAACTAGTTCGTTAATTCCTCTAAACTCTAATAATTTTAGCTTCTATAGCCAATAGCTTGCGCCATATTTAGCATCTTTATAAATTTAGTATATATTATTATAACAAAACGCAAAACTTTTAATTAAACATTCTTTTATTCCTTGTAGTATATTATTATCCCTCTATATATATATATTGTCTATTAGTCTATAAGGTAAGGATATGGATAGGGAGTCTAATAATAGAATAATAGGTATATTGTATAGACAGAGACGAATCCTTAAGGGAAAATGAGGAGTCTGTGTGCGAGGTAGGAAGGGTTTTCCCTAGGCACGTATAGAGCACGCGCCTTACGGGCAAGTCACCCCTAGGTTACCCCAGGGTCGCCTATACCTTACAGCTATATAATTATCTACTTAGGTTTTACCTAATAATGCCCCCCTTTTTAAAAAGGGTCGTCCCCAATCCTTTATATACTTAAGCCTTAATAAAACCCTATAAAAAACCTTAGTAAGGAAAAAATTTAAAGGGGAAAGAGCGTCTTAATTTTGCGTATAGAGAGATAGGTACACGTACGCGGCGTAAAGATATTAAGGAACTTTAACCGGCGGTCAAAGTTGTCTAATTAGTTAGATTTGCCTTGCTAAGACTCCCCCGCATTTAACCGAGCTAGTAGTAATTTTATATACCCGGCATAGAAAATCCTAATTAGTCTATTTAACAGGTAGAGCTAGTAGAGCTTAATACTGTTACTTAACTTTAGTAGACCAGAAATATTCTAAAACTTACTTATATAGGTAGGTCGCTAGTACCTCGCGAGTAGGTTATAGGTTATTCGCATACAGCCAGATTTATAGACAGTAAGGCTGTATACCTATTAAATCCGCCGCTAACCCTGCTTTAGCCTTACGCTATACTAGTATAGCGCCGTGTATACTTCGTGGGTAGGTTATAGGTTATTTATATACAGCCAGATTAGGACGGTAAGGCTATATACCCGTTAGACCCGCCGCTGTTACAGCGACTCAGTCAATTGAGGCACGAGCGCCGTTTAGAACGTATGCAAGCCTATATAATTGGAATGTCTATAGACCTGGATATCAAGATAAGGAGCAGAAGGTGGAAAAGGACACGTCTATATACATATGCCAAGGCTTAAGCGAGCCCCCTGACTAGATCCGTTACGGTGCCGTAATAGCCGCTAACCTATATTTTAGCCTTATACGTTATCTATATAGTATATACGTAGAATAATATATAAGTTGTTAGTATAGGTTACTACTAGCAGGTTATTAGCAGGTTATAAACCCCGGTTAAATGGACCCTAGTTATAGATAGGCCTATTCTCTAATATATAAATAATCTGCTTAGCTAGTATAGAGTAACGGACTAGGTTTAAAAAGGGTACTTTCTAAATTAAGGCTATAGTTCTTATAGCAATCGTTACTTGTTCTTTAATCCCTTAGAACATCCTTTACTCCGCTTTAATATAGGTTATATTTTAATAGCGGCGCTTACTTTTCGCCTGCGCTTTAGCTATAAGGCTAGGGTGTCCCGCTTACGGTACTCATCTAGCAGTTATTAACAATTCTTAAGTTCTATCTCGTATTTTTATTTATTATACTTATTTAACCATCCTAGCTATTTAATAAGGTACTATAGTTATCTAGCATAATCCTAGTAGGTAATAATTACTTCTACTTCCTAGCTGCCTTCCTTAAGCTCTTTTACTGCTAGGGGTTAAAACCTAGGGTATAACCTATAAGGCTCTAGTAGGGAGATATAGAAGACTAGGTATAGGGGGGCAAGAACTAGTCTTTAAAATTACGCAAAGCTGTTCCTATCTAGCTAGTAAGGGGATCTCTATTAACTTCTACTGGGTTCCTAGCCATCTAGGAATCTATAGGAACGAAATAGCAGATAAGTTAGCTAAAAAGGGCCTTTCTAAAAGAAAACTATAATCTTCTTATACCTCCTTAGCCTATATAGGGAGAGCAGCAAGAGAAAAGATACTAGAATAGTGGAAAAACAACTAGCAGCAGAATAAGAATAAGGGAAAACACTATACTAGGATCTGTAAAAGAAGCTATTCCTTTTCTCTTAAAGCCCCTAAGGATAAATATCCTAAAAGGCTACAATTAGCTTTCTTCCAGCTAAAGCTAGGAAAAGGCTATTTTAAATCCTTCTCTAAAGTAATAGGGGGGGAGGATAAAGACGGTAGATGCTTTAGGGAATATAGA